>Ga0065165_1003658_pt1 | contig 10497 bp, 9 predicted proteins | sample AraplaMF_Cvi_mMF_FD_63813 | JGI IMG/M metagenome (GOLD analysis project Ga0065165, IMG submission 63813) | Arabidopsis root microbial communities from the University of North Carolina, USA - plate scrape MF_Cvi_mMF (version 2) (version 3) | ecosystem: Host-associated > Plants > Roots > Endosphere... | reverse complement strand
CGTAGCTTGCTTTCCACCCATCGGATAAATTCAAACAGTTCGCGAGGTTCCAGGGCATCAGAAAACTCGAAGCCCCCAAAAGGATTACGGAACGGGCTTCGCGCAACACCATCCTGTACATGAAAATGTACGCGTGCCCGGGCTACCCGTTTTTCGTTACGAATGGCATAGAACGAGTGCCAGCCATCCAATGCCTGTATAGTTAAATTCTCCGGGAGGTTGAACAGAAACGGATCGAACTCACAACGAAAGCCTTCCGGCAAACTTCCTTCAATAAAGCGCGTTTCCAAACCGGTCCTTTCTTAACATGATTTAATACGGTATACCAAGGCGCTTATACACGAAATGCATAAGCCATGCCGGGCCAATCAGCAGAAATTGTACGTCCTTCAAAAACGACGGCTTCTTTCCCTCCACCTTATGTCCATAGAACTGGCCCACCCAGGCCAGTGCGAATATAATAAGGCATACAAGCCACAGCGGCGCTACATTCAGGCGCGCGATAAAATTGGCAACAAACAAACACAGCACACTGAAGAACATCATCCCAACACCCAACGGAATCGAAAGCGTCACATAGTATACCAGCACCACCACCAGTATCACCGCGGCCCAGTTGGCATACGGGTTGTCACGCCCGAGCCATTGCTGCACACCTTCCGAAGGTATAGAAGCTACGAGACCAACAATACTAAAAAAGATCAGCGGTACACAGATCCAGTGAATCGCCTTGTTGGTGCTGTTCTGGTGGCTCTCACCATACTCGCTAAGAAGCTCGTCTATTCTACGCATACCCGGCGTGTTAACGTGAAGGAAAATTAGTACAATGTCATTGCCGTGTCTTTACCTTGCTCCAATCCTTGATCTGCCAGTGCACCCGCCCCGTTGTAAGGTGGTTGCCCTGTGCGTCATGAATCTTTATCTCACACACCACAACCACGGACTCCTGCGTTTTAAGCGGTTCGTAAATCGCACCGTCCATCCACTCAGGTTCGAGCGAGAACTCGGCAAAAGCATCCATCTTGCCCTGGTAGTGATAGTCCATTTCGAGCCGTTGCATAATGAGCCGGTAGCGGCGGGCATCCAGGCGACTTACCAGCAGAAACCCCGTGGTAAACTCCGATACCGTAGCCAGCGAACACGCATGCAGGCCGCGAATGTGATTCAGATTCCGTTTGCGATAAGGCAGCAGAACTTTCAAGCCATGCTCTCGCACCTCCAGTATTTTAAAACCATGAGGCCGATTAAACGGTATCATACGGTCGAGCGCCCAGTTCAACACCGCGCGGTAAAAGGCCGATGTACGTGCCCGGCTTACAAGTTTCGGTAAATCCATCTGCTTCGGAATTTACACATTATTCTTATTAAAACCGATTCCCGTGTTCCAACTTATGCCGCCTGCTTGTTCAGGCGACTCCGCCAGTACCCATAGCTAAAGTAGATAACAAGACCAAAGGCCATCCATCCAAAGAACACAATCCAGCTGCGCGTCGGAATTTCCACCATCAGATATAAACAGCAAAGCATACCCAGCACAGGAATAAGCGAGAAACTGTTGCGGAACGAGAAAATCGAAATCACCAGGAACGACACAAAGAACAGATACGTAAGCAGGTTAGCCGAAAGGCCGGCCCCGCCGGTATAAAACAGTTGGTCTGCCGTAAGCGGCGCTGTGCGCACAGCCTTTTCATACACCACCTCGTCAGCCTCTTGTACCGCGCCTTCAAGGTTCGTGGTCGCACCCGCTACACCGTTCGCTTCAAGGTGTGTTGTTAACGTAGTAAAAGTTGCCTTATCTAGACTTTGAGCAAGCTCGTGGGGCGTCTTAAGCTTACGCACCTGCAGAAGATCGATAAAGCGATTATAGTTTGTGATGTAACAGACTGCCAGCACGATCACGAACAACGCAGGCACCACCAGCTTACCATTAATATACGGCAGGTTGAACTTACCCGGTACAGCCTCGCGACGCGGCAAAGCCAACACACCACCACATACCAGCACAAAGGCAAACAACGTACCGATACTCGTAAGATCCGTCATCAGTGCGCTTTCAACAAACAGCGATGGAACAGCAACAACAACACCGGTTATCACCGTGGCGAATGCCGGAGTTTGATACTTGGGATGGATAGTACTGAAACGCTTCGGCATCAAACCATCACGACTCATACTCATCCAGATACGGGGCATACCGATCTGGAATACAAGCAACACACTGGTTGCCGCCAGTACAGCACTCACAGAAATAAAGAAACCGAGCTTGCTCAGGTCGATACGTTCAAACACATACGCCAGCGGATCAGACACGTTATCGAACTCCGAATAGTTCACCATACCGGTAATAACCAGCGTCACCACCACATAAATCAGCGTACATACAATAAGCGAGTAAATCATACCGCGCGGCAGATCCCGCTGCGGGTTGGCGCATTCCTCGGCCGTAGTCGAAATAGCATCGAAGCCGATGTAGGCGAAGAATACAGCAGATACACCTTTCAATACACCCGAGAAGCCATTCGGCATAAGCGGTGTCCAGTTATCCACGTCAATATAGAATACCCCTACCGCCACAATAATTGCCAGTACCACAAGCTTAAGCCCCACCATAAAGTTGGCGCTGCCACGGCTTTCGCGGATACCGATGTAAGCCAGAATAGTAATCAATACAATAATGATGAATGCCGGCACATTACAGATAATGTGCATCCCCCCGATAACCGGGGCTGTAGACCACGCAAGGTCAGCGGTGGGCTGACCGGCCTTAACTGCTGCCTCGTAAGCCGAAGCCGCCGTCGTCGGATCGGTCGCAAGCCAGGCTGGAAAATGAATACCGATACCTTCAAGCAGGTTGGCAAAATAACTGCTCCACGAAATAGAAACCACCACGTTACCAATACCGTACTCCAGAATAAGCGCCCACCCGATAATCCAGGCAATCACTTCACCGAAAGTAACATACGAGTACGTATAAGCGCTTCCCGAAACCGGAACACGCGCCGCAAACTCAGCATAACACAAAGCGGTAAACCCGCAGGTAATCGCTGTTATTATAAAGAGGAAGATAACCCCGGGACCACCATCGAAGGCTGCCTGACCGATCGTCGAGAATATACCCGCACCAATCACCGCCGCGATACCCATCGAGGTCAGGTCGCGAACCCCAAGAACCCGTTTCAGCTCATGACCATGCCCGTCGCCGGCTCCCCCCTGTGTATCGTCCATCACTGTAGAAAGCGGCTTCTTCCGAAATAGAGAATTAAGCATTAATAAAAGTAGGTTAGGTTTTAGGTCCCTCCCGCGCTTACCCCACATAAACCAGGGTCAGATCGGACGGGCAAAGGTTCAAAGTAAATAAAAAATGTACAGGTTTCTGCGCGAAGGTACGCCGGTAGAGGAAAAAACGGGAACTTTCGGACAGAGTTGAGTTTTTTGATTTAACTTATGGCGTTGATTATTCAACGATTTTTTAACCGCAATAACTGAATTTTTTAATGGCTCCTACCCAGGAACACCACGATGGCACACGGCCACACAGCGTACCTCCAAACATTACTTCGGAAGAACTTAACCTCCTGCCGCTCAAAGCCTTTACAGGAAAAGTACACGTCATAACAGACCCCGCAGCACTCCCCAAAGCAATAAAAGAGATTGAAAAACACACCGTAGTAGGCTTCGACACCGAAACACGACCCTCCTTTAAAAAAGGGCAGATCTTTTCCGTCGCCCTCCTTCAACTGGCCATACCCGGCAAAGTATACCTCATCCGTATACACCACACCGGCGTACCCGAAGAAATCACCGCCCTCTTCGAAAACCCCAACATCGTCAAAGCCGGCGTAGCCATCCGCGACGACATCAAAACCCTTCAGAAACTCCGCCGCTTTCAACCCCATGCCTTCGTAGACCTCGCCACCATCGCCAAAGAACGTGGCCTCATGGTCGAAAGCGTCAAAAAACTAACCGGCCTCCTCCTCGGATTCCGCATCTCCAAAAGCGCCCAAACCTCCAACTGGGAAGCCCCCACCCTCACCGAAAAACAAATCGAATACGCCGCCACCGATGCCTGGGTCTGCCTCGAAATATACGGCCAGCTAACCCACCCACACTTCAGCCTCATCGAACAAGTACAGAACTCCTGATAATAACCCATAACACACGCAAGGCTTCCGTCCCGGGTAAATCGAGAAGGAAGCCTTGCTTATTTTTTAACAGTCAACCGCCAACCTGTTATACTCCCCACGCTCCATTTCCGCCCCCTCATCTCCCCACGAAAAGCCCCAGACTCCCCATCACCACCTCTCCCCCAATATACCTCCCACACTGCCATCTTGGCACCAATCCCCCAACAAAAACTATTCTCATATATCCCAGCATTCCGGACAAACCTAACCCCGCCTGCATACGTACAGAGAAAAGATAAATCACCAAAACACATCCATGAAAGTTCTCCCCTCCCCCGGCGTGGTCGTTACCGGCAAACAGCTATTATCCGACAACTGGTACAAGCTATATAAGTATACATTCGAGATCACACCGCCAGGAAGCACCACAGCACAGATACAGAGCCGCGAGGCCTACGACCGCGGCAACGGCGCAACCATTCTACTATACAACCCCGAAAACAAATCGGTTATCTTAACCCGGCAGTTCCGACTCCCCACCTACATTAACGGCAATACCGACGGTATGCTGATAGAAACCTGCGCCGGTCTCCTGGACCAGGACAACGCCGAAGACTGCATCCGGCGCGAGACCGAAGAAGAAACCGGCTACCGCGTATCGCATGTCCGTAAGATCTTTGAAACCTACATGTCGCCGGGATCCGTAACGGAAATTGTTCACTTCTTTGTAGCAGAATACAGCCACGCTCACAAAGTCAACGAAGGCGGTGGCCTCGAAGAAGAGCACGAGAACATACAGGTACTGGAGTTACCGTTTGAAGAAGCTTACGCGATGATTGGTAGTGGCGCCATACGCGATGGTAAAACTATTATGCTGCTGCAATACGCAAAGCTGAACAGCCTGGTGTAAAGAAGTTCACCATTGCACAACACCGCTACAGCACAGAGCAGGAAAGTTATGGTTGCTGCAGGGAATATATTAAGTGTTGATACCACGACCTTAACCCCATGCGACACATCATTCTATACCTGCTGGCCTGTTGTATTGCAAACACACTGGCTGCGCAAAAGCTCTCGGTAAGCGACCTCACATGCGAGTACCAAAGCAACCCGCTCGGGCTGGATGTACCTCAGCCCCGCGTAAGCTGGAAGGTAGTCTCACCCGCACGAAACACACTGCAAACAGCGTATGAGTTTCGGGTAGGCACGGATGCCAAAACGCTCCCTCGCGGGCAGGGCATTGTGTGGCAATCGGGCAAGGTAACATCATCACAGTCGGTACTGGTAAGCTATAAAGGCCCGGCACTGCTTTCGCGCCAGGCATACTACTGGCAGGTACGCGTCTGGGACAACCACGGCAACACATCGGCGTGGAGCCCGATAAACCGTTGGGAGACCGCCCTGCTGCAACCCGCAGACTGGACCGCCAAATGGATTGAACCAATTCTATCCAACGACTCGGTAAATCAACCCGCAGCATTATTACGACGCTCGTTCACGCTTACCAAACAACCCGCCTCCGCACGGCTATACGTAACCGCCCACGGCCTGTACGAAGCACACATAAACGGCAAACGGGTAGGCGACCTTTGCCTCACACCCGGCTGGACCAGCTACAACAAGCACCTGCAATATCAAACGTATGATGTAACCAGCCTGCTAAAGCAAGGTACCAACGCTACCGGCGTCATCCTGGCCGAAGGCTGGTACCGTGGTGAGCTTACCTGGGATCTGCGAACCAATGTATACGGAAATAAAACCGGGCTACTCTATCAACTGAACGTTACGTATACCGACGGCACTTCCGAGATCATCACATCCGACTCCCAATGGAAAACCTCTACCGGACCGATCCGTAAAACAAGCCTGTACTACGGCGAAGCCTTCGACGCCCGCCGCGACAATCCAGCATGGACCACCACCGACTTTAACGATAGCGCCTGGCAAGGCGTAACCCAAGCCAGCTACAGTAACATAAACCTGGTAGCAGCATACGGCCCGCCCGTGCGGAAACATGAAACATTCAAAGCCGTACGCATCTTCAAAACACCGAAAGGCGAAACCGTAATAGACTTCGGGCAGAACCTCGTAGGTTGGATCAACCTTACCGTAAAAGGTCGCGCTGGCGAAACCGTGCGTATACATCACACCGAAGTACTTGATAAACAGAAGAACTTCTATATCGACAACCTGCGCGCCGCAAAGCAGGAAGTACTGTATACACTCAAAGGTCAGGGCACCGAAACATACTCACCACGCTTCGCCTTCTTCGGGTTCCGTTACATCCGTGTACAGGGTTATCCCGGCGAGCTTACACCCGAGAGCATCACCGCCACCGCAGTATATTCAGACATGCCGGCCACCGGTTCGTTTACCTGCTCCAATCCATTGATCAATCAGCTACAGCATAACATACAATGGGGCCAGAAAGGAAACTTCGTCGACGTACCAACAGACTGCCCGCAGCGCGACGAACGCCTCGGCTGGACGGGCGATGCCCAGGTGTTCGCACGAACAGCGGCGTACAACATGAACGTCGCCCCCTTCTTCCGCAAGTGGCTTAAAGACCTTACCGCCGACCAACGCCGCGATGGCGCTGTTCCCTTCGTCATTCCAAACGCGCTCGACAGCAACGCCGTGGCCTCCGCCGGCTGGGCAGATGCTGCTACCATTATCCCCTCGGTTATGTATCGCGCCTATGGCGACACCATGATCCTCAAACAGCAATATGAAAGCATGAAAGCCTGGGTCCGCTATATGGAGCAACACAGCAAAGACTACCTGTGGAACACAGGCTTCCACTTTGGCGACTGGCTGTTCTACCGCCCCTTTGACGACAACGACGGCCGGGCAGCCGTCACCGATAAATACCTCATCGCCCAGTGCTTCTTCGCCCACTCCACACAACGGATGATCGAAGCTGCCCGCATCCTCGGCCGCACCAGCGATGAACAACATTACTCCGCACAACTACTGAAAATAAAAGAAGCCTTTGTAAAAGAATACCTCACCGCCTCCGGCAGACTCGTATCCAGCACACAAACAGCGTATGTACTGGCACTGCATTTCGATATGCTCCCCGAGCACCTACGGAAGTCGGCCACCGAACGGCTCGTACAAAATGTAAGCGACTATGGCAGCCACCTCACCACCGGCTTCCTCGGCACACCGTACCTGTGCGAAGTACTGTCGCGCTACGGCTATACTTCAGTAGCCTATGCGCTGCTCACACAAGAATCGTATCCATCCTGGCTATACCCCGTAAAAATGGGCGCCACCACCATCTGGGAACGTTGGGACGGCATGAAACCCGACAGCACCTTTCAGACTCCCGGCATGAACTCCTTTAACCATTACGCCTACGGCGCTATAGGCGACTGGATGTACCGCACCGTAACCGGTATAAAAGAAAATGCTCCCGGCTACAAAGAGATCGTGATCGAACCTCAGCCAGGCGGTAAACTCACCCACGCCCAGGCAAACCTCGAAACACCGTACGGCCGCGTAGCCTCATCCTGGAAAATCAACAACGGAACAATCACCCTAACCGTTGAAATCCCCACCAACACAACCGGAAGGGTAATATTGCCCGCCGCTGCCCGCGCAACCCTATCCATACGAGCCACCGAAAAACCCGGCCCACCCCTAAACGGCCTAACCCCCACCGCCGATGGCAACAACGTCTCCATAACCCTGGGCTCCGGCACCTACACTTTCGAATACCCCTGGACCAAAATCGAATAGAATCATCCCTCACCCCTTACTAATTTTCAGAAAGCCGCTCCCCAGGCGGCTTTCTGCATCTCAATCTATCTCCTCAAGTTCTTATCCTCCCCTTCCCTCTACCTTTTCGCTCCCGATCCTCACACTCGCGTTGCACTCGCCTTAGCTCCAGCGACGGCGGGCTGATTCACTCGCCGCCGCTCATCCGCCGTTCACCTACCAGCGCCCAGAGGTGACCTAACTGTGTTATCCGCCAGAATGGGATAGCCGTATATTTGAGTAACAAAAGAAATTAAACACATGGACTCGCAACAAAACAAAGACGCCAACAGCAACCAGCCTACAGGGCCTCATTTTGCGGAAGATCGGGGGGGAAGAATCCTGGGCGGTGTAATCGTGATCGCGGTGGGTGGAGCATTACTGGCTTCACGGCTGGGCGTGGAGTTGCCGCGCTGGTTGTTTCACTGGGCTATGATTCCGATTATCATCGGTATCTATGTTGGTGCACGGCATAAGTTCCGTTCGTTCGGCTGGCTTATTCCGGTAGCGATCGGAACGGTACTATTGATAGACGACTACACAATGCTGTCGATACGCGACTACGTCTGGCCGATGGTGATTATTCTAGTGGGTTTCGCTATTATGTTTAAACCGAAGAATCGCAGACACTGGCGGCAGGAATACTGGGACAAACGTCAGAGCCGCTGGACGAATGTAACCGATGTTAACCCGATTGCCGAGACTAAAACCGCGAGTACGTCAACAGACGATTCAAATTCAACAACGCCCTCGCCCGGATACGATCTGATTGACAGCGTAACGATTTTCGGCTCGCTCAAGAAGATTATCATATCGAAGAACTTCCTCGGCGGCGATGCCGTAACCATATTCGGCGGCACAGAATTGAATATGCTTCAGGCAGATATTAACGGGCAGATCGTACTCGAACTTACCCAGGTATTCGCCGGAGCCAAGTTGGTTGTCCCCCCGCACTGGCGCATTCAGACTACCGATGTTGTATCGATTTTCGGTGGTGTGGAAGATAAACGACCACTTCCTGCCGAAGGTACGTCCGACGGCACGAAGATCATCATCATCAAAGGTGTATGTCTGTTCGGCGGCATCGACATTAAGAGTTTCTAAAAAATGTACCCTCTCCTAATCATCCTTCAAGTTTTCCTTATGAACTGGTATATCGCAAAAATCGTGTTCGGTATTACGGCAGAGAATAGCCAGCACAAACCTCAGTTTGACGAGCAGCTGCGCCTCATCGGCGCCGAGAGCAGCGAAGAAGCTTTCCTGAAGGCCCGCATCATAGGCCTGAGCGAAGAAGATTCTTTTCTGAACGATAAGAACAACCGTGTAAAGTGGGAGTTTATAAACGTAGCCGAGCTACTGCCGGTGAAAAGCCTGGAAGACGGCGTGGAACTACACTCACGAATTTATGAAATGGACGAGGCCTCATCGTATATTAACTTTATACACCAGAAGGCCATAACCCTTCGCCTCAATTCACGGCCTATGTTTTAATCGCTACGCTTTTGTCTTTACCTACTCCCAACTTCTCATCACGCAATTTTACCCTCACCTACCTTGGCTGGTGGACAGGATGGGGACTGTTGCATACCCTGGTACTGGTGGACTCTGTAGGCCTCACTACCGAGCTCGCCGCATACGACTCAGCGCTGACAAACGGCTTGCTGGCCTTAGCAGGGTACCTGATTATTCATACAATGAAATTTTATCAGCCACGCAAGATTCTTAAACCCCTTACGTGGAGTATCCTGTTTGCCGTAGTCTGCATGGCCTCACTTCACGGCCTCATTTCACACCTGCGGCTTATAGACAACGAAGGGTACATCACATTTGTCGATAAGTCGCTCTTTATACGCGGCGTGTTCGGCTGGCTCGTTATCAGTCTGATTACGATTATCAGCTGGTGGTGGTTTTATATGCTGGAGCAGCGGGAGATCGAGCAGCGCAAAGCCGATACGGAGAAGCTTGCCCGCGAAGCCGAGCTCTCGAATCTACGGTTACAGCTTCAACCTCACTTTCTTTTCAATAGTCTCAATTCGATCAGCGCGCTGGCCGGCTCACGTCCGGAAGAGGCACGCAATATGATTCAACAATTGTCAGACTTTCTGCGCGGCACGATTCGTCGCGACGACCAGCAGATGGTGCCCCTCGACGACGAGTTGGCCCACCTGCAACTTTACCTGGACATCGAGAAGGTTCGCTTCGGTCATCGGCTTAAAACGGTTATCCGTAAGGACGATGCCTGCGCAACCCTGGTTATACCGTCGCTCCTGCTTCAACCGGTAGTGGAGAACGCGATCAAGTTCGGCCTTTACGATACCACGGGCGAGATCACGATCTCTATCGTGGCCCGTGTGGATAACGGGCAGCTGGTTATTACGGTAGAAAATCCGTACGACCCACAGACGGCCTCGCCACGCCGTGGCACAGGCTTCGGGCTAAGCTCTGTACAACGCCGGCTCTATCTGCTTTTTGCCCGAAACGATTTATTGCACACCCAGCAGCAGGAAAACAATATATTTACCACAACCCTGAAAATACCGCAGCCTGTATGATCAAGACCATCCTTATAGACGACGAACCCCTGGCCCGAAGCATTGTACGCGAATACCTC
>Ga0065165_1003656_pt1 | contig 10499 bp, 9 predicted proteins | sample AraplaMF_Cvi_mMF_FD_63813 | JGI IMG/M metagenome (GOLD analysis project Ga0065165, IMG submission 63813) | Arabidopsis root microbial communities from the University of North Carolina, USA - plate scrape MF_Cvi_mMF (version 2) (version 3) | ecosystem: Host-associated > Plants > Roots > Endosphere... | reverse complement strand
GCGCGGCATCATCATCGCCGACACCAAGTTCGAATTCGGCCTGGACGAGAACGGCGTGCTGCACCTGATGGACGAAGTCCTGACCGCCGATTCCTCGCGCTTCTGGCCGGCGGACTCCTACGCCCCGGACATGTCGCCGCCATCCTTCGACAAGCAGTTCGTGCGCGACTACCTCGAAACTTTGACCGAATGGAAAAAGACCCCGCCGGCGCCGCCGCTGCCGCAGGACGTCATCGACAAGACCCAGGCCAAGTACTTCGAAGCCATCGAACGCCTGACCGGCGAGAAGCTGAAGGTTTAAGCGATGAGCGAGAAAAACAAGCCGGTGGTCGGCATCATCATGGGTTCCAATTCCGATTGGGACGTGATGCAGCATGCGGTCGCCATCCTCAAGCAGTTCGGCGTGCCGCATGAAGCGCAGGTGATCTCGGCCCACCGCATGCCGGACGAGATGTTCGCGTATGCCGAGAGCGCCCGTTCGCGCGGCCTGCGCGCCATCATCGCCGGTGCCGGCGGCGCCGCCCACCTGCCGGGCATGGTTGCCGCGAAAACCATCGTGCCGGTACTGGGCGTGCCGGTACCCTCGCGCTACCTGCGCGGCGAGGATTCCCTGCTGTCGATCGTGCAGATGCCGAAAGGCGTGCCGGTGTCGACCTTCGCCATCGGCGAGGCCGGCGCCGCGAATGCGGCCCTGACCGCGGTCGCCATGCTGGCCGCGACGGACGATGCGTTGGCGGCAAAGCTCGAAGAGTTCCGCGCCCAGCAGACCGCCGCCGCCAAGGCCATGACCCTCCCGCTCGAATGATCAGTGATGAGTAATCAGGAAACGAAGCCCCTGCTGCCCACCGCCAACCCGTCTACCTGGCTTGGCGTGATGGGCGGCGGCCAGCTGGGCCGCATGTTCGCCCAGGCCGCGCAGGCCATGGGCTACAAGGTCGCCGTGCTCGAACCGTCCGCCGATTGCCCGGCCGGACAGGTGGCCGAGCGCCTGGTCGAAGCCGGCTACACGGACGCCGCCGGCCTGGATGCCCTGGCAAGCCAGTGCGCAGCCGTCACCACCGAATTCGAGAACGTCCCGGCCGACAGCCTGTCCGCACTGGCGCAGAAGGTCTTCGTGGCGCCGAACGCGCATGGCGTGTCGGTGGCCCAGGACCGCGTCGCCGAGAAATCCTTCTTCGTTTCCTGCGCGGATAAATCCGGCGTGATGCCGGCGCCGCACAAGGTCATCGCATCGATGGAAGACGTCGATGCGATCCCTGACGATCTGCTGCCCGGCATCCTGAAAACCGTGCGCATGGGCTACGACGGCAAGGGCCAGGTGCGCGTGCGCACGCGCGAGGATGTGCGCGCCGCCTTCGAATCCATGGGCAAGGTGACCTGCCTGCTGGAGAAGATGCTGCCGCTGGCCTACGAGGTATCGGTGCTGACCGCGCGCGGCCATGACGGCGCCTCGGTCGTGTATCCGATCGCCGAGAACGTGCACCGCGACGGCATCCTGTTCACCACCACCGTGCCGGGACCGAACGTGTCCGCCGACTGTGCCCGCAAGGCGCAGGACGCCGCGCGCGCGATCGTGTCCGAACTCGGCTACGTGGGCGTGCTGTGCATCGAGTTCTTCGTGCTGGCCGACGGTTCGCTGGTCGTCAACGAGATGGCGCCGCGTCCGCACAACAGCGGCCACTACACCATCGACGCCTGCGTCACCAGCCAGTTCGCGCAGCAGGTGAGGGCGATGGCGCGCCTGCCGCTCGGCGACGTGCGCCAGCATTCCCCTAGCGTGATGCTGAATATCCTGGGCGATGTCTGGTTCGACGGCGACACGGTTCGGGAGCCTGCCTGGGATCGTGTCCTGGCTCTGCCGGGTGCCAACCTGCACCTGTACGGCAAGGACGACCCGCGCCGCGGCCGCAAGATGGGCCACGTGACCTTCGTCGCGCCGACGCTGGAAGAAGCGCAGCGCCAGTTCGAAGCCGGCTGCGCTGTTTTAGGGATAGAGCTGTGACCCGCACCGTGACCCAGCAGCAAGCAATGGAAGCAGACCAGGCCGACATCGACGCCGCCGCGCGCGCGCTCGAAGCGGGCAGCCTGGTCGCCTTCCCGACCGAGACCGTGTACGGCCTGGGCGCGGACGCCGAGAACCCGGCCGCCGTCGCCGCCATCTATGCCGCCAAGGGCCGTCCGCAGGACCACCCGGTGATCGTGCACGTGGCCCCGGGCGCGTCGCTCGATTACTGGTGCACCGACATTCCATCCGAAGCGCGCCAGCTGGCCGAGGCTTTCTGGCCAGGCCCGCTGACCATGATCCTGAAGCGCGCGGCGAACATTCCCGATGCCGTCTCCGGCGGCCAGGACACGGTCGGCATCCGCTGCCCCTCGCATCCGGTCGCGATCCGCCTGCTGCAAGCCTTCAAGGGCGGGCAGGGCGGTGTTGCGGCGCCGTCGGCGAACAAGTTCGGCCACGTCAGCCCGACCACCGCGCAGCACGTGCGCGATGAATTCGGTGCCGCGGTTGGCGAAAACGCGCGTATCGCCGTAGTGCTCGACGGCGGCCAGAGCGAGGTCGGGATCGAGTCGACCATCGTCGACCTGTCGCGTTTGCGCACCCATGGCCCGGTGCTGCTGCGTCCCGGCCATATCTCGGCCGAAGCGATCGCCGCGGTGATCGACCGGATGCCGGCCCGTCCGGACGCCGCGGCGCCGCGTGCATCGGGCACGCTGGAATCGCATTACGCGCCGCACACGCCGGTCGCGATGCAGGACACGGCCACCCTGGCCGCCACCCTGGAGCGCCTGCACGCCGCGAATCGCAAGGTCGCCCTGATCCATTACTCGGCCTTGCCGCAAACGCATGCCGAGGTCGCGCTGCCGGCCACGCCGGCAGGCTTTGCGCACGCGCTGTACGCTGCGCTGCGCGCGATGGATGGCGTCGGCGCCGACCTGATCCTGGTCGAAGCGCCACCGCAGGACGGCGACTGGCTGGGCGTCAACGACCGCCTGCGCCGCGCCGCGCACGGGTCGACCGGGATTGTGCACGGGCTGATAAACAACACTATCGAGCTCTGATACAAACCGGAACTTCTCAAAAACGCATGCAGGGTGCATGCTTTCAAGAAACCAAACAGCGCGCATAAACCGCGCTGTTTGCGTTTCTTGTTGGCTTGTTTGTCAGAAGGACATCCCCATGCGTTCGCTTTTCATCCCGGGCCTCACCCTCGGCCTGGGCATCCTGCTTGCCGCCTGCAGCGGCGGCACCACCACCGGCGGCACCCCGATGGGTGTCGAGAATCCCGCTCCCTTGCCCGCACCCACGCGCGGCAGCCTGGTCGGCCAGGCCGCGTCGGTCGCCGTCAATGTCGGCGGCATTGCCCTGAACACCCTGTCGCCGAATGTGCTGGCCGGCTTCCTGGAATCGGCCCAGACCGGCACCCTGGCGGTGGCCGGCCAGCCGCAGTGCGCGGTCTCGGTGTATCGCGTGCACTACAACACCGTCGGCGGCGCCGGCGAACTGACCGATGCCAGCGCGGCCATCTTCGTGCCCTCCGGCAGCGGCAACTCGTGCAGCAATTCGCGCCCAGTGCTGCTGTATGCGCACGGCACCTCGCTGCAGAAGTCGTATGACATGGCGGACATCGCCAACAACACGGAAGCGCGCCTGGCCGCCGCCGTGTTCGCGGCCCAGGGCTTCATCGTGGTGGCGCCCAACTACGCCGGCTATGGCGGCTCTTCGCTGGCCTACCACCCGTATCTCGACCGCGTACAGGAAGGCGCGGACATGATCGACGCCCTGCGCGCCGCGCGCAGCAGTTTCACGGCCATCGGCGCGCGCGATTCCGGCAAGCTGCTGGTGACCGGCTATTCCCAGGGCGGTTATGTGGCGCTGGCCGCCCAGCGCGCGATGCAGGAGGCGGGCGGCGAGTTCACGCTCGCTGCCGCGGCCGGCATGTCGGGGCCGTACGCCATCGCCCGTTTCGGCGACGAGCTGTTCGGCGGCGCGCCGCGCGACGGCGCCACCGTGATCGTGCCGACCATCATCAACGCGGCCCAGCACGCCAACGCGGCGGTCTACCGCACTCCGGCCGATGTGTATGAGGCGCAATACGCGCCGACCATCGTCGACCTGGTGCCGGGCACCCTGGGCAGCAGCGAGCTGGTCAGCCAGGGCAAGCTGCCGGCCACCGCGCTGTTCGCGGCCGACTCGATGCCGCAGGTGGCGGGCTATACCCAATACTTCGGCGCCAACAACCTGATCCGCAGCGACTACCGCGCGGCCTACCTGGCCGACCTTGCCGCGCATCCTTGCGACCAGAGCGCGAGCGCGCCGCTGAACTGCGCACCCGCCAACAACCTGCGCAAGTGGCTGGTGAGGAACGACCTGCGCAGCTACCTGCCCGCGGCGCCGACCCTGCTGTGCGGCGGCCACGACGACCCGACCGTGCCTTACTTCAACACGACGGCGGCGTCCGCCTATTTCCGTGCGCGCGGCGCCACGATCGTCGAACTCGACATCGACGACACGCCCAGCCTGAGCGACCCCTTCCGCAGCGCCAAGGCCGGCTTCGTTGCGGCCCGCTCCATCCTGCGGGCGGCGAACGGCGATGGCGCCGTCGCCTCCAGCTACCACGCCGGCCTGGTCGCGCCTTTCTGCATGGTTGCAACACGCGATTACTTCCAGTCCGTGCTGGCTCGGTGAATACACTTTTTTGCTTATAGGAAGCTTAGCAGCGTTGCTATAATCCCCAGCGCTGCCGGCTTCATCCGTACTGTGTTGCAAATATTGTTGCCGATGCACGATACGGAAAGCTTTTCCCTATACAACCAAGCTGAACACTGGCATATTAGTTGTGATACGAATAGCACGGGCGTTCGTTTCAAAAGCAAAGAAAAAACCTCATCTAGGAGACACAATGCGTAAGACTTCACTCGCGCTGGCACTGCTGACCGCGGCCGTCCTGACCGCCTGCGGCGGCAACGGCCCCAGCGCCGGCAACCAGACGCCCAAAACCAAATTCAGCAACCAGATCACCTTCGGCGACAGCCTCTCCGACGTTGGCACCTACGCCGTCGGCGCGGTTGCTGCTCTCGGCGGCGGCCAGTACACCATCAACGGCGACGCCACGTCGGTCAGCCCTGAACTGACCGGCAAGAACTACACGACCCTGATCGCAGCCCAGCTCGGCCTGCCGGCACCTTGCGCTGCCCAGACCGGCCTGCTCGGCACCGCCTCCGCCGGCTTCTCGGTGCCGGTGGTCGACCATCCGAATTGCTACGGCTACGCCCAGGGCGGCGCCCGCGTGACCAACCCGATTGGCCCGGGCAACAAGGCCCTCGACAAGCCGGGTGCGACCTCGATCGGCCAGATGACTGTCCCGGTCGTCACCCAGATCGCCAACCACCTGAAGAAGTCGGGCGGCAGCTTCAAGGCCGATGAGCTGGTCATCGTCATGGCCGGCGGCAACGACGTGCTCGAGCAGCTGGGCGAATTCTCGGCAGGCGCCACCGCCGCCGGCGGCACCGCGCTGGCAACCAGCCTGGTGACCCAGCTGGCACCGGGCACCACCAACCCGGCCACCGGCGCCGCCGCGATCACCGCCGCGATCCAGGCCGAAGCCGCCAAGGGCAGCTCGTCCCAGGTCATCATCGGCGCGGCAATCACCGCTGCTGCCCAGAACGGCAACACCGCTGCCGTCGCCAACGCCACCACCATCGGCAACACCGCCGGTGCGGCCGCCCTGGCAGCTGCAGGCAAGTACCAGACCGACAACGCACCGGTCCTGGTCAAGAACCTGGCAACCGCTGGCGCCGAGCTGGGCGCGCTGGTCAAGACCCAGATCCTCGCCAAGGGCGCGAACTACGTGGTCGTGAACAACCTGCCGGACGTGTCGATCTCGCCGTCGGCCAAGGCGCAGTCGGCCGACACCCAGAAGCTGATCGCCGCCATGGTCGATGCCTTCAACTCGCAGCTGAAGGCCGCCGTCGCCGGCGAAACCAAGGTGCTGTATGTCGACCTGGCCACCGTCAGCCACGACCAGGCCACCAACCCGACCCCGTACGGCCTGACCAACACCACCACCCCGGCTTGCGACCTGACCAACACCGCCAAGAATCCGCTCGGTTCCTCGCTCGTCTGCAACAAGAACAACCTGATCGCTGGCGACGTCAGCCACTACATGTTCGCCGACTCCGTGCACCCGACCCCGTTCGAGTACGCACTGATCGCGCGCTATGTGCTGGAACAGATGACCGTCAAAGGCTGGCTGTAATTCACGGCAGAACCCCGCCTGCGAGGCGGGGGATCTTAAAAAAATCAGGAGAACACATGAAAGTTAGCAAGAATGTCGTGAAACTGCTGGTCGCCGCGGGCGCACTGGCTGTGGCGACCGGCGCGCAGGCGCAGTCGAAGGGCCAGTTCACCGTGTCGGTCGGCGCCAACATGCTGAAGCCGCACGTCGAAAGCGGCTTCATCTCGGCACCGGCACTGCCGGGTTCGCAGGGCGACGTCAGCAAGGACACCCAGCCGGTGGCCGTCATCACCTACGGCCTGACCGATAACATCTCGGTCGAAAGCGCGATCGGCACCCCGTACAAGCACAAGCTGTACGGCGCAGGCGCCATCGCCGGCACCGGTCAGCTGGGCACCGTCCAGGCCCTGCCGGCCATCGCGCTGCTGCAGTACCGCTTCTTCAGCCCGACCTCGATGATCCGTCCCTTCGTCGGCATCGGCGTGACCTACGCGATGTTCCAGAAGGAAACCGGTTCGTTTGCGATGACCGCGCTGACCAACCCGGGCGCCACCACCCCGACCACCTTCCGTATCGACAACAAGTGGACCTACTCGGGCCAGCTCGGCCTGCAGTTCAACGTCACCGAGAAATGGTTCGCCAACGCGGCCTTCATCAAGACCAAGCTGAGCACCGACGTGCACTTCTCGACCAACCAGCATCAGCACATGAAGCTGGACCCGGACTCGTACATCCTGTCGGTCGGCTACAAGTTCTGAGCCGATTCCGGATAGTCCCCAAAAACCCGCTTCGGCGGGTTTTTTTTATGCCTTCACGAGAAGGTGGCGCGGTAGGCCGGCGGCAGGTCGACGGGATAGAAGGCGCCGCTGAAGGCCGCCACGATCAGTACGGCCAGCACGACGCCTGTTGCGATGCCCGCCCAGGCCACGCGGTTGCGCGGAGCAAGGGGCATGTCGGCAGGCAGCCTGCGCCGCAGCGCACAGGCCAGGTGGACGAACAGCGCGGCCACCGCCAAGCCGTAATACGGCACGAAGAACAGTGCCCAGGGCCGGATGTTCAAGCCTGCCGCGGCGAAATAGAAATTCGTGTCCAGGCCTAGCACGGTGCGGCCCGCCAGCACCGAGATCACGTGCACCGCCAGGAAGAAGGCCAGGTAGGCGCCGGACAGCGCCTGCAGGCGGTCGAACAGCAGCCGGCGCGGCGGTCCCTGCCGTTTGCGGCGCAGGCGCATCCATAGCCCCGATCCCGCCTGCGCGGCCACGCAAGCCAGCAGCAGCGCCTCGACCGCCGGGATGCGCGTGACATGCCGCACTGCCTGCATGAAGGCGATGTGCTGGCGGATGCCGCCCAGCGCCGCCACGTGGTTGGCCACATGCACCAGCACATACACGCCGACCGCAGCGGCGGCAATGCGGTGCAGCCGGCGCGGCCTATCCATGGAAGGGGCAGGCGTGCGTGCGCGCTTCCAGCACCAGCCGCAGTCCGCCGGCGGGACGCAGGGTGACCTGCATCTTCGTTTCCGGCGCCGCCTGGCCGGGAGCGGGACGTAGCGTGAAACGCTGCACCAGCATGGCCAGCGCCAGCGTCATTTCCATCGTCGCGAAGCTGTTGCCGATGCAGACGCGCGGCCCGGCGCCGAAGGGCATATAGGCGCCGCGCGGCAGGCTTCGCGCCGCCTCGTCGTCGAAGCGGGAGGGATCGAAGCGCTCCGGCTGGTCGAACCAGCGGGGGTCGCGCTGGGCGACGAAGAAGGGGATGGTCACCAGGCTGCCCTTCGGCACCAGCCACTCGCCGATCTGCACGTCTTCGATGGCTCGGCGCATCAGCACGCCGGGTACCGGTGGATGGCGGCGCAAGGTTTCCTTGACCACGCCACTGAGCAGGGGCAGGCGCGGCAGGTCGGCGATTGCCGGGGCACGCGATCCCAGCACGGCATCGGTCTCGAGCGCCACGCGCGCGGCCAGCGCCGGATCGGCGGCGAGCGCCCACGCCGCCCAGGCCAGCGCGGTGGCCGTGGTCTCGTGGCCGGCCAGGAAGACCGTCATCAGCTGGTCGCGGATCTCGTCGTCGGATAGTGAGCGGCCATCGCCTTCCTCGTCGTGGGCGGCCAGCAGCATGCCGAGCAGGTCCGCGCCCGCGCTGGCCCGGGCGCGGCGCTCCTGGATGTGCGAGCGGACCAGGCAGTCGAGCAGGCGCAGCTCCCGGCGCTTTTTCGCCTGGCTCGGCAGCGGGGCCCAGCCTGGTATCGTGAAGGGCAGGAACATCTCGGCATAGCCGATCGCGGCCAGGGTGCGGATCGCCTGCTCGGTGCGCGCCGTGTCCTGTTCGACTTTGCTGCCGAACATGGTCCGCAGGATGATGTCCATTGCCAGCATGTTCATCGTGTGCTCGACGTCGATGGCCGTGCGGCCGTCGGCCGGCAGACTGTCGTAGGCATCGGCGGCGGCACTGGTGACCTGCTGCGCGTAGGCGTCGAAGCGTTTCGGGCCGAAGGCGGGCAGCAGGGTGCGGCGCTGGCGCTGCCAGGTCTCGCCCTCGGTGATCATGACGCTGTTGCCGTGCAGCTGGCGCATCACCGCGATGTGCTGTTCGTAGCGGATGAAGGCGCGCGCCTTGTCGACCAGCACTTCGCGCATCTGCTCCGGATGCATGAATCCATAGTGGTGCGTCCAGAGGTGGCGCATGTAGACCGTGTCGCCATGGCGGCGCTGGGCGTCCTGCCAGAAACCGAGGTAGTCGTGCTGCATCTCGTCCAGCAGACGCAGGCCGAAGGCGCGGTCACGCGGACCGGGCGGGCGGAGGATTGTCGTCATCGTCATCGGTGAACTCGTCGGCAAATTCGAGCCGGTAGACCCAGTCGGCTTCTTCGCACACGACGTCGCGTGCGAGCTGGGCGGGAGTGCGTCCTGTTTGCGCCTTGCATTCGCGCGCCATGTGCGACTGGTCGGCGTAGTCGCATTCGAGCGCATGCTCGGCCCAGTCGTGCGGCCGGCCGGCAAAGTGGCGCCGCTGGGCGGCGAGAAAACTGCGCTCGCCGCGGCGCAGGCGGTTCAGGGTCTGCAGGTTGGTGCCAAGCTCGCGCAGGGCGAGGCGTTGCAGCTGGCGCGGGCCGATCCCGAGCATGCTGCTGGCCATGCCCAGCGTGATGCGGCTGCCCATACGGCGGATGCGCAGCCAGGCCGGCAGCTTGTGGTGCCGCGCATGTTCCTTGATGCAGTCTTCGACCAGGGCCTGGCGCTTCGCGCTGGAAGCGGCCGCGAACACGGCGTCGACCAGTTGCCGTCCGCGTGCCGGCAGGAGCTCGTGGGCGGGCACGAAGCGGTCCTGCAGCGGCGCCAGGTCGACGCCGAACAGGGCCTGGAAGGCGTCCGGATAGAACATCGCCATGAAGCCGTGGGTGTCGCCGCGGTTGCGCGAGACGACCGGATGGGTCTGGCATCCGCTGACCACGCAGCCGGATATCACCTGGCCCTGCTGGCCGCCGGCATCCGACAACAGCTCGGCTTCGCCTTCCAGGAACCAGGTCAGCACGCAGTGTGCGCTGGCTGGGAAGCGGTTCAGCAATTGCTCGCCCTGCAATGCGCAGCGGCGTGTATCGCGCAGGATGAAGCCGCGCACGAAGGGCGATACGTCGACCGAAGGCTGGTACAGGTGCGCTACTGGGGATCGCAGGGACGACGGAGCGTTCATGGCTCTTATTGTGGAATTGTTATTCCTGCAAATATAGAACAATCACGACATGCTGTGCAGAAACTGCAGGCGTAAAAAAACCCGCACGCGGCGGGCTTTTTGAGAGGAAAGAGCGGATCAGAAGGCCGCGATGCCGGTCTGCGCACGGCCTAGGATCAGGGCGTGGATGTCGTGCGTGCCTTCGTAGGTGTTGACCACTTCCAGGTTCACCATGTGGCGGATGATGCCGAACTCGTCGGAGATGCCGTTACCGCCGAGCATGTCGCGCGCCGTGCGGGCGATATCCAGCGACTTGCCGCAGGAATTGCGCTTCATGATCGAGGTGATTTCCACGGCCGCGGTGCCTTCGTCCTTCATGCGGCCCAGGCGCAGGCAGCCTTGCAGGCCCAGCGTGATCTCGGTCTGCATGTCGGCCAGTTTCTTTTGCACCAGCTGGTTGGCGGCGAGCGGCTTGCCGAACTGCTTGCGGTCCAGCACGTACTGGCGTGCGGTGTGCCAGCAGTCTTCCGCCGCGCCCAGCGCGCCCCAGGCGATGCCGTAGCGGGCCGAGTTCAGGCAGGTGAACGGACC
>Ga0065165_1003655_pt1 | contig 10506 bp, 11 predicted proteins | sample AraplaMF_Cvi_mMF_FD_63813 | JGI IMG/M metagenome (GOLD analysis project Ga0065165, IMG submission 63813) | Arabidopsis root microbial communities from the University of North Carolina, USA - plate scrape MF_Cvi_mMF (version 2) (version 3) | ecosystem: Host-associated > Plants > Roots >... | reverse complement strand
GGTGACGATCGCGCGCATCAGGCGCGAGCGCAGCTCGATCAGGTGGGAGAACAGGCCTTCTTCGACTGCGTCGGGTTCTTGTTCTTGCTCAGGCGCCGCCATGCGGGGAGTCCTTCGGATCCTTGGGTGGCGTCTCGGAGCCGAGGGCCGGCTCCTCCTTCACGGGCGTGGTTTCGCCGGAAGCCGGCGCGATGGTGGCGGGCCCGACCGTTTCGGCGCCGGCGTCGCGCACCTTGCGCAGCGTGGCGTCCAGCTCGGACTGCGCCGCCTGGGCGCGGTCCGCCGCCTCGCGCGCCTGGCGCTTGATTTCTTCCAGCTGCAGCTCGCGCTCCACCTCGGCCCGCACGCTGTCCCAGCCCAGGCGCACGCGGCGCAGCAGGGCGCCCGCGGTGCGGGCGGCGTGGGGCAGTTTTTCCGGGCCGAGCACGATCAGCGCGACGAGCGCCAGCAGCACCAGCTTGCCGAAGCTGATCTCGATCATGCCTTGAGGATCCGCCGGGGCTTACTTGGTTTCGCTGTGGTCGTGCTGCGACTGGCTCTGGCTGCTGGCCGGCGGCGGGTCGGCCTGCAGGCGCTCGTCCTTGGGCTTGCTGCTGCCGGCACTTTCTTCGCCGCCGTCAAGGCCTTTCTTGAAGTCGCGCACGGCGCCGCCGAGGTCCGAACCGATATTGCGCAATTTCTTGGTGCCGAAGATCAGCACTACGACGACCAGCAGGATAAGGAGATGGGTCATGCTCATGGGGATGGCCTCAAGTCGGAAGAAGACCGGAAAACGATCGCACGCGGGTACGCCGGCCTTTCCGAATCATCGCTGAGTGTACTCCTCCAGGCGGTCGCGGAAATCGACGACCTGGGAGGGAACATTGCTGACGCCGCCTTCGAAGATGCGGCGCGGGGTGATGCCCTTGCCGTAGATGGCTTCGTTGGCGTCGTAGTCGATGCGCAGGGCGGAGCCATCCAGGGCCACGCCAGCGAACAGGCCGCGCGAGCGCGAGTAGGAGTAGATCTCGGCCTTGAACTGCGAATCGGTGGAGGCGGTGGCCGTGCGGCCGACCGGGCCGGCCGCGGCCGCGGCGTCGGCGCCCAGGGTGAACTTGCCGTTGACGATGGAATCCACGCCGCGCTGCGTGCGGAAGACCAGGATCACATCGGTGGACGAGACGCCGGCCTGGAAGCCGACGCTGCCGCCGGTGAGCGAGATGAAGCTGGGGTTGGACCAGGTGCCGTCCGGGCTCTTCACCGAGATCAGGCCCTCGCCGCGGCGGCCGCCGAAGATGAAGCCGGCCTTGACCATGTCGGGGATCACCGCGATCGCGTGGGCTTCCTTCAGCAGGTCGACCGGGATCGATTTGTCCGGCGCCTCCATGATCTCCTTCAGCACGCGCACCGAGTTCTCGGCGCGCACCAGCGGCGGGTCCTCGGCGTGGACGGCCATGGCCGGCAGCAGAACCAGGGCGGCGAGCAGCAGGCGGCGCAGCGATGCTTTGAACATGGGTGACTCCTGTACGGGTTCCGTCAGTAGCGCCCGCGACCGCGGGTCACAGGGGGCGCCGGATGGCTTGTGGCACACTTCATGGTTGAATTGTCCACGTCGCTGCCATGCCTCTCAGCCACTATACCGGCCTGACCGGACTTTCCGATGACCTGCCGGTTAAGGCCGGATTGCTGCTGGTCAACCTGGGCACGCCCGCAGCGCCGACTGCGCGCGCATTGCGTCCTTATCTGGCCGAGTTCCTCGGCGATCCGCGCGTGATCGAGTACCCGCGCTGGCTGTGGTGGCTGATCCTGCACGGGGCGATCCTGCGCATCCGGCCGCCGCGCTCGGCGCATGCCTACCAGCGCGTGTGGACGCCGCAGGGCTCGCCGCTGCGGGTGGGCAGCGAGGCGCTGGCCGCCGCGCTGCAGGAAACCCTGTCGCAGCGCATGCCGGGACCGGTCAAGGTGGCCCTGGCCATGCGCTATGGCCAGCCCTCGGTGGCCGCGCAGATCGAGCAGCTGATGCGCGAAGGCGTGCGCCGGCTGCTGGTGCTGCCGCTGTATCCGCAGTATTCGGGCACCTCCACCGGCTCGGTGCTGGATGCGGTGGCCGACAGCTTCAAGACGCTGCGCTGGCCGCCGGAGCTGCGCGTGGTCAACGACTATCACGACGACCCCGGCCATATCGAAGCGCTGGCGCGCAGCATCGAAGGCTGGTGGCGCGAACACGGGCGCGGCGACCGGCTGCTGCTGTCCTTCCACGGCATTCCGCAGCGCTATACGGAAGCCGGCGACCCGTATTTCCTGCAATGCCAGCGCACCGCGGCGCTGCTGCGCGCGCGCCTGGGCCTGGAGCCTGCGCAGCTGATCGTCAGCTTCCAGTCGCGCGTGGGCCGCGAGCCGTGGCTGCAGCCGTACACCGACGCCACCGTGCGCGAGCTGGCGGCGCAGGGCGTGAAGCGGCTGGACGTGGCCTGCCCCGGCTTCGCGGTCGACTGCCTGGAAACGCTGGAGGAGATCGCGATGCAGAACCGCGATTTCTTCCTCGAAGCCGGCGGCCAGGAGCTGCGCTATATCCCCGCGCTCAACCATAGCCGGCACCAGGTGGACAGCCTGGCCGAACTGGCCCTGCGCCATATGCAGGGCTGGCCGGAACGCGGCGGCGCATGAGCGGCCCCGCCGAGCGCGCGATCGAACTGCCGGCGCTGGCGCTGCGCGCGCTGGTCTGGGGCGGCGACCATCGGCCGCCGCTGCTGGCCCTGCATGGCTGGCTGGACAATGCCGGCAGCTATGCACGCCTCGCGCCGCTGCTGGCGCCACATCGCCAGGTCATCGCCCTGGAACTGCCGGGCCATGGCCACTCCGATCACCTGCCGCCCGGCCTGCACTACCACTTCGTCGACTACGTGCGCGCCGTGCTGGCCGCCGCCGATGCGCTGGGCCTGGAGCGCTTCGACCTGCTCGGCCATTCGCTCGGCGCGGGCATCGCCGCGCTGGCGGCGGCCGCGGCGCCGTCGCGCGTCCATCGCCTGCTGCTGATCGAAGGGCTGGGGCCGCTCGGCGACGACGGCACGCACACCTTGCAGCGTTTCCGCGACGGCATCGCCACCGCGCCGAACGGCAAGGGGCTGCGCGTGTTCCGCGATATCGAGCAGGCCGTGGCCGCCCGCGCCATCGCCGGCGGCCTGCGCGCGGAGCTGGCGCGGCCGATCGTCGAGCGCGGCCTGGCCGAAGTGGCGGACGGCTGGTGCTGGCGCAGCGATCCGCGGCTTACCCGCACCTCGCCCTTGCGCCTCGCCGAGACGCAGGTGCACGCCCTGCTGCGCGGCATCGACGCGCCGACCGCCCTGCTGCTGGCCGAACCGGCCACGTCGTACCTGCCCAGCGGCCCGATGATGCAGCGTGCGGCCTGCGTCGCCGGCATCGCGGTCAGCCACCTGCAGGGCGGCCATCACCTGCATCTGGAACACCCGCAGGCCGTCGCCGCCTGGGCTTCGGCCCAGCTCGGCCCCTGACCAACGGCACGCGGCGCCGCGCCGCGGCTCCGTACACTGCAAGCCATGCAGCACCTAGGGCGCGCCAATTTCGGATCCCCGCAGCACCGCCAGTCGTTCGGCGGCATGCTGGTCACCGCCACCACATATGCGGGCGAAGGCGTGCTGCCGCTGCACGAGCATGACGAGGCCTATCTGTGCCTGGTCGCCGACGGCGCCTATACGCAACAGGCGTCCGGCGCGGATACCGACTGCGCGCCCGGCCTGCTGCTGGCGCATCCGCGGGGCCATCGCCACGCCAACCGTTTTTCGCCGCGCGGCGCGCGCTGCCTCAGCATCTTCCCGGGCCAGGAACTGGCCGACAGCGGCGGCCTGCTGCGGCTGCTCGGCGATTACCGCGCACTGCGCCTGCCCGACGCCGCGCGCCTGCTGGCACGCATCGAGCGCGAGCTGGCGGCCGATGACGATGCCGCGCCGCTGGCGCTGCAATCGGCGGTGTTCGAACTGGTCGCCCTGGCCTGCCGCAACGAGCGCGAGGACAAGCGCCCCGCCTGGCTGGCCAAGGTGCTGCAGCGGCTGCACGACGACCCGCTGGCCGAGCTGTCGCTGCCGGAACTGGGCCGGCTGGCCGGCGTGCATCCGGCGCATCTGGCGCGGCGCTTCCAGCAGGCGCAGGGCATGTCGGTGGGCGACTACCGGCGCACGCTGCGCATCCGCCAGGCCTGCCGCGAGCTGGCGGATGGCGAGCGGCCGATCGCCGAGGTCGCCGCCGGTGCCGGCTTTGCCGACCAGAGCCATTTCGCCCGCGTATTCAAGCGCGTCACCGGCCAGACGCCGCGTGACTACCGGCATAAAACGCAACACGCGTCCTGATACCTCAGGTTCGTCCTAGTCGGCACGCGGCGCGGCCGGCAGCATGGGTTCCGTACGCCACGGAGACGAACCATGCTCAAACCATCCCTGCCCCGCCTGCTGCTGCTCGCCGGCCTGCTGCTGCCCACGCTGGCCTGCGCCGACGACACCGACACCCTGCTGCGCCAGCTGCGCGACGCCCATGGCGCCGAGGCCTGGCGCCGCCACGGCGCGCTGATCGCGCAAGGCCGCGAAGACGCCGACGGCTTTACCGGCGAGTGGCGCATGGCGGTGGACCTGCGCAACGGCCACTACGCCGAGCACGCGAAGACGCCGCTGTTCACCCGCGCCGACGGCGCCGACGCACAAGGCCGCTGGCACCAGGACATCACCGGCCTCAGCCACCCTTACGACTCGGCCGAGGCCGCGATCGTCGCCGCCAATGAAGACTGGCTGCGCCGCTTCGCCTTCCTCGCCGCCGACGACCGCACAGGCTATCGCCGCCTGCCGGATGCGGACGCCAACGGCCACCGCTACCAGCGCCTGGAAGCCACGCCGGCCGGCGGCCGCGCGATCACGCTGTGGCTGGATCCGGCCACGCATCGCCTGGACCACGCCACCTATGCCAGCTCCTTCCTGCTGGCGACGGAAGCCTTCGCCGACTATCGCGACGTCGACGGCGTGCAGCTGCCGTTCCGCATCACCGCCAGCGCGGTGACCGCCGGCGGCGGCGAGGACAACGGCAGCACCGACATCGTGCAGAGCTACCGCTGGCTGGAGCGCGCGCCGGCCGAGGCGCTGGCGCGTCCCGACAACACGGTGCGCGACGTGAGCATGGCCGGCGATGCACGCCGCACCACGGTGGCGATGCATCTGGAAGGCGGCTTCCTGCTGGTCGATGCGAGCATCGATGGCAAGGGCCCGATGCCCTTCATTCTCGACACCGGCGGCCACGCCATCCTCACCACCGACGCGGCGAAGAAGCTTGGCCTCGCCACCCAGGGCGCGGGCGTGAGCACCGGCTCCGGGCCGGGTTCGATGGAAATGGCCTATGCGCGGGTCGGCCATCTCGGCATGGGCGGCGCGGACATCCGCGACCTCGCCTTCCTGGTGATGCCCTACCCGCACGAGTTCTACGAGCGCGGCGAAGGGCGCGAGCCGATCGCCGGCATCCTGGGCCTGGAAATCTTCGAGCGCTTCGCGGTGACCTTCGACTACGACAAGAACCAGCTGGTGCTGCAGGCCTACGACCGCGGCGACGCACCGCCGGCCGAGCACGGCGAGCGGCTGCCGGTGACGTTCACCTACGACATGCCGCTGGTCGACGCCAGCCTCGACGGCAAGCAGGGCGTGTTCGGCATCGATACCGGCAATGGCGGCCTGACCCTGCTGTTCCCGCAGTGGGCCGCGCGCAACGGCATCGCCGCACATTACGAGCATGGCGCACCGGCGCCGACCGGCGGCGTGGGCGGACTGTTCACCGCGCACTTCGCGCATGCGCAGGGCCTGCAGCTTGGCACGCAGAAGCTGGACAACGTGGTGGCCATGCTGACCCGCGCCGATGCCGGCGCCACCGGCAATCCCACCGAGGCGGGCAATATCGGGCAGGACATCCTGTCGCGCTTCAACGTGCACTTCGATTACCGCCGCGCGGAGATGGTGCTGCTGCCGCGCAAACCGCCGGTGCCGGCGCAGTACGCGATGGCCGGCTTCCGCGCCAGCAAGTCGGCGGCGCAGCCGGATCGCTACAAGGTGAGCTGGGTGCTGGCCGGCAGTCCCGCCGCCGAGGCCGGACTGAAGGCGGGCGACTTCATCGTCGCGGTGAACGGTAAAGCGGCGAAGTCGATCGGACTGGGCGAGCTGCGCGATGCCGTCATGAATCTGCCGGAAGGCACGCCGCTGAAGCTCACGCTGGATGGCGGCAAGGTGCTGGACATGCGCCTGCGCGACGTAGCGCCGCGCTGACCGTAGGTTGGGGTGAGCCGGAGGCGAACCCCAACGTCGCGCAACGTTGGGGTTCGCTGGCGCTCACCCCAACCTACGCCGCTCAGTCGACCGGCTTGCGTCCATCCGCGCGCGGCTGCACCTCGATCGTCGCGGTCATGCCCGCGGCGATCAGCACGTCCGGTGGCAGGTGTTCGGTGTCGATGGCGATGCGCACCGGCACGCGCTGGGCCAGGCGCACCCAGTTGAAGGTGGGGTTCACGTCGGCCAGCAGGTCGCTGCCGGTGGGATTGTCGCGGTCGGTGATGCCGCGCGCGATGCCGGTGATCTGGCCGTCCAGCCGCGCGCCGCCGGCCATCAGGCGGATGTGCACCGGGTCGCCCACGCGCAGGTGCGGCAGCTTGGTTTCCTCGAAATAGCCGTAGATGTAGTAGCTGTGGCTGTCGATCAGGGCCAGCCGCGGCGAGCCGGTGGAGGCGTAGTCGCCGACGCGGATATCCAGGTTGGTGACATAGCCGTCGACCGGCGCGCGCACGTCGGTGCGTTCCAGATCGAGCTTGGCGCGGTCCAGCGCTACTTGTGCCTGCTCCACCGCGGCCTCGGCCTGCTGGCGCGCGGCGCTGGCCTGGTTGCCGCTGGCCTGGGCCTGCTGCCAGGTGGCGCGCGCGGCGTTGGCGGAGGACTGCGCGTCGGCGCGCACTTCCTGCGAGACCACGTCGCCCAGGCGCTGGCGGCGCTGCGCCTGCGAGGAAGCCATCTCGTAGTCGGCCTTGCGCGCGGCGGCGCTGGCCAGGGCCGCGTTGATATTGGCGCCGGCGGCGCGCGCGCTGGCTTCGGCCGCGGCGAGATTGGCCTGGGCCTGGGCCACGGCGTATTCGAAGCGCGGCTTGTCGATGGAGAACAGCAGGTCGCCCTTCTTCACCTGCTGGTTGTCGATCACGGCGACGCGGGTGACCAGGCCGGACACGTCCGGCGCGATGCGCACCACTTCGGCGCGCACGCGGCCATCGCGCGTCCACGGCGAATACATGTAGTGGCGCCACAGCGCATGGCCGAGCAGCGCGGCGATGACGACGACGGCGGCGGTAAGGGCGAAACGGAGCAGCGAGGTGATTTTCATGGTTGCGGGCTCAGGGAAACAGCAGCAGTCCGGCGCTGCCGAACATGCACACGAAAAGGGCCAGCCGGAACAGCGGCGGATGCCAGACGAAGCGATAGAGGCCGAAGCGGCCGACCACGGTATCGACTAGCCACAGCACCAGCAGGCAGCCGATAAAGACCACCAGCAGGCCGGGCACCAGGGCGTCGGCGAGCGCGACTTCATGAGGTATCCATCTATGCGGCATGGGGAGTCTCCGCGGCCTTGTTCGCCTCGATATAGGGCGCCATGGCCGATTCGTCGTCGCGCAGCGCGCTGCGCAACAGGTAGAGGTGGGTGAGCGCGGCCTGGCAGGTCGACGGCGACTGCGCCAGGTGGGCGTTGGTGATGGCGATGGCGTGAGTGACGCTCTGATCGGCCAGGCGCCAGCGCTCCGCGCCGGGCTGCGCGTAGAGCGCGCCGATGGCGTGCACCGCGTCCTGTACCGGACCCACCACCGAATGCGGCATGCCGCTGCGCGCCACGTCCTGGCGCAGCTCGATCACCGCGCGGCCGCATTCGTGCACCGACAGCGCCCAGGCCAGCAGGCTGCGCGACTCGTCGGTATCGGGGCGCGTGTAGGTGACCACCTGCTGCACGATGTCGCGGTTGATGCTTTCGAAGCTGTACAGCAGCCCCGGCAGCGGCGCGTTCGCCGCCAGCACCACCTGGTGGCGCAGCTGCACCAGCTGGCGGCGGCGCTGCCACAGCGAACCGGTCACCGCCGGCACGAAGATGAAGAACACCGCCGTCATGGCTATGCCGACGACCTGAGCGATGGCGTCATTAAGAAAGCGCGTGGGGTCGTACACCATCGGGTTCTTCAGCGCGAGGATGTACACATAGCCCAGCGTGTAGCCCGCACCGACGCCCGGCAACGTCTGGTTGCGCGTGGTGAGGTAGGGGCCGATCAGCAGGAACGGCAGCGTGGCGATGATCAGCATGGCGAAGCCGTCGCCGCCGGGCAGCCCGTAGAAGGTCACCAGATAGCCGCCGACCATGCCGCTGACATAGCCGGCCAGCGTGTTGGTCACCGCGATCATCGGGTATGCCGATGCCGCGAACAGGCCGCTGAAGATGGTGGCCAGCAGCATGGCGCTGGAGCCGTAGGTCCAGCCGCTGCTCAGCCAGAACACGCTGAGCACCGCCATGGTGAGGAAGGTGCGCAGCACGCTCACCGCGGCGCCGGGCACGTCGTTGCCGCGGCGGAAGTGCACGATCTCCACCGCGCCCTTGAGATTGCCTTCGCGCAGCGAGGCTTCCAGCGCGGTGAAGTCGCGCATCTCGCTGCAGAAGCGGCGCAGCAGGCCGGCGCCGGTGTCGAACTCCAGCCAGGCGTCGGCCGGCAGTTCCGCGCGCAGGCGCGCGGCCAGCGGCGGCAGCACGTCTTCGCAGGCCTTCAGGCGCGGGGCGAGCACGGCGGGGTCCTGCTGTTGCGCGGGGTCGGGCGAGAGCGCTTCGCCGATCGGCGCGTACAGCGCGATCAGCGCGGCGGCGACGTTGTCGCGGCCGGCGCGCTGCAGGCGGTTGATCAGGTGATGCGCCGACTGGAAGCTGGTGGACGCGGCCATGTAGCGCTGATTGAGCAGGCGCATGCGGCTGCTGCGGGCGCGCGCTTCCGGGTCTTCGAAGATGACCGAGGCGCGCAGGTCTTCCAGCTGCACCGCGGCGCGCACGAAGCGCAGGTGCGCCTTCTCCATCTCGCGGCGCGGGATGGCCCCGCCGGTGCTGCCGCGCGCGAAGTCGATGAAGTGCGCGAAATGCTCGCGCGCACTGCGGCGCAGCAGGGGGCGCAGGCGCTCGGGCAGGATCACGTCGCTGACCACGCCGGAAACGATGATGCCGAGCATCACTTCGCTCACGCGCATCACCGCGGAGTCGAACACGTTGAGCGGATTGCTCACCGCCGGCAGGGTGACGATGGCCGCGGTATAGCCGGCCAGCACGAAGCCGTAGGCGGCGAAGTTGCGGTACAGCGTGGCGCCGCCGGCGCACATGGCGACCCACAGCGACAGGCACAGCAGGAACAGTTCGCGCTGCTGCGGGAACAGGCTCATCAGCACCAGGCCGAACAGGCTGCCGGCGAAGGTGCCCAGCGCGCGATAGAAGCTCTTGGCCAGCACCATGCCGCTCTGCGGATGCATGACGATGGCCACCGTGATCATCGCCGTGGCCGGCTGCTCCAGCTGGAACAGCATGGCCAGCCAGCAGGTGACGTACATGGCCAGCAGGGTCTTGGCCACGAACACCCACGACACCTGCTCCTCGGCGAGGAAGGCGGGCAGCCAGGCCCAGCGCGGGGCGGCGGGTGCGGTTTCGGGAGCCATGGCCTCAGGCCGGGTCCACGTGGTCGAGGAATTTCTTCAGCAGCCGCTCCAGCTGCGCGGATTCGCGCGGCTGCAGCCCGCCGGCCTGCCGTTCGAGCAGGCCGCAGATGCCAGGCAGGAAGCTCTCGATCATCGTCAGCCCCTTCGCCGTCAGCGTAAGCGTGACCTTGCGGCGGTCCTCGTCGCTGGCGGTGCGCTCGATCAGGCCCTTGTCGCACAGCTCGTTGGTCAGCCGCGTGATGTTGGCGGACTTCTCCCCCGCCGCGTCCGCCAGCTGCGAGGGATTGAGCGTATAGCCCTCGGTGCCGTACAGCATCATCAGGAGGTTGTATTCCGGATGGTTGATGCCGAACGGCTTGAGCAGCGCGTTGGCCTCGTCGTGCACGCGCTTGTAGATGTGCTTGACCAGGCGCACCAGCACGGCCGGGTCGCGCGGGAACTGGGGATAGCGGCGGCAGGTGATGGCCAGGCGCTGCTCGGTGGGGGCGAAGCTGCTCATGCGCGGATCTCGGCGGGGATCGATCATTTAGTACATTTATGTACAACTTATTTGTGAATATTATGCCTGTGAGAGAACCGGCGCAACCGGCTTTTTCCAGGGCACAAAAAAAGCGCCCCGCGATGGGGGCGCTTTTCTCGTATTTCCAATGGCTTGCGGCGTGGCTTAACCCTTGATCGGGAAGGTCTCCGTATTGCCGCCGGCCGACTGCGCCGGCGCGGGGGCCGCCCCCGGGCGGCCGGCGGACGGGCGGTTGGCGCCGCACTGGTAGGCGCC
>Ga0065165_1003653_pt1 | contig 10508 bp, 14 predicted proteins | sample AraplaMF_Cvi_mMF_FD_63813 | JGI IMG/M metagenome (GOLD analysis project Ga0065165, IMG submission 63813) | Arabidopsis root microbial communities from the University of North Carolina, USA - plate scrape MF_Cvi_mMF (version 2) (version 3) | ecosystem: Host-associated > Plants > Roots >... | reverse complement strand
CATCCCCATGCATAGGGCATGAAATCAGGCGAAATCAGGCGTCCTTGGCTGTTGGACCCGGTTCGGTCGCGGAGGTTTCCTCGTTTACCTTGGCATATTTATAGGCTTCAGCGGAACGTTCCAGGGCGAGCCCGAGCGCGGTGGTCAGCTCGCTTTGCGGCGTCCCCTGGCGCAGTTGCTGCGAGGCGAAGGTATTGCGTAGCGTGCGGCCGCCGGCGCGCGGCACGGCCAGCCCGGCGCGCTCGAACGTCGCCTTGACCTGGCGGTAGACGGTGGCCTTGTGCAGCGGCTCGCCTTCCATATTTGCCGGGAAGGCGAGATCGCCCGGGATGCCCAGCTCCTCGCGCTCTTTCAGCCATGCCAGCAGCTCGGCCACGCCTTCCTTAGGCAGCCGCGTCGTGTGCTCGTAGCTGGTGCGGTGCTTGTGCTCGGGCGTGATGTTGAGCGGGAGCCCGCCTTCGACATCGGCCTGGCGCCCGACTTCGTCGACCAGCAGGCCGATCGCTTCTGCCACGCGCAGTCCGGCCATCGCCATCGTCACCTGCATGGCGCGGTCGCGGCGGCGCTTCCAGCCGGCGTTCTTGCCGTCCTCGTCCGCGCGCTGGCCGGGCAGGGCGGCCAGGAAGCGCTGCAGTTCTTCCGCGTTCAGGGCCGTCATCGGCTGGTCGCGGGTGATCTGGGCGCGGTCGACGCCGACGATGGCATCCCGGGCCGGGTTGGGCGAGCGCTCGAGGAAGTCGTAGCAGCGCTCCAGCAGGCGCAGGTAGCGGTAGGCGATCTTGCTGTTCAGGTCGCGGTGGCCGTCGTGTGCCAGCTGGACGAAGCGGTGCAGGTCGCGCGCCGTGACGGTCGACATCTTCAACTTCTCGTCGAGCATCCAGGCCGCGAACTTGCCGAACATGAAGGTATAGATGGCGGCCGACTCCGGCGACAGCGGCTTGGGAATCAGGTCGCGCTGACGGCTGGAAGTCAACACGAAGTCCGGGCCGGCGACGAATTTCGCGAAGGACGTGAGGGGATTGGCATCCCAGGCGGCGAGCTGGCGCATGGCTATGAAGGTAAGGGCGACACCACATTCTGCAACTAACCGAGAATGCGTGCAAATGGCAGAAGTGCGCGGGCAAACGGACGCCGCGCGCCGATCCGTGCGTCGGCGGTATCAGTAATTTGCAACTAACCCACATGAGGCGCAAACCGAACCAAAACCCGGCCACCAGCGGGAAGGCCAGCCTTGCCATGCTCGCCATCCCGGCCGCCAGACTGTATGCTGCACGTATCGAAAACACATCACCAGGGAAACAAGCATGCTCAAGCACATCGTCATGTGGAAACTGAAGGAAGAAGCCGAAGGCGCCGACCGCGCCACCAACGCCCGCGAGATGAAGCGCCGCCTCGACGAGTGCGCCACCATCGTCCCCGGCATCCACAAGTTCGAAGTCGTGCTGGCCCAGCCGGGCCTCGAAGCAACCTACGACGTGGTGCTGTACTCGGAATTCGAGAACAAGGCGGCGCTCGAGGCCTACGCCAAGCACCCGACCCACCAGGCGCTGGTGCCCTTCATCGGTGCGATCCGCGAAGCGCGCCAGTGCATGGACTACGAAATCTGAAAGGGGAGCTGACAGTGCGCACGGTACAGGAACTGTTCTCTTTAAAGGGCAAGACCGCCGTCGTCACCGGCGGCTCGCGCGGACTCGGCTTGCAGATGGCCGAAGCGCTGGGCGAGCAGGGCGCGCGCGTGCTGCTCACCTCGCGCAAGCAGGCCGAGCTCGACGAGGCCTGCAGCCACCTGGCGGCGCGCGGCATCGAGGCGCTGGCCATCGCCTCCGATCTCGGCAGCGAAACCGGCGTGGCCGCCTTTGCCGAAGCGGCGCTGGCGCAACTGGGCCAGGTCGGCATCCTGGTGAATAACGCCGGCGCCACCTGGGGCGCACCGGCCGAGGACTACCCGCTCGAAGCCTGGGACAAGGTCATGAACCTGAACGTGCGCAGCACCTTCCTGCTGTGCCAGGCCTTCGGCCGCGGGATGATCGCGCGCGGCGAGGGACGCATCGTCAACATCGCCTCGATCGCCGGCCTGGCAGGCAACCCGCCGGGGACCATGCAGACGATCGCCTACAATACGTCGAAGGCCGCGGTCATCAACTTCACCCGCACCCTGGCCGGCGAATGGGGCCGTCACGGCATCACCGTGAACGCGATTGCTCCAGGCTTCTTTCCGTCGAAGATGACAAAGGGCATACTGGCAGCTGTCGGCGCCGACACGCTGGCGCAGCAGGCGCCGCTCGGGCGCCTCGGCGGCGACGAAGACCTGAAGGGCGCGGTGGTGCTGTTCGCATCCGATGCGGGCAGGCACATCACGGGACAGGTGCTGGCAGTGGACGGCGGCGTGTCGGCCGTCTGATCGTCCGCGCTTTGGCAAACTCGGGGGAGGAGCCATGAAGCAATTCGAAGGACGCGTCGCGGTCATCACCGGCGCGGGGAGCGGCCTGGGCCGCGAATTCGCGAATACGGCGGCGGCCCTCGGCATGAAGCTGGTGCTGGCCGACGTCGATGCCGCAGCACTCGAGCGCGCCAGCGACGAGCTCCAGGCCGGCGGCACCGAAGTGCTGGCCATGGTGGCCGATGTGCGCATCTGCTCGCACATCGAAGAACTGGCGGATGCCGCCATGATCCGCTTTCACGGCGTGCATCTGCTATTCAATAATGCCGGCGTCGGTGCGGGCGGCCTGATCTGGGAAAACAGCGAGGCCGACTGGAACTGGGTATTGGGCGTGAACCTGTGGGGCGTGATCCACGGCATCCGCATCTTCACCCCGCTGATGCTGGACTGCGCGCGCCGCGATCCCGGCTACGAGGGCCACATCGTCAACACGTCGTCGATGGCTGGCCTGCTGAACCCGCCCGCGATGGGCGTCTACAACGTGTCCAAGCACGCGGTGGTGTCGCTTTCCGAGACCTTGTACCACGACCTGCGACTGGTCGACGCCCCGATCCGGGCATCGGTACTGTGCCCATACTTCGTGCCGACCGGGATCGGCCATTCGGAAGTGCACCGTCCCCACGAACTCGACAACCACCACGCAGCGACCGCCAGCCAGCAGGCGGCCCTGGCCCTGATCAACAAGGCGGTCGACGCGGGCAAGCTGACAGCCGCGGACGTCGCCCGCATCACCTTCGACGGCATCCGCGAGGGCCGCTTCTATATTTACACGCATCCGCAAGTGTTGGCCGGGGTGGCCGAGCGCTTCGACGCCATCCTGCAGGCGAAGCCGCCGGCGGATGCGTATGCGGCGATGCCCCAGCTGACGCAGATGCTGAAGGCCGGGATCAAGCGCTGACAGAGGGTCTTCAGCGCCGCGCGACGATGTGGTAGCGGATTTCCAGCTCGTCGCGCACCGCCAGCAGGCCGCCGCCGACCGCGAAAGGGTGGATGCCAAAGTCGCTTTGCTTCAACACGGCGGTGCCATCCGCACGCAGCTCTGAGGCCTCGATGCGCACCGTGCCCGGCAGCTCAAGCCAGCGCGTGCTGCCATGCAAGGTGACGGCGACACGCAGCGGCCCGCCAGTCAGGTGCTGCGCATGCAAAGTCACCAGCGGATAGCGCTGCGCCTCGAGCACCGGACCCAGCATGTTCTTGCGCGTGCCCTCGACCGCTTGTGGCGACGGCTGGGTGCCGATGCCGGCCTCGCGCAGCAGCTGCGGCTCGTCCACCACCATCTGGTCGAGAGCGAAGGAAACGACGGCGCAGCCTGCGGAGGGGATGGCATATCCCGCCAAGTGATGGCTGGCGACGATGTGTTCGTGCCCGAGCCGCGCCAAGGGCCCTGCGCGGCGCACGGTGACGGCTAGCAGGGAGGTGTTCGGGTCGACGGTGTAGACGGCGGCACCGGGCAGGGTTGCCGGGCAATAGGCGCCCAGCTTGCTTGCCTGATCAGGCGAAGGCGGCAGCGCGGGGGGCTCTCCGCAGGCAGTCAGCACAGCCAGTACGGCAAGCGTGCGCGTCGCCCGCCATGTGTTTCCGCCCATGTCCGCGCCCCGCAGACTGCCCGTGCTCCTACACATTGTCAGCTTCCCTTCCTATTTGTAAATCGTCCGAAAGCATTAGCATCGAGCTATCGATTTACGCGAAGGAGTTCATCATGGCGCAAAACAAGGACAAAGCCCAGCAAGGCAAACAGGACGCGCTCGACCAGGGCGGCGGGCAAAACCAGCAAAGCGGCAGCGCTGGCTCTGGTTCGGTGCAGCAACAGGGCGGCGACGGCAGCCGCAACAGCAACTTCCTGCACAGCTCGCCGGAAGCCAATGTGTTCTCCGCAGGCTCCAAGCAGGGCGACAACAGCACCCGGGGTGGCGGTGGCGACTCGGCAGCCGGCACGCCGGACGAGGGCAGGCTGGGCGGCTCGGGAGGCACCTCCGCTCCCGGCACCACGGGCAACGACCCGGATCGCTGACCGGCACGCGCACGAAATAAAGAGGGGGCTTGTCCCCCTTTCTAAAAAGGTCTAATATGATGGCCATCATATAGAAATTGACGCCATGAACACCGCCCGATCTGCCCGCCACCAGCAATCCCACGAACGCATCCTCGATGCGGCCGCCCGCGCCGTGCGTAGGGCCGGTGTCGCCGGGGTCGGGGTCGCCGATGTCATGAAGGAAGCCGGCCTCACGCACGGCGGCTTCTACGCGCACTTCGCCTCGCGCGAAGCCCTGCTGGCGGAGGCGCTTGAACATGCAGGCGGCCAGAGCAACGGGCGCCTGCGTGAACGCGTGCGCGTACGCACGGAGGCCGGCGAAAGCCCGCTGTCCGCGCTGGTGAACGAATACCTGTCGGCGCCGCACATGGAGGCGCTCGAGCTCGGCTGCCCGGTTGCGGCCGTGAGCTCTGAACTGCAGCGCGCACCGGATGCCTTGCGCGAGGTGTCGCGCAGCCGGGTGCGCGGCCTCGTCGCCGTGGTCGAGGCCGCGCTGGGTCCGGACGTGCCGGCGGGGAGCGGGTGGGCGATTGCCGCCAGCCTGGTCGGTGCGATCCAGATGGCAAGGGTGCTGGGCCCGGACGGCGGCGGGGACGAAGTCCTGCGCGGCTGCCGGGATGCCGTGCTTGCACAATACGACCGTCCGGGCAGATCTGCTTGAGACGGAGGACGCCGTGGCCACGGGCCCGGCATTTTTTTTGAGCAGCAATATGATGCTCATCATATATAAAGGGAGTGTCCATGAAACTCGATAATGCAGTTGTCCTCGTCACCGGCGCCAACCGCGGCCTCGGCCAGGAATTCGCCCGCCAGGCCCTGGCCCGCGGCGCCCGCAAGGTCTACGCCGGCGCCCGCGATCCCGGCAGCGTCCGCTTGCCCGGCGTGACCCCGGTCCGGCTGGACGTCAACGATCCGGCCCAGGTGGCTGAAGCTGTCGCGGCCTGCGGCGACGTCACGCTGGTGATCAACAATGCCGGCATCGCCAGCCCCGGCGCGCTGCTGGAGTCGGACAGCATCGACGCGCTGCGGCGCATGATGGAGACGAACGTCTATGGCATGCTGCGCGTCAGCCAGGCCTTCGCGCCGGTGCTGGCGGCGCATGGCGGCGGCGCTTTCCTGAACGTGCTGTCGGTGGCGAGCTGGATCAGCACCCCCGGACTGGCTGCCTATGCGGCCACCAAGTCGGCGGCCTGGAGCGTGAACAACGGGCTGCGCATCGCGCTGAAGGAGCAGGGCACGCAGGTGCTGGGCCTGCATGTGGGCTTCGTCGATACCGACCTGACGCGCGGGATCGACCTGCCGAAGCTGGCCCCGGCCGAGGTGGTCGAACGTGCCTATGCGGCGCTGGAGGCGGGACAGAGCGAAGTGCTGATCGACGAGTTGTCGCAGAACGTGAAGCGCGGGCTGTCGCTGGAGCCGGGCGTGTACCTGGACGTGGTGCAGCGACCGGACTGAGAAGCGCGCCTGAACGTGATGCGGACCTGCGGCGTGGTAGCATCGCCCGATGGAAAAACGCACCGACTACAAGACAGCCCTCCTGATCGAGGCCGTGATCCATGAATTGCAAGCCACCGGCATGCCGTCCGCGGCACGCCGGCTGGTGGAGCTCGGCGTGCCGCTGGACGTGGCAGTGCGGGTCTTGACCCGGCCGGTGGAACGGCGGCAGCAGTTCGAATCGCCGTTCATGAAAAGAGAAGCATCGTAGCCCGTCGTTCCCGCGAAAGCGGGAACCCATGCTGCGTATGGAATGCCGGAGCCTTCAGCATGGATCCCCGTTTTCACGGGGATGACGTCGTTAGTCACCGGCTGGCGCAGAAGCCCGCGTCCTCGTTGGTCGCCCCCGGCGCCAGGTCGCGGTTCCACTCCGGCGGCGCCACGTGCATGGTGCGGCCCTCCATCGTATAGCTGCCGTTCCACATCCCGCCCGGCGTGCCTTCGACGTTCGGCACGTCGACCTTCCAGCCCAGCACCTTCACGCTGCTGGTGTTGGTGACGGCCACCTTCGCGCAATAGCCCGAGCCCCAGTCGCCGGTAATCACCAGCTTGGCCTGCAGCGCGCCTTCGGGCGGCGGCGGCGGGGTTTCGACCGGTTTGGCGGGACGCGTTGCGCACAGGCCTACCTCCGTCGATTCGCCCGGATGCAGCTTGCGATTGTAGGCCGGGCCTTCCATCGTCAGGACCTTATCCTGCAGCGTGTAGCTGGCGTTCCATAGGGAGGTGATGCTGTCCTTGAAGGGCATCGTCGCCTTCCACCAGCCGGCGCGGTCGCCGACGTTCTTTACAGTGATGGTGCCGCAGTAGCCGCTGCCCCAGTCGTTCGGGGTTGAAAGTAGCGTGGTCAGCTGCAGTGGCGCCGGCGGCGGCAGCGGGTTCGGATAGGGGCCGGCCTGGGTGGCGGACGGGTCGAGGAAGGATTGCGCGGTGGCCGTCAGCAGCGGGTTGTCGACGCCGTCAGTGGTGCCGTAGTTGACCAGCCAGATCACGGCGCCGCCGGCGCCTTCGCCCTCGCGGTTCGACAGCGCCCAGGCGCCTTTGGCGGCGATCGTCGCCGGTTCCTCGTAGCTGATGTAGCCGGAAGCCGTATCGGGGCGGTCGGCCGGGGTGTAGCCGCCCGGGTAGACGCGGTAGCTGGTCTGGGTCGGCGCGTCCCAGGCGTAGATGCCGTTCTTCAGGTAGCCGAGCTTGTGCAGCAAGGAGTAGCTCCACTTCCAGTCGGTGACGGACCACTTGCTCAGGTCGCCGTCGGTCTCCTGGTTAGGGCCGGTGAAGGGCGGCACGTAGTTTTCGCCGTAGAAGCCGAGGCCCAGGCCCAGCTTCTCGCGCGGCACGCCGGCGTCGACGAACATCTGGATGGTGCTGGCGATCGACACCGGCCGCTCCTTGGTCGCGCCGGTCAGCGGCGAGAAGGTGTTGCTGTGCCAGCCCTGGCCGAACCAGCCCACGCCGTAGCTCATGATGTTGTACTGGTCGACCATGGCGGCCACGCGCAGGTCGTGGTCCGTTACCTTGTCGATGTTGATGTTCTTGTTCCCGCCCGGGAAGGTGATGATGACGGGACTGGCCTGATAGCGTTCGCGCGCGTTCGCTTCCCGGCGCAGGTCCAGGATCAGCTTTTCGAGCTGTTCCTGCTCGGCGGTGGCCTTGTCTCCGATGCCTTCCCAGTCGACGTCGATGCCGTCGTAGTCGTGCGCGACCATGTAGTCGACCAGGTTCTTCACGAAGGTCGGGCGGACCGCATCCGTGGTCGAGGCCAGGAAGCCGGCGTTGTCGCCTTCGCCGCCCAGCATGATGATGGTCTTGATGCCGGCCTGGCGGGCGCGTTTCACCAGGAACTCCTCAACGGTCCAATCGTAGGCGGCGCCGGGGCCGCGGTCGCGGTCGGTGTGGGCATTGCCGCCGCCAAGGACGATTTCGCCGGCCGGCTTGCCGTTGCTGCCGCTGCCCGGGCCGATGCGGGCGAACACGAAGTGGGTCATGTGGGTCATGTCCACATGTTCCGGGGCCTGGTACAGGGGGTTGTCCCAGAAATAGCCGGCATAGTAGCCACCGACCCATTTGCCGGTGACGTTGGCGGCCTGGGCTGTCGTCATGCTGCCGGCGGCGGACGCTGCCAGCAGGGTGAGTGCTGCTAGTTGCTTCAGTTTCGTCTGCACGATGTTCTCCTTACGTGGTTGCCATGGAGAAACATCGTAAGGGAAGACGCCGGTAATTACTGGCCCCAGCAGAGGGGGGAGGCGTGGCGGCGAACCGGCTGGATCAAGCGGCGGACCTGCGGTCGCGTGGACTCAAGGCTGGAGGGTGTTTCGCTGACGTGCTTTCCACTCTTCAGGATAGGGCTCAAAGGCCGACGCATCCAAGGGTTTGTAAGTCCCCAGGTCACACACCGCGTAGTACTTGGACATAGCTTCTCCGTGCGAAGAGGCTTCGAACGTGGCAACCAGGCGAGCGCCGTCGCCGAGTGATGCTCTCATTGCGTGCCCGTCGCCGCCAGCCAGGCAAACAGCCATACCGCCTTCGTGTTTCCAAACCTCATGTAGCAAAGAGGCCATTTACTAGGCCGATTCCGGTACCGGCTGCAGCACGCGCTCATGCAATTCCGGCTCGTCATCCTCGTAGACCTTGACGACGGTCGAGGTCCGGGTGCCATAACCCGGAATCTCGATGCAGACGGCAGACAGCTGGCGTTCCACCTCGATCGGCACACCGGTATCCGGCAAACGCAGGTCCGGGGCGCGGGTCGTATCCGCCAGCATCTCGAAATAGGCTTCCTCGGGCGCGCCCTGCAGCAGCAGGCTGGCGAAGGTCGCTTTCGTGCGCAGCACCTTCGGCCAGGGCGCATCCAGCAGGCCGTTCGAGACGCCGTAGATGCCCGGTTCCAGTGGCTTGCCGTTGCGCGGGTCGGCGCCGGCGCGGTTCGAGAACCAGTACAGCCCGTTGCGGTCGCCGAGGATCAGGTTGAAGCCGTTGTACTCGGCGGCGGTCCCGGCGATGCTGTCCAGGTAGGCCGGCGCGTCCAGGTCCCCCTTCAGGAAGTCGGCGACCAGCGCGCCGCGGGTCGGCGCATCGTCGCGGCGTTCGCTCGGTGCGCGGATATTGGTCAGTGCGGCGAATTTACCGTGACGCGTCACGCCCATCCAGCTGCCGCCGCCCTGCAGGTCGCGGCCGGCGATGATGTCCGGATTCTCGGGCCAGGGCCCGGCCGGGGTGGCGGGACGGTCGTAGAATTCGTCGCGGTTGGCGCAGGCGATGACGGGGATGCCCGGGATGACGCGCCAGGCAAAGACGATCAGGCACATGGGGACATCTCCAGGGGCAGGTCGACGAAGACTTCGGCGCGGCGCGGGCCGCTGGTCAATGTATCCAGCCCGGCGCGCGCGGCAGCCTGCTCGAGATCATCGGCAAAGCGTTCAGGCACGTCCGGATAGACTTCCATCCAGGTCTGCAGGCCGTCCTTGCCCTCCGGGCGGCACTTCAGCTGGTGGCTGACGGCCAGCGCCGCCTGCATCGCGCGCACGCGCGGCGCGAGCGCGGCGGCATCCTGCTCGCGCACCTTGTAATAGACGTACAGGTCGATCATCGCCGGCAAAGCTCAGTCCGCGAGCGCGTCGAGCGCATAGGGCAGCGCCATGAAGGCCAGCGGCGTGCCGCCGGCCGAGCCGTGGCGCACCTCGTGGTCCAGCGCGGCCAGCTTGATCTCGACCAGCACGTCGGCGCCGCCGGCGCCGTTCGGCGCGGCGTTGACGATCATGCCGGACGGCTGTTCGGGGTCGTCACTGGAGAAGACTTCGTCGCCGGCGCGCACTGCGGCGTTCGGCAGCGTCGCCAGGGTCATTCGGCGCTTCAGCTTGCCCAGATACTGGCTGCGGGCGACGATTTCCTGGCCCGGATAGCAGCCCTTCTTGAAATTGACGCCGCCGATCAGCTCGAAATTCACCATCTGCGGCACGAACTGCTCCTGGGTCGGCTGGGTCACTTGCGGCACGCCGGCGTGGATCTCCGCCAGGCGCCAGGCCGCGTTGCCGCCCAGCGCCAGGGTTTCGCGCAGCTGCGGCAGCGCGGCAATGGCGGTCTCGGCGGACGTGATCCACAGGTAGCGCGGGGCGCCGAAGGCATCGGCCAGGCGCAGCACGCTGCCGAATTCGCCGTCGACCTTGCCATAGGGCGCGTCCGGCAGGGCGCCGACCTGGCGGGCCAGCGCAGCCTGGGCCTTGGCGCCGGCCAGGCCGAGCACGGCGGCGGTCGCGGCTTCCCCGGTGGCGTCGCGCAGCTTGGCTTTCGAGCGCAGCACGAACATGGTCAGGCGCTTCTGCAGCGGGGCCTGGATCGCGCGCGGCAGCGCCAGGAAGATATCCTGGCCGGTGCGCCACATCAGGAAGGTCGCCTGCAGGCGGCCTTTCGGGGTGCAATAGCCGGCCAGCCGGGCTTCGTTCGTGCCCAGGTGCTCGACGTCGTTGGTCAGCTGGTTTGCAGGAAACTGGCGGCATCTTCGCCGCTGACGGCGATGAGGCCGAGATCGGTGACCGGGGCCACGACACC
>Ga0065165_1003652_pt1 | contig 10511 bp, 9 predicted proteins | sample AraplaMF_Cvi_mMF_FD_63813 | JGI IMG/M metagenome (GOLD analysis project Ga0065165, IMG submission 63813) | Arabidopsis root microbial communities from the University of North Carolina, USA - plate scrape MF_Cvi_mMF (version 2) (version 3) | ecosystem: Host-associated > Plants > Roots > Endosphere... | reverse complement strand
CCTTCTCCCTCCGGGAGAAGGTGGCGGCAGCCGGATGAGGGTACGGGCGGAGCGGGGCGCCTCGCTCCGCCCGTACCCTCACCCCCACCCCTCTCTCCCACGGGGACTACCTGCGGGTCGCCGGAGGGAGAGGGGCTTTACGTCGCGGCCTATCCCGCGTTCTTTCATCACCAACCGTCGAAATCTTCATGCAGACCTCCGCTTATCTAGCGGGCCTCGCCGCCGGCGCAGGCCTGATCATCGCCATCGGCGCGCAGAACGCCTTCGTGCTGCGCCAGGGCCTGCAGCGCCGGCACGTCGGGCCGGTGGTGCTGGTGTGCATCGTGGCCGACGCGGCGCTGATCCTGCTCGGCGTGGCCGGCATGGGCCTGCTGGTGAAGGAGATGCCCGCGCTGCTGCAGGTGCTGCGCTATGCCGGCGCGGCTTTCCTGCTCGCCTATGGCGCCCTGGCATTGCGCCGCGCCTGGAACGGCGAGAGCGGCCTGCAGCCGTCGGAAGACGGCTCCGCCGGCCGCCGCCGCGCACTGCTGGCCTGCCTGGCCTTCACCCTGCTCAATCCGCACGTCTATCTCGACACGGTGGTGCTGCTGGGCAGCCTGTCCACGCATTACGAAGGCGCGGGGCGCTGGTCGTTCGCGGGCGGCGCGTGCACGGCCAGCGTGCTGTGGTTCACAGCGCTGGGCTATGGCGCGCGCGCACTGCTGCCGGTGTTCCGCAGCCCCATGGCGTGGCGCGTGTTCGACGTGCTGGTGGCGGCTTTCATGGTGACACTGGCGGTGCTGCTGCTGACCCGGCCGCTGGGTTGACCCGCGCCGGCGGGGAAGGGCTGCGAGTATCATGAGCGGCCATTCCCCATGGATTCCCAGGCATGACCACCCTGCGCCTCGCCCTCGCCCAGTTCGATTTTCCGGTAGGGGCGGTCGCCGCCAATGCGGCCCGCGTGGGCGACCTGCTGGCGCAGGCGCGCGACGGCGGGGCCGACCTGGTGGTGTATCCGGAGCTCACCCTGAGCGGCTATCCGCCGGAAGACCTGCTGCTGCGCCCCAGCTTCCTGGCCGCCTGCGACAGCGAGCTGCACGCGCTGGCCGCCGCCACCAACGGCGTGGCCGCGCTGGTCGGCCATCCGCACAGCGAGGGCGAGGTGTACAACGCCGCCAGCCTGCTGCGCGAAGGGCGCATCGAACTGACCGCGCACAAGCAGGCACTGCCGAACTACGGCGTGTTCGACGACAAGCGCTACTTCCGGCCCGGCCACGAGACCGCGGTGAGCACCATCGAAGGCGTCACCGTCGGCCTGCTGATCTGCGAGGACATCTGGCAGCCGGAAGCCGCCGCGCAGGCCGCGCTTGCCGGCGCCGAACTCATCGTCGTGATCAATGCCTCGCCGTGGGACGGCGCCAAGCAGGCCGAGCGCGAAGCGGTGCTGCGCGCCCGCGCGCAGGAAACCGGCTGCGCCATCGTCTATCTCAACCTGGTCGGCGGGCAGGACGAAGTCGTGTATGACGGCGGCTCGCTGCTGGTCAACGGCGACGGCAGCATCGCCGCGCGCGCGCCGGCGTTTACCGAAGCGCTGCTATGGGCGGATTTCGACGCGCAGTCGCGCACGCTCCGCGCCGACGCCTGGCCCGCGCGGCTGGACGACGCGCCGGAAGCCACGCTGTACGCCGCGCTGGTGCGCGGCATCCGCGACTACATCGAGAAGAACGGCTTCGGCGGCGTGCTGCTGGGCCTGTCCGGCGGCATCGATTCGGCGCTCACGCTGGCGCTGGCCGTCGATGCGCTCGGGCCGCAGCGCGTGACCGCGGTGATGATGCCTTCGCGCTACACCTCGCAGCTGTCGCTGGACGGCGCGCGCGCACAGGCCGAGCAGCTGGGCGTCGAGTACCACATCATTCCGATCGAGCAGACCTTCCAGAGCTTTATCGACGCGCTCACGCCCGCCTTCGGCGGCAAGCCGGCGGACCTCACCGAAGAGAACCTGCAGTCGCGCACCCGTGGCGCCATGCTGATGGCGCTGAGCAACAAGCACGGCCGCCTGCTGCTGGCCACCGGCAACAAGAGCGAGATGGCGGTGGGCTACGCCACGCTGTACGGCGACATGTGCGGCGCCTATGCGCCGCTGAAGGATGTCTACAAGACCGTGGTCTACCGCCTGTCGCGCTGGCGCAATGCGCATGCCGAGCGCTTCGGCGGCGGCGAGGTGATTCCGCCGGCGGTGATCGAGCGTCCGCCGTCGGCCGAGCTGCGCGACAACCAGACCGACCAGGATTCGCTGCCGCCGTACGACGAGCTCGATGCGATTCTCGAGCGCTTTATCGAAGGCGAGCTGTCGCAGGCCGAGATCGCCGCGCAGGGTTTCCACTGCGACACCGTGCGCCGCGTGGTGCGCCTGGTGCTGCTCAACGAATTCAAGCGCCGGCAGTCGGCGCCGGGGCCGCGCGTGACCACGCGTGCATTCGGGCGCGAGCGTCGCTATCCGATTACGTCCGGGTGGCGTTGAGGCTCGCGCACTAACGGATTCACGTTTTTGCATGTCGCGCTTGACAGCGCGGGGTAGTCTTTGGAACGATCCGCGGCCTTCCGAATCGGAGGTGCGCCATGATTGTCATCGCCTCACGCAAGTCCGCCGTCGCCGCTGCCGCGCAGATCGCCGCCTGCTGACGCCGTCCACTGGTTTTCTCCGCTGGACCGTTCACTAAGTCCGTTCTGACGGCCGCGTTCGCGGCCCCCGCATCCGTACCCGAGCCTCGCGGTTCGGGCGATCCGGCATGTCCTGTCGCTGCCCGCGCCGGGACGAGACTGAGTACCCCACCCATGACAATGCATGACCGCACGGCGCTGAGCCGTGTCTCCGCCTATCTGCGCGCCCGCATAGCGCTGCAGCAGGGCAACCGTTGCCTGCAACCGTTCCACGTCACCCTCGACTCGGCCAGCACCGAACCCGGATGGAACTACGCCACGCCGGTGGACGGCGCCGCGCCGAATGCGCACGAACTGGCCTCGCTGATCGACCTGTTCGACCGCAAGCAGCGCAAGCCGCGCCTGGAATACATCCACGACATGGCTCCCGAGGTGCTGCCCCGCCTGCTCGATGCCGGCTTCTTCCGCGAGGAGCCGCTGGCGCTGATGACCTGCACGCCCGACAGCCTGGCCGCCGATGGCGATCTCGACGGCGTGGAGTGGCTGCTGGCCGAACGCGAGCACGAACTGCACGCGGCCGCCGAGGTGCAGAACGCCGCCTACGGCGTATCCGGCACCTGCGCGGCCGACGTGGAGCGGCTGGCCGGCGTGGTGGAAAAGGGCGGCGCGGTCGCCCTGGCCCGCTGCCGCGACAGCGGCGATGCGCTCGGCGCGGGGCTGTATTCGCCCCCGCTGGAGGGTGTTACCGAGATCGCGGCGATCGGCGTGCGCGAGGATGTGCGCGGCCGCGGCATCGGCGGCGCGGTCACCGCGCTGCTGGCGGACCACGCTTTCGTGCAGGGCGTGAGCTTGCCGTTCCTGATGACGGCGGCCGGCAACGAACACCGCGTGTATGCGCGGGCCGGGTTCCATCGTTTCGGCGAGTTGATCGGTGTAACGCGGTGAGCGGCCGCGCAAACGAAAACGCCACGGCGCTGGCCGTGGCGTTTTCGGATGCGGGGGTTGATCCCGGCTTTGGCGATGCGGCTTAGTGGTGGCCGGAGAACGGCACCATCTTGCGCAGCGTGGACGGGGCGTGCGGCCACTTCTCGTCCGTCAGGTAGGGATGGTTCGGGTAGTTCAGCGCCAGCACCTTGCGGGTCTGCTCGGCCAGCTGCGGACGCTCCAGGCCGATGTAGCTGCGGGTGAGGATGGCCAGCGCGTCGCCGGTCTGCGGCGCCTGCTGGTAGTGCTCGATCACGTACTGGGCGCGGTCGGCCGAGGCGATGTAGGCCTTGCGGCGCAGGTAGAACTCGGCCACGTTGACCTCGAACTGGGCCAGCACGTTGCGCAGGTAGATCATGCGCTGGCGGGCGTCGGCCGAGTAGGCGCTGTCCGGGAAGCGGCGGGTCAGCTCGGAGAAGTCGTCGAAGGCCTGCAGGTTGTAGCCCTGGTCGCGGCGGGCCTGGCTCTCGGTGCGCTGGAACACGCGCTCGATAAAGCCGCCGGTGCGGTCGAAATTGATCAGGCCGCGCAGGTAATAGGCATAATCCACATGCTTGTGGGTCGGATACGTCTTGATGAAGCGGTTGACCGTGGAGTAGGCGTCGTCCGGCTGGTTGTCCTTGTACTGCGAATAGGCCAGGTCAAGCTGGGCCTGTTCGTTGAAGTCGCCGGACGGGAAGCGCGCGATCAGTCGCTGGTAGGCCTTGGTCGCGGCGGCGTAGTCGGAATGGACCAGGGAGTCGTGCGCGGTGCTGTACAGCTTCTCCACCGGCATGGTGTCGATGGTTTCCTTCTTGCTCCGGAACATGGAGCACGCGCTCATCGTGGCGACGACGGCGAGCACCACCAGTACTTTGAAGACCTGCAGCTTGGTTACGCGCATGGGAAAGGGTTCAGATGTTTGATCGAAAAGGGATGATAGCCGAAACCACCGGAAACCCGGGCGGCCGGCCATGACGACCATCCGCCACGAGGCCACCGTGCCGCTGTCGGCAGCCGGGTGGCGCTTCGACCGGGCCTTGGCCGAGATGTTCCCGGACTACTCGCGATCCCGCCTGGCGGCGTGGATCAAGGCCGGGGCGGTGACCCTGGACGGCGCCGCCGCGCCCCCGCGCCACCTGCTGCGCGGCGGCGAGCAGGTGCGGCTGGAGGCGGAGCTTGCGGCCGAGGTCGAGCTGGAACCGGAAGATATCGCGCTGGAGGTGGTCCACCAGGACGAGCACCTGCTGGTGCTGAACAAGCCGGCCGGCCTGGTGGTCCACCCCGGCGCCGGCAATGCGGCCGGCACTTTGCTGAACGCCTTGCTGCACCACGACCCCAAGCTGGCCGAGCTGCCGCGCGGGGGCATCGTGCACCGCCTGGACAAGGACACCTCCGGCCTGATGGTGGTGGCCCGCTCGCTGGCGGCCCATACCGCCCTGGTCGACATGCTGTCCCGCCACGAGGTGGAGCGGCAGTACGAGGCCGTGGTGATGGGCCTGCTGGTGGCCGGCGGCACGGTGGACGCGCCGATCGGCCGCCATATGGGCGACCGCCTGCGCCAGGCCGTGCGCGACGAGGAGGACGGCAAGCGCGCCGTCACCCACTACCGCCTGCGCGAACGCTTCCGCGCCCATGCCCTGCTGCAGTGCAGCCTGGAGACCGGCCGCACCCACCAGATCCGCGTGCACATGGCGCATATCGGCCACCCCCTGGTCGGCGACCCGCTGTACGGCGGCGGCCTGCGCCTGCCCAAGGGCGCCTCGCCCGAGCTGGTGGCGGCGCTGCGCGGCTTCCGCCGCCAGGCCCTGCATGCGGAGCGGCTGGCCTTCGAGCACCCGGTTAGCGGCGAGCCGCTGTCGTTCACGGCCGCGCGGCCGGCGGACCTGGACGCGCTGATCAACACCCTGCGCGAGGATGCCGCCCACGCGGATCCCTACGATGACTACTGAGGGCTGGCTGCGCCCGGACTGGCCGGCGCCGGCCGGCGTGCATGCGGCGGTGAGCACCCGCGACGTGCCCGGCGCCTCGGCATCCCCGTTCGAGCGCTTCAACCTCGGCAGCCGCTGCGGCGACGCGGTCGAGGCGGTAGCCGCCAACCGGGCGGCGCTGGCATCCATGCTCGACTTGCCGGCGCCGCCGCGCTGGCTGCGGCAGGTGCATGGCATCGCGGTGGCCGACACCGGCGCGCAAGACGAGCCGGAAGCGGATGCCGCGGTGACCCGCACGCGCGGCGAGCCGCTGGCCATCCTCACCGCCGATTGCCTGCCGGTGCTGTTCTGCGCGGTGGATGGCGGCGAAGTCGCCGCGGCTCATGCCGGTTGGCGCGGCCTCGCGGCCGGTGTGCTGGAGGCGACGCTGGGGCATCTGCGCGCCCGGCCCGGCGCAGTGATGGCGTGGCTGGGGCCGTGCATCGGTGCGGCTTCGTACGAAGTCGGCGCGGAAGTGCGCGAGGCCTTTATCGCCGACGATGCGGGGGCAGAAGCCTGCTTCGTTCCGACCCGCCCGGGCCACTGGCTGTGCGACCTCGCGGGACTGGCGCGCCGCCGGCTGGAGCGCGCCGGCGTTTGCGCCATCTACGGCGGCGGCTTCGACACCCTGGCCGACCCGCGCTTCTACTCGTACCGCCGCGACGCCGCACGCAGCGGCCGCTTCGCCACGCTGATCTGGCTTCAGTAACCGGAGTAGGTTGGGGTGAGCCGCAGGCGAACCCCAACGTCGGCACCTCCAAACACGCCGCGTTGTTGGGGTTCGCCTGCGGCTCACCCCAACCTACACCTGGGTCATTCGCGCAGCGCCGCCAGGAAACTCCTCCGCCACGCCGTAATGTCCTGCCGCTCCAGCACATCCATCATCGCCCGCCAGCGCATCTTCCTTTCCTCCAGCGGCATCGCCAGCGCGCGCTCCAGCGCATCGGCCACTTCCTCGGTATCCGCGGGATTCACCAGCAAAGCCTCGTCCAGCTCCTGCGCCGCGCCGGCGAACCGCGACAACACCAGCACCCCCGGATCCTCCGGGTTCTGGCTCGCCACGTATTCCTTCGCCACCAGGTTCATGCCGTCGCGCATCGGCGTCACCAGTCCCACCTTGGCATTGCGGTAATACCCGCTCAGCACGCTGTGCGGAAACGACTTGTTGACGTAGCGGATCGGCACCCAGTCCGGCGCCGCGTAAACGCCATTGATGTGCCCGGCCTTGCGTTCGAGGTCGCGGCGGATCTGCCGGTACTCCGGCACGGTGCTGCGCGATGGCGGGGCGATCTGCAGGAAGCTCACGCGGCGGTGCCAGTCCGGCATGCGTTCGAGCAGGCGCGCGTAGGCGTCGAAGCGTTGCGGCAGGCCCTTGGAGTAGTCCAGCCGGTCCACGCCGATGATCAGCGCGCGGCCTTCCAGGCTGCTGCGCAGGTCTTCGATCGGATCCAGCGTACCGGCTTTCGCCGCCGCCTCGGCCACCTGCCGCGTGTCGATGCCGATCGGGAACACGCCCGCGCGAAAACGCCGGTGGCCCAGCCGCAGGCGATGGCCGCCGCGCAGGCGGGCGCCCGTTTCGTGCACGAAGTATTCCTCCAGCGCGCGCAGGTCGCGCGCCGTGTGCACGCCCACCAGGTCGTAGGCGGCCAGCGTTTCCAGCAGCTCGCGATGGCGCGGCAGCGCGATCAGCAGGCCGGCCGGCGGCAGCGGCGTATGCAGGAAGAAGCCGATGCGGTTGCGCACGCCGCGCTCGCGCAGCATCGAGGCCAGCGGGATCAGGTGGTAGTCGTTGATCCAGATCGCGTCGTCCTGCTCGACCAGCGCGGCCAGGCGCTCGGCGAACACGCGGTTGACGCGCAGATAGCCGTCCAGATGGCCGCGGTTGTAGTCGACCAGGTCCGGCCGGTAATGCAGCAGCGGCCACAGGGTGCGGTTGGCGAAGCCGTCGTAGAAATGGTCGTGGTCGTCGCGCGACAGGTCGATGGTGGCGTAGTGCACCGGGCCGTCGTACAGGTGGTGCACGGTGGCCGCGGTCTCGCCGGCGATCTTGCCGCTCCAGCCGAACCATAAGCCGCCGGCTTCCTGCAGCGCCGCGCGCATGGCCGAGGCGAGGCCGCCGGTGGCGGTCTGCTTAGGTAATGCGACCCGGTTGGAGACGACGATCAGGCGGCCGGTGCGTGACGGCACCACGCTCATAGCTCGTCCTCCCAGCGGCGCGACAAGCGCATCGCGGTCTGCACCAGGCCCACCAGCGAATAGGTCTGCGGAAAATTGCCCCAGTGCTCGCCGGTGCCCGGCGCCAGATCCTCCGACAGCAGGCCCAGCGGATTGAGCTGCGACAGCATGTGCTCGAACATCTGCCGCGCGCGCCGCTTGCGTCCGGTGGCGGCCAGCGCCTCGATGTACCAGAAGGTGCAGATATTGAAGCTGGTTTCCGGCGTGCCGAAGTCGTCCGGCGCGATATAGCGGAACAGGTAATCGCCGCGGCCGAGTGCCTTGCCGATCGCATCCACCGTGGCGATGAAGCGCGGATCGCGCCCGCGCACGAAGCCGATATCGGCCAGCAACAGCAGGCTGGCATCCAGGTGCTCGCCGTCGTAGGCGTCGACGAAATGCCCCAGCCGTTCGTTCCAGACGCGCGCGGAAATGCGCTCGTGCAGCGCCACCGCCTCGTCGTGCCAGTAGCGCGCGCGATCGGTCAGGCCCAGCTCGGTGGCGATATGCGCCAGGCGGTCGCAGGCGGCCCAGCACATCGCCGCCGAATAGGTGTGCACGGCGGCGCGGCCGCGGAATTCCCATAGCCCGGCATCCGGTTCCTCCGCCATCCGCAGGGCCATGCGGCCCATGCTTTCCAGGCGCTCGAAGGTGCGCGCATCGCCGGGATTCTCCAGGCGCTGGTCGAAGAACAGCTGCGCGGAAGCCAGCACCACCGAGCCGTACACGTCGTTCTGGCGCTGGCGCCAGGCGTCGTTGCCGATGCGCACCGGCCCCATGCCGCGGTAGCCGGCCAGGCCTTCGGCCTCGCGCTCGGGCAGCTCGCGCTCGAAGGTGATGCCGAACACCGGGCCGACTTCATGATCGCCTTCGGCGGAGACGATGTTGAACACGTAGCGGATGTATTCCTCCATGCTGCGCGTGGCGCCCAGCCGGTTGAGCGCGCGCACCACGAAGGCGGCGTCGCGCAGCCAGCAGTAGCGGTAGTCCCAGTTGCGGCTGGTGCCCGGCGCTTCGGGAATCGAGGTGGTCAGCGCGGCGATGATGGCGCCGGTGGCCTCGTACTGGCACAGCTTCAAGGTGATCGCGGCGCGGATCACCGGCGCCTGCCATTCGTAGGGAATGGACAGGTAGCGCACCCAGTCGCGCCAGTAGGCGATGGTGTATTCCAGCGTGCCGTGGATGAAATCCGCGGGGCTGGTGGCAAGCGTTTCGTCGGGGCCGAACACCAGGTTGGCGGGCCGGTCCAGGTGGAAGAACAGGCCGCGCTCGATCAGCGGCACCGCCACGTCAGTGGTCAGGCGCTGCACCACGTCGCTCAGCAGAAACCGCAGGTGATTGCTGCCGGAGGTGGTGTCGGGCTGGCGCGCGCCGTAGTCGCACAGCGGCCGCAGCAGGATGCGGATGCGCGGATTGCCCTGGATCGGCCGGATGCGCCGGGCCAGCATCACCGGATGGTAGAAGCGCCCGCGGGTGCGGTGGCGCGGCGCGAAATCGGTGATCTCGATGGCGTTGCCGTGGCGGTCGTACAGCCGCGTGACCAGCACTGCGGTGTTCGGCAGGTATTCCTGCTCGGCCCGTTCGACATGTTCCAGCTCGACGCTCCAGTCGCCCCCCTCGCTCGCGGGCGAGAGCAGGGCGCAGAAGCTGGCGTCGCTGTCGAAGCGCGGCAGGCAGCACCACACGATGCGGGCCATGCCGTCGATCAGCGCGGCCACGCTGCCGTTGCCGATCACGCCCAGAGCCAATGTCTGCGGATTGGCCCGGGTATCGCTGCCGCCAGGTCCGGTGTCGTCGGACCTGGTGCGGGGTTCAGGCATTCCCTCCAAGGGCATGGGCATGGGGTTCGACTCCTTGCTTGAGCACGTTCAAGACACGTTGCAGCCAGGCCTGTGCCGACGACGGGCCCGGCAGGGTGTATTGGGCGAGCGTGGGTTCGCGTTCGCCGACGCGGACGCTGATCCCGTTCTCCAGATTGGTGGCGGCGAAGCCGTGTTCGTCGGTGAGGTCGTCGCCGAGGTACACGGGCAGGCGGCCGGCGAACGGCGGGCGTTCCAGCAGCTCGGTCACCGCCTTGCCCTTGTCCATGCCGGCGGGCTTGAGTTCCAGCACCAGGTTGCCGGCCTGCAGCTCGTAGCCGGGCAGGCCCGGCAGCAGCGCCAGCACGGCTTCACGCAGCGTTTCGTATGCGGCCGGCGCGGCGCGGCAATGCAGGGCCACGGCCAGGTCTTTGTTCTCCACCAGCACGCCGGGATGCGCGCGCGCGATCGACTCCGCCGCATGCAGCACCAGGGTGCGCCGGCTGGCGCTGACGCGCGTCTCGCGCCGCTCGCCGTCGGCGTGGCGCAGCTGCAGGCCGTGCAGGCCGGCCATCGCCCACGGTGGCGAACCGAACAGTGCGTCGAGGCCGACCAGGCTGCGTCCGCTCACCAGCGCGAGCGCGCCATCGAGATAGGCGTAGAGTTCGGCCAGCAGCGCGTACAGCTCGGGATCGACGCGCACGTCGCCGGGGCGCTCGGCAAACTCGAGCAGGGTGCCATCGACGTCCAGGAACAGGGCCCAGCGGTCGCCAGTGCCGGGCAGGGGCGGTGCCGGAAGCGGGGTCGCAGCAGGCATGCGGGGGAAGGCGGGGGAAAAAGACATCAGAACGAGCCTAGCAGGGCGAATGTGAAGATCAGCTTTGGATGTGTCTGCATGAATCAACGTAGGTTGGGGTGAGCGCAG
>Ga0065165_1003650_pt1 | contig 10518 bp, 10 predicted proteins | sample AraplaMF_Cvi_mMF_FD_63813 | JGI IMG/M metagenome (GOLD analysis project Ga0065165, IMG submission 63813) | Arabidopsis root microbial communities from the University of North Carolina, USA - plate scrape MF_Cvi_mMF (version 2) (version 3) | ecosystem: Host-associated > Plants > Roots >... | reverse complement strand
AAGGTCTCCTGATCAGCCTGACCGACGATGCGAGCTTCGGCATGTTCGCGGTCGGCTCGGCCGAGCCGCGGCCCGAACTCATCCGCGTGATCGACAAGATCGGGCCGCTGCTGACGAAACGCCAAGGCATGATCATCGTCCGCGGCCATACCGACAACAGGCCGTATCGTTCGGAGACTTACGACAATTGGCGGCTGTCGACCGCGCGTGCCCAGATGGCCTATTACATGCTGGTCCGCTCCGGCGTCGATGCGCAGCGGATCGAGCATGTCGAAGGTTACGCCGACCGGCGGCCGAAGCTTCCGAACGATCCCGCTGCCGCGCAGAATCGCCGGATCGAGATCCTGATCCGTGAGAAGCGCCCTTGATCAGGCCGCTGCTCCGCATCGCCGTGCTGCTGCTGCCGTTCACGGCGGCGAGCGTGCTTGCCCAGCCCGCGCGGCAGCCGGGCGAGCCTTATGAGCTCGTCCGCGCGCTGCAGGCGGTGCAGGATGGCATCGCCAACGGCGACACCGCCGCGCATGGCAGCCACGTCGCGCTGATCCGGCAGATCGGAGAAAAGTTTCTCGCCGCCGATCCCGCCGTATGGAGCAATCCGCAGAACGGCCAGGCCGTGGTCATCTATCTGCTCAGCGGCGGCGCGCCGCAAATCGTCCGCAAGCTGCCGCGCGACAAGATGAACGTGGACGAACGCCTGTTCAACGGTGCGCTCGCCTATGTCGAGGGTCGCCAGGAGGAGGCGCGGGAGCAGCTCAAGGACGTCAAGCCGCGAACGCTTCCCTCGGGCCTCGGCGGGCAGGTCGCGCTGGTCCAGGGCGCGCTGTTTGCGCGCGCCGAGGCATCGTTCGCGATCGAGCGCCTGGACGATGCGCGCCTGCTGCTGCCCGGCACGCTGGTGGAGGAAGCGGCGCTGCGGCGTGAGATCCTGCTGGTGGGGCAGGCAGAGGATTTCGACAAGTTCGAGTTCCTGACGCTGGCCTATCTCCGCCATTACCGCAACTCGGTCTATGCCGGCGATTTCTGGCAGCGCTTCTCCACGGGCCTGACGCAATCGAGCCTGGCGCTGGACGGGCGCCGCTTTGCGCGGATCGCTGCCCTGCTGGAGCAGATCGATCGCGCGAGCCGCCTCAAGCTCTATCTCGTGATCGCGCGCGCGGCGATGCTGCGCGGACAGCTGTCCGTGACGCGGCTCGCCGGCGAGCGGGCGCTGACGCTCAGCGCCGATGCCTCCACCGAGCGCGAACGGGCGCATTTCTTTCGCGGCGTCTCGCGCGCGCTCACCGACGAATATGACGGCGGTCTCGCCGAACTGAAGGCGATCGACCGGTCGAAACTGCCCGAGCGCGACGTCCCGCTGCTGAATGCCACGGTGCAGCTCGCGCTTGACATCCGCAAGCCGCTCCCCGGCGGCACCACCGCCGCCAAGCCTCCGGCAACGCCGGCGCGTCTCGATCTGGCGTCATCGACCGTGACGCTGGCGCGCGCGCAGAAGCAGCTCGGCGAACTCGAACTCCTCACCAGGGACCGCCGTCCATGACCAAGCTCACTGGAACCTCCGGACAGCTTTTCTCGGGCCTCGCCGAGAGCCTCAACATGCGCGGGACGTCGCGCTCGGCGAAAGGCGCCGGAGCCAAATCGCATCCGAGCTCCTCGTTCAACGATCTGCTTCACACCGTCTCGAACCTCGCCAAGCAGGCCCTGAACGATGAGGGCAGCGATACGACCGCGAAGGCCGCAACGCTGCGCCCGCGTCTGGCCCACCCGGCCGAGACCGATAAGCCAAAAAGCGCGGCGGCGCACGGGCGTGTCGCGACGTCGGAGCATTCAAAGTCGAGCGAAGAGTCGTCCAACAAGAAGACCGACAAGGCGTCTGAGAAGCAGCGCCCGGCCGATCATGCCGCTAAGTCGGATGTTCAGGCCTCAACGAACACAGTCGTGGTGATCGGGCAGGAGATCGCAGCCGCGCCTGTCGTGAAGCCGCAGCTGCAATTGCAGTCCGCCGACAAGGATGCGCCCGCGCGCGAGGAGCGGTCGTCCGGGAAGCGCGAGGTTCAAAGCACGGCGAAGGCGGCGGCAACGGCCGACACCGCCCCATCCGATGATGCTCCGGCTGCCGCGCGCCCGCGCGCGGCGGCTTCGCAGGGTTCGCAAGCGCCGCGATCCTTGCCTGCACAGGACAGCGAGCGGTCGGGCGCAATGCCGGCGACATCAGGCTTCGAGGCGGTCGCGGCCAATGTCGAGCGCGCCGCCAAGGCTTCGGGGCGTGATGCGCTGCCCGAGACGACCAAGGTCACCGTGGTCCAGCAGGAGACCCATCTTCCGCCCGCGCAGTTCAACGCCCCGCAACAGGTTGCCAATGCGGTCGTCGCCGAGCTGAAGGACACCGCAAGCCCTGCGGCGGCCGCAGCACCCGATCTCGCGGCGTCCCAGACCAATGCTCCGGACCAGCCGCTCAAGATCCTGACCATCAATCTCGAGCCTCCCGCGCTCGGCAACGTCACCGTGCGCCTTCGCCTGGTCGGCACCGAAGTGTCCATCAATCTCGCGGCCGAGCGCAAGGACACCAGCCAGATGCTGGACCAGCAGCGCGACCAGATCCGCGATCTCATGCAGTCGGCGGGTTACGTCGCCGACGTCGCTCCCGTGCAGCACGGTTCGCTCGACGGATTCCAGAGCGGCTCCGGCCAGTCGCAGCCGCAGCTCTCTAGCCAGCAACAGCCTTCGTCGCAATCGCAGGGAACGTTCGGCGGCGCCGGCTCGTCGTCGGGACGGTCCGAAAGCGACGGCAGACAGGCCCGGCAGGAGCGCCAGTCCAACCAGGAGACGCGTCATGATCAGGAATTGGGCCAGCAGAACCGCCGCGGCCCTGTTTATCTGTAGCGCCGGCAGCGCAGCAGCGGCGACCGACAACGCTCGCCCCTGCGAGCGCGAGATGGCGCGTGCGGCCCAGCAGCACGGGATTCCACTCGGCATTCTCTATGCGGTCGGCCTCACCGAGACCGGACGGCGCGGCGCCCTGCATCCCTTCGCGCTCGGCGCCGACGGCCAGACCGTGTTCGCCAAGGACATGAACGATGCGATCGCGAATTTCGAGACGATGCGGGCCAGGGGGATCAAGCTGATCGACCTCGGCTGCATGCAGATCAACCACTACTATCACGGCGACAAGTTCGCCTCGGTGCGCGCGATGTTCGACCCCGCCAGAAACGTCGACTACGCTGCGCGCTTCCTGAAAGAGCTGAAGCAGCGCGAGGGCAGCTGGACCATGGCGGTCGCGCGCTACAATGCCGGCCCCAACAACCAGCCGGCGCAGAAGCGCTATGTCTGCCACATCGTCACTCATCTCGTCTCGAGCGGCTTCGGCGCGTGGACCGACAAGGCGCGCTCGCTCTGTCAGCCGAAGGCAACCTGACATGACGAGCTGAAGCAACGACGGGCGCGACCACGACAAGTTGTGTATCGCTGCCAATCATCAGCCCCGCGCAAGCAAGAACCCCCATTGTAGCTGCAACCTACCAAAGGAGCCCCCTTCATGAGCCTGTATGGTGTTATGCGCACCGGCGTTTCCGGAATGAACGCGCAGTCCAACAAGCTGTCGACGGTCTCGGACAACATCGCCAACGTCAACACGACCGGCTACAAGCGGGCTTCCACCGAATTCTCCTCGCTGATCCTGAAGAGCGGCTCCGGCAATTACGATTCCGGCGCGGTCGAGACCACGGTCCGCTACGCCATCTCCGACGCCGGCAATTACCACTTCACGACGTCGACGACGGATCTTGCGGTCCAGGGCAACGGCTTCTTCGTGGTGCAGGACGCGAACGGAAACAACTTCCTCACCCGCGCCGGCGCGTTCGTGCCCGACAACACCGGCAACCTCGTCAACACCGCCGGCTTCCAGCTGATGGGCTACAACATCGCGAACGGCGCCGTGCCCACCGTCGCCGCCAACGGTTTTGGCGGTCTTCAGGTCATCAACGTCAACCAGATGGCGCTGCAGGCCGCGCCGTCGACCAAGGCGACCGTGGCCGCCAATCTCGATCCGAGCGCAACCGCGATCGCGGCGCCGGCAGGGCCCGCCAACTACACGTCGAAGACGTCGATGGTGACCTACGACAATATCGGCAATGCCGTGACGCTCGACGTCTACGCCGCCAAGACCGGCGCCAACACCTGGGACATCCAGGTCTATAACGGCGCGACTGCGCTGACGACGCCCGGCCCCACGACCACCTTTACCTTCGACGTCACCGCGGCCGGCAAGGGCAAGCTCGCCGCGGCGAGCCCAACCTCGCTGTCGGTCGCGATCCCCGGCGGCTCCGCAGCTTTCAACATCGATATGTCGGCCATGACCCAGGTCGCGGCGGCCTTCGACTTCAAGGCGACGGTCGACGGCAACGCTCCGTCCGCCGTGGAGAAGGTGAACATCGACGAGAAGGGCATCGTCACCGCCGTGCTCAAGAACGGCACCACGCTGCCGAGCTTCCAGATCGCGCTCGCCACCGTGCCGAGCCCGGACCATCTGACGCCCGAGGTCGGCAACGTCTATTCTCCCAACCTGGAGTCCGGAAACGTGCAGGTCGGCCTCGCCGGCCAGGGCGGTCTCGGCACCGTCAAGTCAGGCGCGCTGGAAGATTCCAACGTCGATCTCGCGGACGAGCTGACTTCGATGATTGAGGCTCAGCGCGGCTTCACCGCGAACTCGAAATCGTTCCAGACCGGCGCCGACCTGCTGGACGTCGTCGTCAACCTGAAGCGCTGAACCCTTCAGCGCTCGTTCCGGGCAAGGGCACGTCATGTCCATTACCGCCGCTCTCAACTCCGCCCGCTCCTCGCTCATGGCGTCGGGCATCCAGTCGGCGACGATCTCGCGCAACATCGCCGGGGCCAGCGCTCCCGGCTATTCGCGCAAGCTCACGATGCTGGACAATTTTCCCGGCGCCGGCGTCTATGTCGCGGCGATCCAGCGCGCGGCCTCGTCCGGCCTCTACAGCAACGTCCTGACCGCGACCTCGTCGTCCGCCAAGCAGAGCGTGATCTATGACGGTCTGCAGAAGATCGCGACCGCGACCGTCGACGATCCCGAGCTCGAGCAGTCGCCCACCGCACAGCTCACCAAGCTGAAGCAGGCGCTGCAGCAATACGCCAACTCCACCGACAACGCGACGCTGGCGCAGGCCGCCGTGACCTCCGCCAAGGACATGGTGACCGCGCTCAACCAGGCCACCAGGACCGTGCAGTCGGTCCGCGAGGGCGCGGACGCCGACATGGCGACGTCGGTCGCCAACATCAACCAGCTCCTGACCCAGTTCCAGACCGTCAACACCGCGATCGTGAAGGGCACGATCACCGGCGACGACGTGACCGACTATCTCGACCAGCGCGACAGCATCGTCTCGAAGCTGTCGCAGGACCTCGGCGTCACCATGTCGCTCCGGACCAATGGCGATGCAGCGCTCTACACCGACAGCGGCGTCGTGCTGTTCGACAAGACCGCGCGCACCGTGAGCTTCGCGCCGACCAACGCCTACACCGCCGGCACCACGGGAAATGCGGTCTTCATCGACGGCGTGCCGGTGACCGGCGCCAATTCTGTCATGCCGCTCAAGTCCGGCAAGCTCGCCGGCCTCGCTCAGCTGCGCGACCAGGACACTGTGACGTATCAGAGCCAGCTCGACGAGATCGCGCGCGGCCTGATCGATGCTTTCAAGGAAAGCGATCAATCGCCGATCCCCACGCTGGCCGACAGGCCCGGTCTGTTCACCTATCCCGGCGCGCCCGCGATGCCCGCGAGCGCCACGATCTCGGTCGGCCTCGCCGGCATGATCTCGGTTGCCGCGTCGGTCGATCCGGCCGCGGGCGGAAACCCGAACCTGCTGCGCGACGGCGCGATCAGCGGCGTTGCCGCGTATAATTACAACACGACCGGCAATGCCGGCTTCTCGACGCGGCTCCAGCAGCTCATCGACAACATGAACGCGCCGCAGCCGTTCGACGTCACGGCGCAAGGCAAGCCGAGCGGCAGCGTGGTCGAGTTCGCCTCGTCTTCGGCGAGCTGGATCGAAAGCCATCGCAAGGCCGCCGACGACAGCGTCCAGTACCAGAACACGCTGCTCGACCGCAGCACCGCGGCGCTGTCCAACGTCGCCGGCGTCAACATGGACGACGAGATGTCGCTGATGCTCCAGGTCGAGCGCACCTATTCGGCCTCGTCGAAGATCATCTCGACCGTCGATCAGATGTTGCAGAGCCTGCTGGCTGCCGTGGGGAATTAAGTCATGATGAGCGCCAACTACATCTCGACCCTGATGCTGTCGTCGTCGTTGAGGTCGTCGATCACGAACAACCAGGCCGCGCTGACCAAGGCCTCGAAGGAGGCGACCACCGGCCGTTTCGCCGATGTCGGCCTCGAGCTCGGCACGGGGACGGGCCGCGACCTGGCGCTGCGGGCCGATTTCAACTTCGCCGATCAGCTGGTCGACACCAACGAGCTGGTTTCGGGGCGCCTCGACGTGACCCAGAACCGCATCACGCAGCTCGGCACGACCGCCTCGGAATTCCTCAAGAACCTGATCGCGGCACGCGATGCCGACAGCGGCGCGAAGATCATCCTGCCGAGCGCGTCCGCCAACCTTCAGGACCTCATCGGCGCGCTCAACGTCTCCTATAACGGGGCGTATCTGTTCGGCGGCATCAATACGCAGACCGTGCCGGTCGCGAACTATGTGGCCGGTTCGACCAGCAAGAATGCACTCGACGCGGATTTCGCGGCGATCCCGCCCACGGGATTCGGCTTCCCGCAATCCTCGGCCAGCGTGAGCACGATCACGCCGGCGCAGATGCAGACCTTCCTGAACAACACCCTCGATCCCGAGTTCGCAAGCCCGGCCTGGAACACCAATTGGTCGACGGCCACGGACCAGACGCTGTCGAGCCGCATCTCCACGACCGAGGTCGTTGACAGCTCGGTCAGCGCGAACCAGCCCGGCTTCCGCAAGCTGGCCGAGGCCTACACCATGCTCACGGACCTCGGCAACACCAGCCTGAGCAAGGACACGTTCCAGGTCGTGGTCGACAAGGCCATCAGTCTCGTCAGCGGCGCGATCAACGACCTCGCCGTGCTCGGCGGTACCGTCGGCTCGATCCAGCAGCGGGTCACCGGCGCAACCGAGAAGCTGAAGATCCAGAAGGACATCCTCAACAACCAGATCGTCAAGCTGGAGGCGGTCGATCCGACCGAGGCCTCGGTCCGCGTCAACACCTTGCAGACCCAGATCAAGACGGCGCTCGCGCTGACCTCGCAGCTCCAGCAGATCAGCCTCATCAACTATCTCTAAAGTCGGGGCTCGCAACCTTTGTCCTGTTATTCGGTCTCCTGCGCAGAGTGGTTCTGATGACGTTTGAAGCCTATGAAGCGGTGGTCGACGAGAGTGGTTACGAGGCGCGCGGCCGCGAGCGGCAGGCGCTGAGCCTCGGCATCGACCGGCTCGAACGGCTCCAGAAGGGGCGCTTCAGTCTCGAGGACCTGGTCGAGAGCCTGCTCTATGTGAGGCGGCTGTGGACCATCTTCATCGAGGATCTCTCGCACCCCGAGAACGGCCTGCCGGAGAAGCTGCGCGCCGACATCATCTCGATCGGCCTTTGGGTCGTCAAGGAAGCCGACCGCCTTCGCGAAGAGAGGTCGAACGACGTGATGCAACTGATCGAAATCAACCGCCTGATCCGAGACGCTCTTTGATGAAAGTCTCCTTGCGGGCGGGCGAACGGATCTACATCAACGGCGCGGTGCTTCGCGTGGACCGCAAGGTCTCCGTCGAGCTCGTCAATGACGTGATGTTCCTGCTCGAAGGGCAGGTCATGCAGGCCTCCGACGCCACCACGGCGCTGCGGCAGCTCTATTTCATCGTCCAGCTCATGCTGATGAACCCGACCGACATCCGCGATGCCGCGGCACTCTACGCGCAGCATCACGCCGCCCTGTGTGCCGTGTGCGAGAGCCGCGAGATGCTGGACGGGCTTGGCGCGGTCGACGAGCTGGTCGAGGCGACCCGTTACTTCGAGGCGCTCAAGCGGATCCGGGCCCTGTTCCCGGTGGAGCAGGCCATCCTGGCCGGCGCCGCCACCATTTCCCCCGTCGAAGCTGCCTGACAGCGGAGAGACACATGAACGTCACCAGCGCGACCGACACGACCGGCAAGTCCAATTCGACCGACTCCCTGACGACAACGTCGAGCAACAGCGTCGACTACAATACGTTTCTTCAGCTCCTCATCGCCGAGATGAAGAACCAGGATCCGACCAATCCGATGGACACCTCGCAATATATGAGCCAGTTCGCCCAGCTTTCGACGGTCGAGCAGGCGATGCAGACCAATTCGAAGCTGGACGCGCTGCTGTCGTCGCAGTCGTTGTCGCAGGCCAACGGCCTGATCGGGAAAACCGTCAGCTTCACCGACTCCACCGGTGCCAGCTTCAGCGGCAAGGTCGTTTCGGTCGCCATCAACAGCGACGGCTCCATCGCCACCCTCCAGGACGGCACCAAGGTCGCCGTCGGGCCCGGGCTCACGATCAGCCAGTCATGAACGAGCGCGACGCTCTCGATATCGTCCAGGCGGCGATCTGGACCATCATCGTCGCCTCCGGGCCCGCGGTCGGCGCCGCGATGCTGGTCGGCACCGTCATCGCGCTGATCCAGGCCCTGACCCAGATCCAGGAGGTGACGCTGACCTTCGTCCCGAAGATCATCGTCATTCTCGTGGTCGTTGCCGTCTCCGGCTCCTTCATCGGCGCCCATCTCTCCACCTTCACCGAGATGGTCTATTCGCATATCGAACGCGGCTTCTGATCTCGGACGGGGCCCGCCACCACCCTCGCGTAAGCTTTGCGCGGCAGATTGCGAACCGGACCCTTCCGCCGGTGACCCATGGCCGATACGTTAGCTGCTAGCCTGCCCAGCCCGCGCCGCCTCGGGGCGGACGCCTTCTTCGCGGGCGGCATCGTGGCCATGCTCACGATCCTGTTCCTGCCGATTCCCCCGATCCTGATCGATCTCGGCCTTGCGTTCTCGATCGCGCTGTCGGCCTTGATCCTGATGGTCGCGCTGTGGATCCAGCGGCCGCTCGATTTCTCGGCGTTCCCGACCGTGCTGCTGATCGCGACGATCCTGCGCCTGGCGCTGAACATCGCGACGACGCGCCTCATTCTGTCGCGCGGTGGAGAGGGCGAACAGGCCGCCGGCCACGTCGTAGCCGGCTTCTCGAAGTTCGTGATGGGCGGCGACTTCGTCATCGGCCTGATCATCTTCGCCATCCTGGTCACGGTGAACTTCGTCGTGATCACCAAGGGTGCGACGCGTATCGCCGAAGTCGGCGCCCGTTTCACCCTGGACGCCATTCCCGGCAAGCAGATGGCGATCGACGCCGACCTGTCCGCCGGCCTGATCGACGACAAGGAAGCCCAGCGCCGCCGCCGCGAGCTCGAAGAAGAGAGCGCGTTCTTCGGTGCCATGGACGGTGCCTCGAAGTTCGTCCGGGGCGATGCCATCGCCGGCCTGCTCATCACCGCGATCAACATTTTCGGCGGCATCATCATCGGCGTCACCCATCACGGGCTGACTTTGTCGCGCGCCGCGGACGTCTACACCAAGCTCTCCGTCGGCGACGGTCTGGTGTCGCAGATGCCGGCGCTGATCGTGTCGCTGTCGGCGGGCCTTCTCGTCTCCAAGGGCGGTACGAGGGGATCGGCGGAGCAGGCGGTGCTGCGCCAGCTCGGCGGCTATCCGCGCGCGGTGTCCGCCGCCGCGCTGATGATGTTCGTGCTCGCCTTGATGCCGGGCCTGCCGATGGCGCCCTTCCTGCTGCTCGGCGGCGTCATGGCTTTCGTCGGCTATTCGCTGCCGAGGCGGCAGGCCGCCCGCGAGCGCAAGGAGGCGGCGCTCAAGGCCGACGAGCGTGCCCAGACCGATGCCAAGGAATCCGTCAAGGAGCAGCTCAAGACCGCCGAGATCGAGCTGGCGCTCGGCGGCCACCTCTCGGTCCATCTGCTGGGCTCACGCAACGAGCTTGCGCACCGCGTCGCCAAGATCCGCAAGAAGTTCGCCAAGCAGTACGGCTTCGTCGTTCCCGAGATCAAGCTGACCGACAATCTGTCGATCGACCCCAAGGGCTACCAGATCCGCATCCACGACACCCGCGTCGCCCATGGCGAGCTCAGGCTCGGAGAGGTGCTGGTGCTGGTCGACAAGGACGGCAAGCCCGACGTGCCCGGCGAAGAGGTGATCGAGCCCGCTTTCGGCATGAAGGCGCTGTGGGTGACGGAAGCCTTCACGGATGAAGTCAAACGGCAGGGCTGCAAGCCGGTCGACAATCTATCGGTGCTGCTCACGCATTTGAGTGAAGTGATCAGGGCGAACCTCGCCCAGCTCCTGTCCTACAAGGACATGCGCGCGCTGCTCGACCGGCTCGATCCCGAATACAAGCGCCTCGTCGAGGATCTCTGCCCGTCGCAGATCTCCTATTC
>Ga0065165_1003649_pt1 | contig 10519 bp, 4 predicted proteins | sample AraplaMF_Cvi_mMF_FD_63813 | JGI IMG/M metagenome (GOLD analysis project Ga0065165, IMG submission 63813) | Arabidopsis root microbial communities from the University of North Carolina, USA - plate scrape MF_Cvi_mMF (version 2) (version 3) | ecosystem: Host-associated > Plants > Roots > Endosphere... | reverse complement strand
CACCCGCTCGGCCGGCTCGGCCAAGGTCAGGGTCTGCGTCGAGTTCCTCAAGGAACAGCTGGCCCAGGGGCCGCATGCGCTGCAAATAGGCGCGCGCTCGTCGCGGCCCGCCTAGGCCGCGAACCAGCGCCGGGTCCTGGCGGCCCGCGGCTTTTTTTCACTCGTTTTATTTCGGCTGTATGCGGCACGCGCGTGGCGTTTTGCGCGCTTCCGCCCAATGAGGGCGGGGGCGACAGGCCCTGCTGAATACTTTAAAAGTATCAACTATCGCGAATCAAGATATTTTACATGCTGCATATGCCTTCCTAGAATCGCCGAAAACAGCGCTGGGGTTTGCAAGTTGTTACAGATTGCCGCTCTCGGTCGCTCGCAAAAAAGTCGTCAAGGAAACGCAGGATCCGTGATCCATTTGTGCCACGTATAGACGGAAAACCGTCATTCGGGCACGACGCGTGAAGCCTTTTCGATGCAGATGTTTTCGACAAGGTGGGATCCGATATGACATGCATTCGCAATAGGTGGTTACAGGTGGTCGTGGCCATGGGGCTGGCCTTTCTTTGTGTGCGCCTTTTTGCCGCGGCCGACAAGGCCGGCGGTGAGCCGCCCCGGGAGCAGGTAATTGACCTGGAAACCGCGGGCACGGCCTATCCCTTTGCGGTCTATTCCAATATCGACTTGCGCCGGCCGGACCCCGGCATCCAGCGTGCGGTGGTTTTTGTGCATGGTGTGCAGCGCGATGCCGACCGTTACTTCGGCGTGGGCCTGGGGCTGCTGCAGGCCGCGCGGCTGGACGCCTCCAGCACCGTGTTGCTGGTGCCGCATTTCCTGACGGCCTCGGACCCGTCACCGGACGGCAGGATCCCGCTCTGGCGCGGCGGCAACTGGATGCAGTGCCAGGAGTCCCGCGGCAAAGAGGCCATCAACTCCTGCGGCGTGCTCGACGACATCGCCCGCTACCTGAGCGCGGACAAGCGTTTCCCCGTGCTCAAGGAAATCGTCTTCATCGGCCATTCGGCCGGCGGCCAGCTGATGCAGCGTTATGCCGTGTTGAACAACAGCGAGGAGGCCTTGCGCAAGGCGGGCATACGCGTGCGTTATGTGGTTTCCAGCCCGTCCTCCTATCTGTACCTGGACGCCAACCGTCCCGAGGGCGACGACTTCAAGCCGGTCAACAGCATCCTCTGCCCCGGCTACAACAATTTCCGCTACGGCCTGGGCAACATGGTTCCCTACGGCCAGGGCCTGGATGGTGAACAGCTGTTCAGGCGCTATGCGGCGCGCGAAGTCCTCTACCTGGTGGGTGCGCAGGACAACGACCCGGCCTACGAGTCGCTCGACAAATCCTGCGGCGCCGCCATGCAGGGAACGGACCGATTGAACCGGCACAGGAACTACATGCGCTACGAACAATTTTTGGCGCGCAAGTGGAGCACGCCTGTGACGCGCACGGTCATGGTCGTGCCGGACGCAGGCCACGAGGCGGCCGAAATTTTTGAGTCGCGCGACGTCGCCGCAAAAGTTTTCCCGGCCGCCGGCCACTAGCGAGGACAAAGACACAAGCAGCACACACAGGGAAAAACAGGGACGCGCCGAAATACAGGCACAAGAAGAAAACACAAAAGAAGCACCCACGGCGCGCGCACAACAACAAGACAGAAAACAAACACATGATGGACTTCCCACCCCTTGCCGCACCCCGGCGAAAAATCCTCGCGTCGCGGATCTGCGCGATGCTGGCCGCCGCGCCCTTCACCGTGCCATTTGCCGTCCATGCCCAGACGCCGCCCAGCGCCGGCACCTTGTTCGACGCAAACCGGCAGCAACTCTCGCCCGCGGAAAACACCGGTGCGCAAGCCCCCGTGCAGCGCCCCGCGCGCATCGAGAAAGAGACCGAAGGCAGCGATGAGGGCCAGGGCCTTTCCGCGGGCGGGCCGGGCGTGCAGGTCACGGGCTTTGTGCTGAGCGGCAACCGGTCCCTGCCGGCTCCCGAACTGCAGGCCGAGCTGCAGGAATTTGTCGGCCGCGAGCTGGACTTCGCCGGGCTGGGCAAGGCCGCCGCCAAGATCACCGCCTACTACCGCGCGCGCGGCTACCTGGTGGCGCGCGCCTACCTGCCGGCCCAGGAAATACAGGGCGGCATGGTCTCCCTCGGTATCCGTGAAGGCGTCATAGGCCGGGTGGTGGCCGAGCCCGATACCAACGTGCGCCTGGACCCGGAGCTGCTGGGCCGCCACCTCGCGGGGCTGCAGCCGGGCGAGGTGATCCAGGAAAGCGATCTGGAAAACACGCTGTTGCGGCTGTCCGACATCGCCGGCGTGAGCGTCAAGGCGGTGCTGCGCCCGTCGGCCGAGCCGGGCGCCACCGACGTCATCGTCAAGGTCAGCGAGATGGGCGCGATCACCGGGCGCGTGAGCATAGACAACGGCGGCAGCTATTACACGGGCGCCAATCGCCTGTCCGCCAACCTGAGCCTCAACGATGCGCTGGGCATGGGCGAAAGCTTCAGCTTCAACACGCAGCAAACCTTTGAAGGCCTGCGCATCGCCGGCGTGGGCTATCAGCAGCCCCTGGGAACGACAGGCCTGACGGTGGGCGCGAATTTCGCGGGCCTGCAGTACAACATCGGCAAAAACCTCAAGGAGGTCCAGGCCAGCGGCGAGGCCCGCATCAGCACGCTGTTCCTCAATGCCGCGCTGCTGCGCAGCCGGCGCGCCAATGTCAATGCTTCGCTGGCGGCGGAATACCGGCATTTCCAGGACACGACAGGCGGCACCACCGTCGACAAATCCGCGCATGTGCTGAGCGCGGGCCTGTCCGGCGACTGGCGCGACGATTTGACCGGCGCGCCGGCCAGCAACAGCTGGAGTGCGCGTGTGGGGATGGGCCACCTGAAAAAAGAAACCGCCAACGACGCTGTGCTGGACCGCTTCACGGCCAATGCGGCCGGCGACTACAAAAAACTCAACCTGTCATACAGCCGGCTGCAGCAGCTGGGCGGCGGCTTCTCGCTGCTGGGCTCCGTCAGCGCGCAGTATGCCGACAAGAACCTGGATGCGTCGGAAAAAATGAGCCTGGGCGGCTCGAACGGTGTGCGCGCCTATCCGGCCGGCGAGGCCGCCGGCGACCAGGGCATGCTGGCCCGGCTGGAACTGCGCAAAACCCTGGGCGTTGTCGGCAACTCGGTTGTGGAAGGCGCGCTGTTTGCCGACGCGGGGCGCGTGACGATTAACAAGAAGCCCTGGGACGCCAGCGAAAACCGCGCCAGCCGCTACGGCTACGGGGTGGGCCTGAACGTCTACAACAAGGACCTGGTGTTCAACGCGAGCTTCGCGATGTCGCCAGGCGTCAACCCGACCAGCGAACCGAAAAGCGCGCGCCGCCTGTGGCTGTCGGTCTCGGGTTCGCCCCAGGCCTTCACCGGCCTGGCTTCCAGCAGCAGCGGCGGCAGCCGGGGCGAAGACTTCGAGGAAGCGCAGGACGGCATGCTGTTCTACGGCTCGCTGGGCATCATCCCCGAATACGTGAGCCGCTCGGACTCCACGCCCGCGGCGCCCGCCGACCAGAGCCGGCTGGCCACACCGAACGGGCGCAATATGTCGGGCTACTGGCGCGCGCGCGACAACGTCTCTTATATAGGCGCGCGCGGCGGCATCCCGATCTACGAGCAGTGGAAGCTGCTGTGGCAGCTGGAGCTGGGCCTGTCGCTGAGCGCGGGCGCCGCCGGCGTCGATGCCTCGCCGGACTGGACGCACAGGCAGGAGCTGCGCAATACCGGCGTGGCCGTCGCTCATCCCGATGCCGGCACGGCGATGTACGGCAACTGGGACATGCCGCTCAAGGAAAGCACTTCCTCCTTCGACCCCTTCGGTGCCACCACCAGCGCGGCCCACTACAACATCATCGGCTCGCCGGGCTTCGCCACCAGCATCACCCGGAACTCGGGCCCGGTGGGCACGGCCGCGGTGAACAACAACGACGATGCCGCCTTCAACCGCCGCCAGGCCGGCGTGTACGGCTACTGGACGCCCAAGATGGGGGGCTTCCAGCTCAAGCTGGCGTACTCGAACAATGGCATGAAGGCCGCGCCCGACGTGGACACCGGCTACCTCTACGGCGGCAGCCTGTCCTATGAGAACGGCGGCTTCTCCGCCGTGGTGGCGGCCGAGCAGCACATCAACTACTTCGGCATCGCCAGCCTGGGCCGCAACGCGCGCGGCGTCGGCACCAACACCCACGTCACGCAGGGCACCACCTCGGACGACTACAGCGTGCGCTACGGCGTGGCCTACGATTTCGGCGACACCAAGGTCTCGCTGATCGCCGACGAGCTGCGCTACGCCGAATCCGGCGTCGTCAACACCAGCGTCACCTCCAGCGACATGTCCAGCTACCGTCGCCGCGCCTACATGGTCGGCGTCACCCACAAGATAGGCGCCTGGCAACTGCGCGCCAGCCATGCCAAGGCTTTCGCGGGCGACTGCACCATGATTTCCGGCAACGGCGTGAACTGCTCGACCGAGGGCATGGGCGCGACCTCCCAGGCGATCGGTTTTTCCTACAACTGGAGCAAGCAGCTCAGGATCTTCGGCCAGTACGTGGTGCTGCGCAATCAGCCGCTGGCCAACTACAACTACGCCGTCGCCGGCGTGTTCGGTACTTCCGGCGTCGGCACCACGATTCGCGCTATCGGTGTCGGTATCAACTACACATTCTGAGGGGCTCGCCATGACACACCCAACTTCCCCGGCTTCTTCCATTCGTTCGACGCGTAAAAGCCGCCCGGCGCTGACGCCGCTGAAGCCGCTGACGGCGGCCATCCTGTCGGCGCTGTGCAGCATCTACCCGCTGCGGGTGTATGCGCTGGACCCCGGCGCCCTGCCGACCGGCGGCCAGGTCACGGCCGGCAGCGGCAGCATCAGCCAGAGCGGTAACGTCATGAACGTGGTGCAGGGCAGCGACCGCATGGCCGCCACCTGGAACACCTTCAACATCGGCAGCGCGGCCAAGGTCAATTTCGCGCAGCCCTCGGCCTCGTCGGTGGCGCTCAACCGCGTCACATCCAGCGACGCCTCGCAGATCATGGGCCAGCTCAATGCCAACGGGCAGGTCTACCTGATCAACCCCTCGGGCATCCTGTTCGGCCAGGGCTCGGCGGTCAACGTCGGTGGCCTGGTGGCCAGCTCGCTGAACCTCTCCGACGCCAATTTCATGGCCGGTAACAACCGTTTTGAAGCTGGCGGCGCGAGCGGCGCCGTGATCAACCAGGGCAGCATCGTCGCGGCCGACGGCGGCTACGTGGCCTTGCTGGGCGCGCAGGTACGCAACGAAGGCAGCATCACCGCCCGCCTGGGCAGCGTCATGCTGGGCGCCGGCGAGAAAGTCACGCTGGACTTCAACGGCGACGGCCTGATCAACATGCAGGTCAGCGATCCTGCGCTGGGCGCCAGCGTGGTGAACCAGGGCCTGCTCAAGGCCAATGGCGGCGTGGTCGTCATGTCGGCGCGCTCCGGCGACGCGTTGCTGTCCAATGTGGTCAACAACGAGGGCGTGATCGAAGCGACCAGCTTGCAGCGCCGCAATGGCGCCGTGCTGCTCGACGGTGGCGGCACGGGTGTCGTCGCGGTGAGCGGCCGAGTCGATGTCTCGGGCCGCGGCGCCGGCGAAACCGGCGGCAGTTTCAAGGCCCTGGGCCAGTACGTCGGCGTGTTTGACGGCGCGCGCATCGATGCATCGGGCGACGCCGGCGGCGGCACCGTGCTGGTAGGCGGCAACTACCAGGGCAGCGGCACCGAGCGCCAGGCCGCCGGAACCTTCATGGGCGAAGACGCCCGCATCAACGCTGACGCGATCAGCAGCGGCGACGGCGGCAAAGTCATTTTGTGGTCCACCGACAGCACGCGCTTTCACGGTGGCATCACCGTGCTGGGCGGCGGGCAGACCGGCAGCGGCGGCCTGGTCGAGACCTCGGGCCATGCCCTGGAAGCGACGGGTTCGGTGGACATCAGCGCGGCCTCCGGCAAGGGCGGAACCTGGCTGATAGATCCCTACAACATCAACATCACCGTGCCGGGGAGCGCCGGCGGCGCGACCGGAAGCTCGCCTTTCACATCGAGCGGCGCGGCCAGCTCCAACCTGAGCTCGGCCGTCCTCAACGCCTCGCTGTCCGAAGGCGCCAACGTGATTGTCCAAACTTCCGCCGTCGGCGGCACCTCGGGCGACATCAACGTGCTGGACAACGTCAAGGGGGTGGGCAATGCCTCGCTGACCCTGCAGGCGCACCGCAACATCATCATCGGCAGCGGCCGTGTCATTTCCAACGGCACCGGCAAAAGCCTCAACGTCTCGCTGGTCTCCAACTACGGCGATACCGGCAACGGCTCGGTGGCATTGACAGGCAGCACCATCACCACCAACGGTGGGGCTATCACCATCAGAGGCGGCAGCAATCCGCTGACCGGCTATGCCGCCACCAACCAGAGCAGCGCCTCGGGCGTGGCGATCACCGCGGGCACCACGCTGAGCACCAGCGGCGGCAACATCACGATACGCGGCGCCTCCACCTCGACAAGCTCCACCAGCAGCGCGGTGAATATCTCCGGCTCCACGCTCAATGCCGGCGGCGGCAACATCGTCATCCTGGCCAACGTCGGCATCGCCGGCGCGACCGGCGACGCCTTTGTGCTCACAGGCGGCAGCAACGTGCAGACCAGCGGCGCCGGCTCGATCACCGTGGACAGCACCAATCTGGGCAGCGGCAACGGCACGCGCATCTTCAGCACCAACAACACCCTGGCTGCCAGCGGCTCCGGCAACCTGACGATCAGCGGCAACGCGACCACCGGCTTCGGCGTGCTGATCTGCTCGACCGCCAGCGGCTCCTCGCAGCAACTCACCGTGGGCAGCGGCAACCTGACGGTGCAGGCCAATTCCAACGGCTTTGCCGGCGCCGGCCGCGGCGTTTACCTGGCGGCCTCGGGCAACGGCGGCGTGGTGCTCAATGCCACGGCCGGCGGCGCCATCACGCTGGGCGGCAGCAGCACCGGCAGCTACGGCACGGTGCTCAATTCGACGGGCTCGGGCTCCTCCATCAGCATCTTCTCGGACGGCGCTATCACGGTGGCCGGCAACACCTCGGGCGGCACGACGCCGGCGCTGGGGCTGCTGAGTTCCGGCAGCGGCGCCAGCGCGGCCACGGCTTCGAAGATCAACATCAACACCACGACGGGCGCGCTCAAGCTGCTGGCCAACAACAGCGTGGTCAACCCGACCACCGGCTCGTTCAAGGCCGTGTCGCTGGACGCCAGCGGCGCCTACGCCAGCATCAACCTGGGCACGCAGTCTGGCGCGCTGACGCTGGACGGCACCAGCTATTCGGGCCGCGGCGTCGACATCGCACCCTCCGGCGCCAATGCGGCGATCAACATCAGCACCGGCAGCGGTGCTATCGCCGTCAACGGCAACAGCACCAGCAGCTTCGGCGGCTACGGCATCTTCCTGAACTCCACCGGCAACTCGAACGGGGTCAACGTCACCACCGTGAGCGGTGACATCACTTTCCGCGGCGACTCCGTAGGCACCTCGGACGCCATCTCGCTGGGCGGCAGCACTTCGAGCACCAACTCGGTCAACAACATCGCCTCGCAGGGCGGCAATATCACGCTGCTCGGTAACTTCCACTCGCCGAACATCGCGGAACTGGACCACGGCATCGCCATCCAGAACGTTGCCAACCGCATCCAGACCACCGGCGCGGGCAACGTGACGCTGGTCGGCAATGCCGCCGACCAGGGCAACGGCGTCAGCATCTACGGCGGCGGCAAGGCGCTGGTCAGCGTCGAGAACGGCGCGCTCGCGATCACCGGCAGCAGTGTTTACGGGGACGGCGTGGGCGTGCTGACCGGCAACAACGTCATACGCGCCACCGGCAGCGGCACGGTGAGCGTGGCCGGCAGTTCCACCTACGGCAGCGGCGTCACCATCTATCCTTCGACGGCGACAAGTTCCGCCGCCATCTCCACGGTGTCGGGCAAACTCTCGGTCACGGGCAACAGCGGCGCGGCCTCGGCCGCGCCGGCAGTGCTGCTGCGCAGCGCGGCCTCGGGCGCCACCAATGGCGTCAGCATCACCTCGGGTAGCGGCGACATCGACATCCAGGCGACGACCGCCGGATCAGGCGAGGGGCTCTCCATCGTCGGCAGCAGTGCCAGTGCCTTCAACACCGTCAGCACGGGCGGCGAGGGCAGCCTGCGCGTTTCGGGTTCGGGCGGCAGCTACGGCGTGCGCATAGACGGCGGCACCAACAAGCTGCAGGTGGAGAACGGGCTGCTGTTCATCAGCGCCAGCGCGCCCAACGGGCAGGCCTTCAGCCAGTCTTCGGATGTCACAACGATTGCCGCCACCGGCTCCGGCACCGTGCTGCGCAGCCTGGGCGGCACCATGAACAACAGCTTGACCAGCGCGGCGTCGGCAGCCGCCACCGCCGCGCTGCAGACCGAAATGACCGGCGGCGACTGGATGGCGCCGCTTGCGGGCGACACCGCGGCGGCGCCCTCCGGCGCCGGCACCGACAGGCTCACCATTTCCGTGCTGTCGCCTGACTCCAATCTCAATGCATCCGCCGCAGGAAAAGACGATGCGACGCCTTGAACCCACGCCCGCGGCGGCGACCATTCGCTTCATGCCGCCGCGCCGCACCGGGCGGCTGGTGCTGCTTGCGCTGCTGCTGGCATCGCTGTGCGGCGCGGCCATCGCCGCGGACAAAACCTCCGGAAAGGCCGAGCACGACAATTTCCATTTCCTCGGCGAGATGAACAAGGCTTCTACCGTGATGGTGGTGGAGACCCGGATCGTCCCGCCCGAGCTCGGCAAAAAAATCGCGCGAGCGGTCGACCAGGTGATCCGCGACGGTAACCAGCCCGGCGCCAAACGCCCGGGGGACTACCTGCAGTACGAACCGCTGATCCTGGCGCTGGCCGGCCCCGACGGCTCGCGCATGCATTCGGGCCGCAGTCGCCAGGACATCCTGTCCACCACACGGCGCCTGATGCAGCGCGAGCGCGCGCTGGCCCTGATGGCCGCGATGATCCAGTCGAAAGCGCAGTTGCTGGCCGTGGCCGGGAAGAACCTGGACACCATCGTGCCGGCCTATACCAACGGCGTGCAGGCCCAGCCCACCACTTACGCGCACTACCTGCTGGCTTTTGCCTCTGTCTTCGGGCGCGACAGCGCGCGCCTGAAGGAAGCTTATGCGCGCCTGAACCAGAGCCCGCTGGGTGCGGGGGCGCTCGGCACCTCAAGCTTCCCGGTCAACCGCGAGCGCCTTGCGGAGCTGCTGGGTTTTGACGGCGCGCTGGAAAATTCCTACGACGCGGCCCAGCTGGGCGCGCTGGACCAGGGTGTGGAACTGGTGGGCCTGTGCAGCAACGCGGCGCTGATGATGGGCCTGCTGGTGCAGGACATGCACACCCAGTACCACCAGACCGCTCCCTGGATCACCATCCAGGAAGGCCGGCTCACCGGCACCAGCAGCATCATGCCGCAAAAGCGCAATCCCTATGCCCTTAACGTGCTGCGCTTGCAGGCCAGCGAGGTGGTGGGCCGCGCCTTCACCTACCAGCTGGAGGCGCACAACGTCACGCCCGGCATGCCCGACTACAAGCGCGACCAGGTCGAAAAAACCCTGGAACTCACGACCGATGCCTTTGTGAAGCTGGCCGACCTGATGAACAACCTCGTCATCGACAGCAGCCGCGCCCTGCAGGAAGTCGAGGCCGACTATTCCACCACCACCGAGCTGGCCGACATCCTGCAGCGCGAGGCCGACGTGCCCTTTCGCATCGGCCACCATTTCGCCTCGGACCTGGTCAGCCACGGGCGCGCCCACAAGCTCAAGCCCGCCGATATTCCCTTTGACGTGGTCAAGCAGTTGTATGCCGATGCGGTGAAGGCCTTCGACTTTCCGAAAACCGGATTTCCGCTGACGCAGGAGCGCTACCGGGTTTCGCTGACCGCGCAGAACATGCTGGCCTCCAGCAAAGGCCTGGGCGGCCCGCAGCGTGCGGAGACCGCCAGAATGCTGGCGGCCGAGAAGCGCAGGCTGGACCAGGACGCCGCCTGGCTCAAAGCGCAGGAAGAAAAACTCGCGCTCGCCCAGCAGAAGCTGGACCGCACTTTTTCCGGGCTGTTCCAGTGAGCCTGGTGTCGGCAACGGCGATACTGGCGTTGCTGGAGGGGCGCCATGGCTGAGGATATTTTTTCGCTCGAGAACTTCGAATACCTGTGCTACTCCCGGCAACAGGAGCCGGCCGCGCGCGAGCTGGTCAAGCTGCTGCTGCTCATAGACAGGAATTACGGCAACCTGGACGGCAACTTCGCGCTCAGCCTGTCGGCCGCCATAGGTGCGCAGGAGCGCGACGCGCACGGCCTGACCCGCATCACCAGCGCCATCTCGGCGCTGTTTTCCGACCCGGGCTTTCACGTCACGCCAAACGGCTTCGGCCAGCTCATCAACTTCCAGCGC
>Ga0065165_1003648_pt1 | contig 10519 bp, 9 predicted proteins | sample AraplaMF_Cvi_mMF_FD_63813 | JGI IMG/M metagenome (GOLD analysis project Ga0065165, IMG submission 63813) | Arabidopsis root microbial communities from the University of North Carolina, USA - plate scrape MF_Cvi_mMF (version 2) (version 3) | ecosystem: Host-associated > Plants > Roots > Endosphere... | reverse complement strand
GCTTTCCTGCAGATTGGCTTGCTCACGTTGAGGATTTGCTCAATCTGCCTGGCGACCTCCGCCGTCACGCGCTGGTGATATTCTCGCACCAAATCAGTTGGCTTGATGCTGTCGATCCTGATTGGACACGCTCAAATATTCTGCCCGTGCTGGACGGAGAGGATTCCCTCGATGAAGATGCAATGTGGGCAGGTTTCCTGTGGGCGGCACGAGTGCCAAACACCGAGCTTTACCAATTGCTCAAGCCTCATCTGCTCAGGCGAGCGAGTGAGCAAAACTCCGGTCGGCGTGGCTACAATCAGGTGATCGCGGGAATGTTATTGGCTGGATGGGCCAGCCGTGACCAATCCGGTGAGAAGCTCGTAAGTGATCAAGAACTCCATGATCTTCTCGCTACTTCGGATGATGACCTTCGTCAAAACGTCATTTGGCAAGCGGAGAGTTTTGCAGACGACAAGGATGCAACTGGACCGGAGACGGGCCTGAATTGGTCCGAGCTGCTTTTGATGCTCTTAAAAGACGTTTGGCCGAAGCAGAAGGCAGCGAAATCTCCGGCGATCTCCTCTCGCCTTTGCGATCTGGCTTTCTCGGCGAAAGACAATTTCGAAGTGATGGTGGATGCTATCCTACCACTTGTTTCGAAAATCGAGGGCGACCAAATGTTTTCCCCTTTAGTTGGCAGCTCAGAAGACACTGTTGTCGAACGGTTTCCTTCCAGAACTTTGGAATTGCTTTTTGCGGTGTTGCCAGAAAACGCGAAGTCGTGGCCCTACGGAACTGCTGGCGCACTTAAGCGTATCGGCGAGGCAGAGCCAATTTTGAAAACTGATGTCCGGATGCTTGAGTTGCTGCGAAGGCTTGAATTTGGTTGAGTCGGCAGCCCCGTTCAACCCGATCCCAACTTTTGCGAAACAGATGCCCACTGGCCCGCGTTGCAGGGCACTGTCAAGGCTTAGCCCTTCCGGACACGGGCTTCGGCTGCAGTTCGTAATCTTTGATGAGTCGCAGGTGCATGGTCGATGGATGAATTTATAGAGCTTCGTCGAAATTTTTATGCCGTTCCAAAGGAAGTGACGAATCTGGCCGACTACGAGGAGATTCCGCGTTGGGCCCACTCTTCACCGATCCATTGGGATGACTTGGAACGCGAATACCGAACCATCATTCTGGCCGAGGCCGGTTCCGGAAAAACCATTGAAATACAGCAAGCTACGAAAAGGATCATAGCGGCTGGAAAGCAGGCATTTTTTATCCGTCTTGAATATCTTCTGGATGGAATAGAAGATGCATTCGATGATCAGCAAACGGGTACGTTTGATGAATTTGACCGCTGGCTCAGGTCTGACGATGAAGGTTGGTTGTTCCTAGACTCGGTCGACGAAGCGAGACTCAGCGATCCTCGGGACTTCGAAAAGGCGATCAGAAAGCTAGCCAGGAAGCTCGGGTCGGCGGGTCAACGTACCCATATCTTCATAACGAGCAGGATTTCAGAATGGCGTCCAAAGACGGACCTTGATCTTCTTGTTGCCCAGCTACCCTATCAGGCCGAAGCTGAAGCGACCCGACCTAACGTCGACATGGCAGGGCGGGAACGCGTAGATGAGGTGCTCTTTCCCGATATTGAAGATGATGGCCAAACATCAAAGCCCGAAGAAATGCGAGGGACGTTTGGCGTCGTTACTCTTGGTCATCTGGATGACGACCAGGTTAGGCAATTGGCTCGTGCCTTAAACGTCACCAACGAAAAGGCATTCTTCGACCAGATAGAGCGGAGAGACGTCAGAGATTATCTCTCTCGCCCCCAAGATTTTATCGAGTTGGTCAGCTTTTGGAAGACCAACGGGCGCATTGGTACGCGAGCAGAGTTGCTGGAGGCGGATATTGAATTGAGGCTTCGGGAGCGCGATCCAAATCGAGATCGGCTGAGACCGCTGACTTGGAGCAAAGCATATCTTGGCGCAAAGCGTCTTGCTGCGGCCGTGACGTATCAGAAAATGTCTCGTATTCAGGTACCAGATACGCAGTTGCGCCCTGACTGCATCGATCCTTCCAAGGTCCTGGACGATTGGTCGGCAGACGACATTTCTTCTCTTTTAGCGCGCCCGATTTTCGACCAAGCAATATACGGTACGGTTCGATTTCATCATCGTTCTGTTCGAGAGTTCCTTTGTGCAGCATGGTTACTGGAACTGATTGCAGATGGGAAATCCCGCCGTGAAATCGAAAACCTATTGTTCAAAGTACAATATGGTCTGGAAGTCGTTGTGCCCACCTCCAGGCCAATACTCCCTTGGCTGTCCATCGGCGATCAACGCATTCGCGAACGAGTGATGAAGATCGCGCCGGAAATCCTTTTCCACGATGGTGATCCCACTAAACTCCCTCACGATGATCGAGCGGCGATCATTAGCGACGTGTGCAACCGAATTAAACACGAGACGCTATTCCGGTCTTCAGTCGACTACTCAGCTATAAGGCGTTTCGCGACGGATGACTTGGAGGACACGATCAACGGCCTGCTCGTCCTCCACAAAAGCGACCCCAACCTGAACTCCCTTCTTCTCGGATTTGTTTGGCAAGGCAAGTACGCATCATGCGAGGATATTGCGTTTGAGATCGCCATTGATCCCGTTCAGGATAAATACAGTCGAATTGCTGCCCTACGGGCTTTGAATGTTGTGGGTGCCTTCCAACAGCAAACGGATGCAGCCACGTTGATCGCGAGATCAAGGCCTCAACCTAGCAGACGGCTTTTTTCTGAGGTAGTCGATCTGTTTGTACCAGAGCACCTGCCTATCAGCGAGCTTCTGGCTTGTCTGGAACATACCATTGAACCGGAAGAAAGAGGCTATTCTGACCTCGAACGGTCTCTTAGAGACCTGGTAGATCGTCTCTCAGAGGGCGACTTGGTTGAGATGCTTCATGGGCTATCACCGCTGTTGAAGCGCTCACCCTTCGCGGAACGTCACCAGTTGGAGCTTTCCCAAGCTTTTGGATGGCTGCTCCCCATAGCAGCCAAGATCGCAGCACAATTGATCGCATTGAAATCTAGGCATGCCCTGGATCGAACCAGCCTCGTAGTAATATCGCTCACGTCGCTCGATAGGAACTGGAACGGGAATGGCGAAGAACGCCATAATTTTCGAGAGGCCGTCACGTCTTGGGGAGACCTCAACAAGGCGCTCTTCTGGTTTGATGTGGAAGATGCCCGAAAGCTTAAACTAGCTGAAAATGGTGAGCGACTGACCGATTGGTGGCATGCCCGGATTTTCAGGGACTACTGGGAATTCAGAGCTGAAGACCTCCCATATTTCATCGAGCAGATAGAACAGCGTGAAGATCAGGATGACAAGCTCGTCGCATTGACCATGGCCTTAAACCTTTATGTGCAGGCAGGAAGGCCAGCCGTAGATTTGAGAGCCCTTCGCCGAAAGGTCAAAGGAAATTCGGAGCTGGAAGCTGTTATGAAGGAACGACTTCGGCCACCCAAACTTTCCGAGGCGGAGCGGAAATGGAAAAAGCAGGAGAGTGATTACAAGCGCCGACGCCGCAACCGAGAAAAGAGGGATGCGGAAATCTACGAGAAAAATCGGCAGTGGCTCATCGAGAACCACACCCAGATGCTGGACAATCGAGAAGCGGCGAATGGATCGATTTGGCGTTGCCAGGTGAACCTTCATTCAGAAATGCGCAAGTCTGCGCCGGACAGGAACAAATGGGCCTATTCCAATTGGCGCGACCTGGAAGTGACCTACGGTTCTGCTGTAGCCCAATCGTTTCGAGATAGCATGGTGGCTTATTGGCGCGAGTATCAGCCGACGCTTCGGTCTGAGGGCTTGGAAAATCCGAACAGCGTTCCGCATGCCATCGTGCTCGGGCTCAGTGGAATCGCCATTGAAAGCAGCGAAACCATCGATTGGTCGTCCGGGCTGACGAAAGCGGAAGCAGACCGAGCAGTCCGGTACGCATTGTGGGAAATGAATGGATTTCCGGCATGGCTGGTGAGTTTGAGCAAAGCGTTTCCTGAGATCGTTCATGACCGATTTGCAGGGGAGATCGAATGGGAAGTTACTACATCTAATAACGAGGTAGACCCCAATTACCTATTGTCGGATTTCCTATGGCATGGCCATGACCTTCAAATCGGCCTCCCCCGGACGATTATCGACATACTTCAACGTCGACTGCCTAAGAACTACCGTAGCCTAGAAAATGCTCTTCTTATTGTTGTTCGCGATGAAATGATCACGGACAGCGAAATATCAATATTTGCTTCCGACGTGATGGAGAAGACGTCAGATTTCAAAACCAAATCCTTCCTTGTTGCGCTGTTGGTCTCGGTTGATCCTGACCAGGGCATTGAGCGACTTCACAGCGTCCTTCGCGATCTCGACGATGAGGAATTGCGAACGGAGTTTTGTATGAATTTTGCCGTGCAGCTTTTGGGTGGCAGACGGTCTGGTGGTAAATTTCGGGAAAATTACAAAAATGCTCGGCACTTGCGACAGCTCTATTTTGTCCTGCATGACAACATCAGACGGAAGGATGACATCGAGCGCGCAGGGAAAGGCGTATATTCTCCAGGCCTCCGAGACGACGCCCAAGACGCGAGGAATACCGTTTTCAAGTTACTGAGTGAGATTCCAGGTAAGGAGACCTACCTCGCACTCAAAGAAATCGCGGAGAACTACCCAGAAATCGAGACTCGGACTTGGATGATGACCCATGCCGTAGGACGAGCTATCCAGGACTCAGATTTGCCCGCATGGCAGCCAAATGATGTGAAAGATTTTTCGCGCGAAGCCGAAGTCCTGCCTTCCGATCACCGACAATTATTCGAACTCGCGTGCTCGCGCCTTCTCGATCTCAAGGATGACCTTGAAAATGGTGACACAAGCATAGCCGACATATTGGTGAACGCGACCAAGGAAACGCAACTGCGCAACTTCGTCGGTGGATGGCTTCGAGATCGCGCCAAAAGCCGCTATGTGGTCCCACAAGAGGACGAATTAGCCGATGCGAAGAGGCCGGACCTTCGTTTCTTGACGACCGGCTTTGACGGCCCTGTGCCGACCGAAGTTAAAATTGCCGACCGCTGGTCTGGCCCCAAGCTATTTGAGCGGATCGAAAATCAACTCTGCAACGACTACCTTCGGGACAAGCGATCATCGAATGGTATTTTTATGCTTCTACGGAACGGAAAGCAGGCGTCATGGGCGAATCCCGAGAACGGAGATACCTTAGACTTCTCGGAGCTTTGCCAAGCATTGCAAGACCATGCGCAGGCGCTAATAGTTAGCCGGGCGGATATTGAGGCCATCAAGGTTATTGGAATCGATCTCGTCGTAAGATCAACTCCCAAAAGGGCGCAGCACTAGCATTGATCCAGAGCCAGCGCTCACTCATACGACGAAAACTCATGGAATAGATTGTCGTCAGACCTGATCACTGCTTCTAGGATTGTTAGGCCATATCTTATCAAATCATTATCGCGTTCAATTTCTCGAAGATCAGGCTTCCAGCCTTTGCCACCATGAAACAGGTTGTTCCGTGCCTGGGCAAGGTGCAGTAGCAGCTTCTTTAAACTGTCTGCGCCTTGATACTGTGGTGCGACCCAAGCTGCGCCGCGTCCGTCCCAAACCTGTTTTTGAGGTGGGTTTGCTTCGAAATAGTCGACGGCATGTCGAAGTGGAGGATTTTCGTCCATCTGTCTGGCGAATTGTTCACGGACGTTGTCAGCGACCATCTGCGGATTGATTATGAGGTCCCTAGGGGGCCGACCTTGATGTACGAAGCCACAGACCTTGGCAGCGTACTCATACCGAGCATACACGGCAAAAAATGCAAAAGCTTCGATTTCGCGGATTGTTAGATTTCCGATTGCGATATCCTTTAACGACTCTCCGACGTCGGTTTTCTCTACGGCGAGGTTCTCAGTTGAATTCAGGATATGAAACTCGGATTGGCGCTCATTTTCCATCATCGCTCTCCAAGTTGACGACCACCATATTTGCGTCGGTAATGGTTAGCATGGAAATGTCGTTTCCCGATGCGGTGGTTGCTGCGTGAGACAACCCCGTCATTTCGATAGGGACCTTCAAGTTCCATGCTGCCGATTGCCATCCCGTGACGGATGAAAGGAGCCGATGAGGCCTTGACTGTGGTAACGCGACCATTACTGCGCGGCAGATCATGTGATGGCGAGCCTTGGCTCGAATAATCAGGCGATCAAAAAGTACGCAAACCCGGCATCACGCAATTTATCGATATGAATTAATTTTTTACCGTCTCGATCTGTACTCGTTTGCGCCGAATAACTCCTCATTCGATGCCGATTGTTCGTTTCTATTTGTGATGGGCACCAGCTGCGTAATAGGAGACGTCGAAAGGTATTTTATAATGGTCATAAGGATTTCTGAATATATCAAAGGAAATGTGCATTGTAAAAAATTGCTGAAATCGCGAATAATAGGCGGAAAGGATATTATATACGAATTACAGATAATTTTTTAAATGCAAATGGCCGCGCAAAATCGACCACATTATTGGCATTGTTATATTTGCTATATTTTATTTTCCCGTTTATTTAGGCGTAGAAGTAGACATGCGCTAGGAGTAAGCGTGATGACTAGTGACGACGGTAGAGCCAAAGGCGCGCGCGCGCGCCCGTCCCGGCTGTGCGTGAAACGCGACGCGGTGGCACTCGTGCCAATCGGCCCGCTCAATCCCAGTGCGCAATCGTCCAACACAGCCTCTCTAAAAAAGAGAGTCCGGAAGCATGTTGTTGCGGAACAAGGTGATTTGGTTGCCGCCGCCAATAAGGCTGTCATTTACTGCCGTACAGCGACCAACTCGGGTTCAATACGCGATCAAGAAGATCAGCTTCGACTGTTCGCTGACGTAAATCGCCTTGAGATCGTCAAGGTCTATATTGACGAAGCCGTATCAGGGCTGTTGCGAGACCGAGATGGGCTAAAAAGTATGCTGGGGAATGCCCAGCTTAGGAATTTTCAGTGGGTGCTCGTTGCGGGTTATTCCCGCATCGCGAGGGATGTGACCGTTCTTACGGAGGTGATTTCCGCTCTGCGTCTTCAAGGTGTAGAAACTGTGTCTCTCTACGGAAGGCTGCCGAAAGCCTTCGTTTCTCTATTCCCATCGACCACTAAGCAAGTACCCGAGCCGGGCAAGGACTTAGCGTCCACTAGGTCAATATTTGATGATTATGAAGCTGCGCAAGCGCGGCGACGGAGAGCAAGTAAGGGCAGCTGATCGCCGATTTTGATCCCGATAGCGATCAATGATCATCGGTCGCTGGTCTTTGGATAGGGTCAAATCGATGGTGATCGTAGATTCCGGATACTACCGGTCGTAGGCGGTTGCTCCAGCTAATTCCCGGTTTTTATGGCTGATACTTCGCTCTCTGGCCTGCGGATAGTTCATGAGCTGCATCGATTATCTGAGAAAGTGGCAACCCAAGATTATCGTCAGCGACAACGGCGGTGAATTCACCAGCAGCGCCATCCGGCAATGGAAGGATCGGAACAAGATGGATTGGCATAGGATTGCTCCAGCCAGAACGCCCCTCTCGAAGCAATATTTGAGGGCTCCGCTACTTGGTGTTGAAAAGACACTCTTCTCCTCGCTGCCGCAAGCTTAATCAACGCTTCCAAGCTGGCGCAGCGATTGCGACCCTCTCCAACCACACTAGGAAGCTCAGCTTTAGACCTGATACGGGATGCGGTGCGGCGGAACTGAAATGGTTCCGCAACGCTAATCGCCGCCACTACTCCGAATGCAGCAACCAAGAACCGCTTGAACGACCTCGAAATTGGACAAACCTCGCAGGCAAAGTCAGATTCGATAGAGTTCGACGATCCGCTACGCGCCTTTGGGCCGAGCCAGTGGATACGATATGGACCGGCCTCCACCGGCTCCGAACCACACAGAAGACCGTGAAAAAGACGCCGCAACGTCGTTCACGAAAACGTGATCACGAAAAAGTGTAAGGAGTTCTGGATCAATCGATAAAATAGGGTGCAAACCAAAGCTCAAATAAATCCTTTTAAAGAAGAAGTTCAGTAAATATTTAATGCAGAAAAATACAAAATACGGGCATTAAATTTTGCAATGTTGACATTAATGCATCGAACCAAGACGTAAACTTATGATGCAAAGATATTTACAAAACAATTAGAGTATTACAGCCTTCACCTCGCAATTCAGTGCAGCCGCGCCCCGCAATGAATTGAAAGTGCCTCAAATTACCCTTTGTAGCCTGTAGGTAGAATGGAGCATTGAGATGAGGAAATCCCTAGATAACCATCCCGTTGGTGGCGACCCCAACAATCCGGTTGGGCTCGATATCGCAGTAGCCCGGGCATCAACACCAACGAGAACCGGTAAGAAAAGATTTCGCAAGGAAAATATCAGGCGAGCTAAGCCGCGATCCAAACGAGTTATACTCTGTGATTTTGCCAGAACGGAGGCATTTTCCAATATGGAAACTACCGCCTTGCTTACGGCCCTGCACGAGGAACTCCGGTCTATATTTCCTAGATTAAATGGAGATGGACGGCCCTTGAAATAGCAGTCTGGGATGTCCGCAGTTTTCCACGTTTTACTAAAAGGTCGATACGGATGGCTAGAAGAAAACGTTCGCAACAAAGCGAAAATTTGTCGTCGGATGGCAGCTCCTCAAAGCGCCTCTCGGTAGAGGCGCGGCGACAACAAATCGAAGCGCCAAGCTCGCGCCCCTCAATCGAACGCACTAAGAGTCCCGCCGTTTTTATCTACTGCAGAGTTTCCGACAATAAGAGCGTCAAAAGCGATCTCTCCATACCGGATCAGGAGCGTCAGGCCAAAGCGCGTGCAACTGAGAACGGATGGACGGTTGTTAAAACGTTCATCGAGGCGGGGGTATCTGCCAAGACTGCGGATCGGCCTCAGTTTCAGTTGATGATTGCCGAGGCTCTTGATCCATCAAAGCCGGTCCAGAAAATTATTGTTCACTCTATCAGCAGATTCGCTCGCAACGTCGAGGACTACAATCGCGTTACAAATCAACTGTACGAAAATGGCGTCGAAGTCGTCAGTCTGACGCAGCAGTTTTCCAATGATACGGGTGGGTTTATCGCAGAAACAACGACAGCCGTATTCGACGAGTATCATTCAAGGCGAACTTCGACCGATGTGACCAGAACCATGACGGCAATGGCAAAAGAAGGATACGCAGTCGGAGGTGTCCAGCCACTAGGCTATACGTTGCAGCCTGACGAGCTTAATCCGCGACGAAAACGCGTCGTGATCGACGAGAATGAGAGGCCGCTGGCAACGAAAATATTCCAGCTCGCTTTGTATGGCAATGGCGACGGTCCTGCTCTCGGCATCAAAGCCATTGTCAATTACCTCAACAGCGCGGGCTACCGCACTCGGTCAGGCGCGCCATTTTCGACCAACAACATACATTCAATGCTGACCAACCCCATTTATATGGGAAGAAAAATATATAATCAAAACGCCAAGGCTAAACGATGGACACCGGTAGCCGCTGAGATTGTAGAGATTCCGGTGCCGCCAATCATCACACCTGATGAGTTCACCGAATTGCAGAAGCTGCTACGCTCGAAAAATCCTCGCAAGGGCGTAGCGAAGACGGTGAGTAGTCCGCTTTTGCTATCTGGGCTCGTGCACTGTGAATGCGGGGCAGCAATGACGCTCCGCACAGGCACGGGCCGCTCGGGAGATATCTATCGATACTATCACTGTGGCCGCGTTGCGAAACAGGGTCGTAATACCTGTAACGGGGCAACCGTGCCGGAACAGCAACTAGATGACTTCGTGGTAGAGGCGGTCATCGAGAATGTGCTCGTGCCAGATAGGCTGCGCGGCATTCTCGATTCGATGAACGAAAAGATTGCGGTGGCCGGGAGACAGGGTGAGGCGCGCGCGAATGAAATTCGAGTTGAATTGGAAGCCTCAGAGCGCGCGTATAGAAACTTATTGGCTGCTGTCGCCAGTTCCGAATCCCTTGGAAGCGAACCAATTTTGCTCAGCAAGCTGGCAGAATTAGAACGTGACCTGACTCGACACCGAAACGGTTTGAAAGTGTTGATGGCGAGCGGGGGAAATGATGTCTCGATCACCGAGCAGCAAATTAACTGGTTTTCGAATCTGATCATTAAGCGGCTGCGGAAACCGAACCGAGCCAGCATGAAAAGTTATCTTGCCGCAGTAGTTGCCCGCGTCGAAGTTACCAACGACGACATCAGCATCGTTGGCAGGCTATCTGATTTGAAAGGCGAGATCACCCGTGAAGCCAATATCGATGTCGGATTAGGCAGCGAAAACACGGTTCGCAGATATAAACGCAATTGGTGCCCCCGCCAGGGTTCGAACCCGGGACCCCCTGATTACAAATCAGGTGCTCTACCAACTGAGCTACAAGGGCAATAATTGCCCAACTAGCAGATTCTATGATTCTGTAAAGGGAAATCCGTGCCTGCGCGAACAGGTCGGCTGC
>Ga0065165_1003643_pt1 | contig 10529 bp, 7 predicted proteins | sample AraplaMF_Cvi_mMF_FD_63813 | JGI IMG/M metagenome (GOLD analysis project Ga0065165, IMG submission 63813) | Arabidopsis root microbial communities from the University of North Carolina, USA - plate scrape MF_Cvi_mMF (version 2) (version 3) | ecosystem: Host-associated > Plants > Roots > Endosphere... | reverse complement strand
CTCTCTCCCCTCTGCATTTCCGCTCTCGCACTCCGCACTCACCCTGACTCTCTCCCCTCTGCATTTCCGCTCTCGCACTCCGCACTCACCCTGTTTTTTCAGTATCCTTGGTTCTGATTCGCCTGCGTGATATTAGGATTATCATTCAGCTCATCCTGGGGTATCGGCAGCAACTGATGCTTCGATTCGTAATAGCTTATCGGGTCCGTAGTAAGCTTGCCGCCTTTCCGCCACCGCAGAATGTCGAAGTTTCGCTTTTCTTCACCTGCCAGCTCCACACGGCGTTCGTGAATAATCGCCCGTGTGATCTCTGCCTTCGAATTGCACGGATACGCTGCCGTAGGATACTCCGGCATATTCACGCTCGGGCGGTTGCGAACCTCGTTCATATAGTCGATCGCGGCGGCGGCTGTACCGATCTCGTTCTCACATTCGGCCAGCATCAACAGTGCATCGGCGTAACGGTACATGCGGTAGTTCATACCGTTCTTGTCATAAAACCCACCGGGATCCAGCTTATACATAACCGAATACTTCCTCCAGCTTATCTTCTGTGCAACGCCTTTGAACATCGTGGTGTTGCCTTGTACCTTATCGTCGGTAAGCGTAAGCGGGTTGGCCTCGCCTCCATAGGTATCGCCGATAAAGTAGAAGTTTTCTTTCAGACGTGGATCGTTAGCCTCATATTCCTCCAGCAGACTGCGCGACGGAATCAGGTTCCGCCACCCTACGGCCGAGTACTCCTGCGACCGTATCCACGACTCGTTCACCAGCGTACCGTTACCATCGGCATCCCAGTTATAGTTACCGCTGGAGGTATACGACAGCTCCCAGATAGACTCGCTGTTGTACTCCGTCTCTTCCATAAAGTTGTCGAAGTAATTGTCAGTAAGCGCATAGCCTATATCGCGGATCGCCTCAAGCCGTGGCTTGGCATTCGTATAATCGTTATTGAACATATAAGCCTTGGCCAGCGTCATCAGTGCAGCGCCGCGTGTAACCCGGCCCAGGTCCGAGCTCACATACGTAGTAGGCAGGTCAGGCAGAATAGCATTCAGCTCCGAATACACATACGCCCACGTTTCATCGGCGGTACTGCGCGCAAGCGGCTTGGCGTCGTCGAAGTTGACCTCGATCCCTTTATACAACGGTACGCCTCCCCAGAAACCGGCCAGCTGATAATAAGCCCAGGCACGAAGGAAGCGCGCCTCAGCCACCAGACGCGTCTTCAGCGCTGCATCGCCGGTAGCCTCAGGTGCATTGTTGATCACCGCGTTGGCACGGTGTATCAACCGGAACAGCGATTTATAGACGCCGGTCATCACGGCATTCGTTGGGCCATGAGTGCCGATCAGCAGCTGGTTCCGTGGGGTTTCAAGCTGACCACCGCCCGACGATACATCGTCCGAACGAAGGTCATGTAAAAAGAACCACTCCCGCGCACAAAGATCGGTACTCTGCAGAATGGCGTAGGCACCCGTAACAGCACGAAACAACTCGTCTGTCGTCTTATAATAGTTCTCTACCGGAACGTTGTTTTCGCTTTGCTTGTCAAGCACGGATTCGCCGCAACCATTGGAAGCAAGGGCAGCTACAACCGTTATGATAATACTCTTGATTCTCATTGTCGTCAATGTTTATACTATCCTTAAAATCCAATCTGTACACCTGCCATCACCGTGCGGGGCTGTGGGAATTGACCGAAGTCTATACCGTTGATCAGCGTATTACCCGACGAGTTCAGGTAGCGGTTACCAACCTCCGGATCGTACCCTGTATAGTTGGTAATCGTAAACAGGTTCTGCGCCGATACGTAGATGCGAAGCTTGCGCAACGTGCCGCCCGTCATATCCTGTGCTATAGTGGCAGGTAACGTATAGCCGATGCTGATATTCTTCAACCGCAGGTACGAGCCGTCTTCCACAAACCGGTCAGACGTACGCGTGTTCTGGTTCGGGTCGTTGTTTACTGCGCGGGGAATGTCCGTATTCGTGTTGTCGGGCCTCCACGCGTTCAGCACATCCGTTGTGGCCCCAAACAGGCGAAGCATGCCCTGGCCAAGGACCTTGGTACCGTTATACAACGAATTGCCCTGCACACCCTGGAAGAACACCGTAGCATCGAAGTTCTTGTAGTTGGCCGAGAAGTTGATGCCGTACGTAAAGTCAGGCAGGTAGTTGCCGAGCGGCATCTGGTCGTTCGAGTCGATCACACCGTCACCGTTAAGATCCTTGAAGCGGATATCGCCGGGAGCGGCGCTGCCCTGGAACTTCGTCGATGCATTCCCATCGAGCGCGTCGGCGGCGTTGATCTCCTCCTGGCTCTGGAATATACCGTCCGTCTTATAACCATAGAACTCCTGGATCGGGCGGCCGGCCGATGTACGGGTAATATTGAAACCACCGAAGTCGGCGTTGTTACCGCCATACAGCGCAGCGTTAGGCGTATTCAGACTCTTGATCTCGTTACGCACCAGGCCTACGTTCGCCGAAAGATTGAACGTGAAATCTCCTGTAGCCTTTGCATAGCCTACAATGAACTCCGCACCCCAGTTGCGCATCTCACCCACATTGCGTTTGGTAGGCTGAGAATACCCCAGCGAAGCGGCTGAGTTAACATCCAGCAACAGGTCGTCTACATTACGCGTAAAATACTCGGCCGATAATGTGATCCGGTTGGCAAACAACCCGAGGTCTACACCGTAGTTTATCATATTGGTCTTTTCCCAGGTAAGCGCTGTGTTGGCGAGCCGGTCGTAATAACCACCGATAACCGGGCTGTTGTTGAACGGATAAGCTGTGTTGGACCGGATAAACGATTGATACTCGTATGATCCCACACTCGCGATAGATCCGAGTGATCCATAGCTCACACGCACCTTCAGATCAGAGATCGCATCGACCGACTTGATAAACTCCTCTTCGCTCAAACGCCATCCAACCGACACGCCCGGGAAGCTGCCCCATTTCTGCCCCGGAGCAAAACCTGAATACCCGTCGCGACGGATGGAGGCGCTGAACAAATACTTGGACTTGAACTCGTAGTTGACACGGGCAAGGTACGACAACAGAACATTCTCGTTAAGTGTGCCGCTGATCGTCTGGTTGGCAGAACCCTCCATCTGACCGATGTCGTTACGCGCCTGTTGTGCAGCCGTGTTCAATACCTGCACGGAATTATCCTGGCGCTCGGCTACCGCGATAATATTCAGATTATGCGAACCGAACGTCTTGTCGAACGTAAGCTGGTTCGAATAGTACGGCGATACCGTCGTGGTGCGATTGTCTACCAGGTTATGCGTTACCCGGCCGGCAAAGCCGTCGTTATAGATCGGCAGATCTTCCGTGTGACGCATCACGGCATAATTCAGACCGGCAGTGAAACGATAGCTCAATCCACCCACAATCTTCGCATCTACATAACTACGGCCGATGAAGTTCACCACATTGTCCTTGTTGATATCCATCGTCGCAATCCGAACAGGGTTCTCAGGATCGGAGCCATCATTACCGCTCGGCGCACGGAAGCCTCCCGGCAGCGTAGGATCGTATATCGGTATATACGGCACCTGACGTATCACGTGCTGAAGCATCGTCCGGCCGCCGCTCTCCGGTTGGTTACGCGTATTCGTGGTCGACACACTCATATTACTGCCAAACGTAAACCGGTTACTGATCTTCGTCTCATAATTCAATCGCAGGCTGTAACGGTCAAAGTCGGTGCCCAGCATAATTCCCTCCTGGCTGAATTTGCTAACCGATGTATACAGTTTAGACTTATCTGTGCCCATCGACATCGACACCTGCACTTGCGAAAGCGGTGCCGTGCGGAACATCGCATCCTGCCAGTCCGTATTTGTCTGCGCATACGTCTGCGATGTACCCGCATAAATCGGCGTATTCAACGCACCGAAACGTTGCGGCAGCGCGGCACCCGCGTTGGTAAGCAGGGCGGTACCATATTGAATGTATTGGTCTGTATTTAACAGATCCAGTTGCTTCCACGCCTTCTGTACACCGTAGTAGGCATCGACATCCACGTGTACCTTGTTGTCGCGCGAACCGCTCTTCGTCGTAATGATAATAACACCGTTCGCTGCACGCGAACCGTAAATAGCCGAAGCCGCCGCGTCCTTCAATACCTCAACAGACTCGATATCCTTCGTGTCGATATTATTGAGATAACCCGCCTGCGGGAAACCATCGATAACATACAATGGCTGCGACGAACCCGTGATCGATCCGATACCCCGTATCCGAACCGTAGGCGTAGCACCCGGACTACCGTTGTTGGTAACCTGCACACCCGGCACCCGGCCCTGTATAGCAGCATCCACACTCGGCACCGGCAACGCCGCCACCTCACGCGAAGTAACCGAAGCCACTGCACCCGTAACCGACGACCGCCGCTGCGTACCATAACCCACAACCACAACCTCGTTCAACTGCTGAACATCCGGCGAAAGCTTGACCGATACATTCGTCTGTGTGCCCACAGTAATCTCCTGCGAGTTATAACCGATAAAACTGATCACCAGCACTGCCGACTCGTCAGGAACCGTAATCGTAAACCGCCCCTCAACATCGGTAGAAGCACCGGTCGATGTTCCCTTCAGCAAAACGTTAGCCCCCGGTATCGGCGCACCCGTCTCATCGGTAATGATCCCCGTGATCGTTATGTCCTGAGCATTCGATACAAAACGATACGATACATTCTCTACCTCCGGAACACTGAAGAAACCATCGCCGCCATCACCGGCCATACCACGCGCACGTTGCGTTTGACGAAGCGTGCGCGACGGCGCCTTCGGTATAATCGAATACGTAGAGCTGTTTATCTTCTTGAAACGAAGCCCCAGCGGATCGAGCACATGCGTAAGCGCCTGCTCTACCTTACCGTGCTTGGACAACGTCTCCGAAGACTCCTTACCTTCTACAACCGAAGGTTCATAGACAAAAGAAACCTTGAAGTAATGGCGTATCTCATCCAGTACATCAGGAAGCGGGCGTGCACCCGTGCGTGAACTTTGCGCGTTTGCCATCAGGCTGCTCTGTGCCGGCAGCATTGCGGGCCAAAGCAGCAACACCATGTAGCAGCATAGCCGCCTCGCGGTATCCATAAAACGGTAGCGTTTTAACATATTGGTCTTGTTTGGGTATGATTTGGTTTGATGTGTCAAAGTAAGTTTACTCCGCCAACGTTGAGGTTAGCGTAACATTGGTATCGTCCCGGCTGATCTTCAGATTAAACGTCTCGGCAACCGCCTTCAGAATATCGTCTGCCGTGGCCGAGCCGATCTCACCCGAAAGCTCGCGGTTAGCCAGCGTGCTGTCGGAAAACGTAACCGTAAGCCCGTAGGTATCGTGCAGACGGGAGGCAATCTCCCGAAGCGGCGTGCGCTTAAAAACAAGCGTATTGGTGATCCACGACGTATACGGCTTCTGCTCCGCCACGCGTTTACTCACCGTGTGTCCGGCAACGGTTGCCAATTCGCCCGGGTTAAGATATACTGGCGCCGTGTCGCTGTTGCGTATCGCCAGCTTTACCTTTCCTTCGGTAAGCATAACCTCCGCCTGCTGCTCGCGACTGCGTACATTGAACTTCGTACCCAGCACCTCCACATTCAGCGCATGCGGCGTATGAACAATAAACTTTTGATGATGCACCGTATGCTGTACCGCAAAAAAGGCCTCGCCATCGATCCATACCTCACGTGTCTTTTCATCGTCCCAGGTGGGGGAGTAGCGGAGTGTGGTATTACCATTCAATACAACATGCGAACTGTCGGGCAGCGTAACGCTGAGACGTTCACCGGGCCGCGTATGAAGCGTCGTCATCCGGTGTGTACTCCAATATAATAGAGAGACCGCCACCGCAACAGTGCTAACCGCAGCCGCAACACGATATATACCCCGTGAGAACAAAGGCCGCGAAGGTCTTTCAAGCCGGCCTATCCGTTGTTGTGTTTCCGCAAACATACGTGCCTTAAGCATATCACGTTCTGCCGGGTCCAGCTTCTCAAGCACACTCATATCGCGCTGTGCTTCCTGCCACCAGGTATCCAGTAAATAACGTTCTTCGGGTGTTGCGATGCCTGCGCGATACTTGCGAATCAGCGCGCTTAGGGTGTAATAGTCCATTTTACTATAAGGGTATCCAAACCTAAGAAGGTTCTCGACCCAATTGACCCTAAATCGATTGCAAACTTTTTTAAATCGTTTACATTTTCCCTAACTTCCCATCGGCAAGTTGTAGCCTAACCCTGAACAGCCATGCTGAAAGTCCATCCCGAGGGAATGACCGAAAATGAATTTGCGGAGATCTACGACATCTTCTGGGGAAAACTATATGCCATTGCCTACAACTACTTTCGCGACAAAACAATGGCCCAGGAACTTGTGCAGGATGTATTCGTAAACCTCTGGCTCAAACGTGCTCAGCTTAGCAACATCAACGATCTCGGGGCATACCTGTTTCGGTGCATGAAGAACCGCATCTACGATCAGTTCGATACATTGGCGTCACGCGAAAAACTTATCCGCAATGCAACACACAGCTTCAGCGAAGAAATAAACATAACCGAAGAAACCGTTCAGTACGAAGAAACCCTCGCCCTGCTCAACGCCGAGCTTGCGCGCCTGCCCGATACCACACGGGCCATATTCAAACTCAGCCGCTTCGACCGTTACACCAACGAAGAGATTGCCCGTCACATGCACCTCTCCGCCAAAGCCGTCGAATACCACATCACCTCCGCCCTCAAAAAACTACGCCCCCGTTTCTCCAACATCATCTCGCTCGTCATCGCCGTATTGTTCTGCTAACCGTGGCCTTCACGCTCACGTTCTCCTAGTTCCCGTCATACATCACCTCCACCGTTTTCGCAAGGTCCCGCTCCATTTCAGAGTCCGCCGTCGACGCATAGTGTATCTTCAAATTCGGCTTGAGTTGCTGCAGCTTCTTGACTGCAGCTTCATCCATCGGAACGTTCTCCAGGTAAAGCCGTTTTAGTGCGGGTAGTTTACTGACAATAGCATAAATATTCGCCGCGCGATAGCACCGTTGTATTCGAAGCTCTTCAAGCAATGGTAGCTGCGCAAGTGTAGCAGGTAATGCGGTAATTTTTTTCAGGCCGTAAAGGTCCAGGCGTCGCAGCTTTTTAAGCTTGCCGATGTTCGCCGGAATGACAGGCACGTCACCGCGATCCAGGAAAAGATATTCCAGATCTTTAAGCTGGAAAAGTGGATCTTTAAGTTCCTTTACATCATCCAAATGGAGCCGCAATACTTTATCGGTTGGTGTAAGTTCGGTAAGTGATACGTGTGTATGGAACGAGAAATCATCGGCCTGGAAAACCGCTTTGCCGGTAGTAAGATTAATCAGCTCTTCGTCGGTCGAAAAATGCCGTACGTAGGCAAAGTCGTCTTCGATTCCCATAATATCGTGGAACTGGCCACACGTATAAACAAGCTCGTTTGTAGCGCGCGAGAATATGTACTGGTAGGGTATGCGCCTGTGTTCTCCCTGGATCAGGTAATAACGTGGAGTGATCTCCAGGACATTCATTAGCGTATGAACCGTACTGTCATATTGCAGTTGGATGTTTTTGCCGGTTGCATCGAACAGTACGGCGCGCCGTATATCGTAACGTCCTACAGATACCGCTCCTATGCCGTACGTAAGCGGTTTGTAATATTCATGCACGATTGCTTCCGGAAACCTTCGCAGTATTTTTCCTTCTGTGCTGATCAAAACAGCGGTCGATACCTTGTTGGAATAGCCACCAATGTTTACCAGGAACGCTCCTTCCGATACACGTGTTACAGCATTGATCCGTTCCTCAGGAAGTACCTTCTGGACATCAACCACCATTTTTCCGGTGTGGTCAATAACGTAATACAAAAAGGGCGGCCGCTTATTATCAACAAGAACACTAACGAGTGCGAACTTACCATCGAAAGGCCACGCATAATATATGACACCCTCATTGCCAGGAGGTGTTATCTTCATAACCGTATTTCCTTTCCGGTCCAGGTAAGCCCATTCACCCGAAGAGCGTTTTACTGCAGCGTAACCATTCGAAAAAGGTTCCGCATGAAGAAACGATTCGCCGCCGAACGCAAGGTTACCGACGCTGTCCATGAAATGATGTTTATAGCCGACTGTTTTCCTTACAAGAGCATAGCCTTCATGAAATGCCTCGAAATCGTCGTACTCGTTACCCAGATCTTTTACCATTTTGCCGTGCTCGTTCACAAGGTAATACGACGGAAATGGCTTCCGGGTACGCATCACCAGGCACGGCCCCGATGCAAAGGGATTCAACGTAGTATAAGGTTCAAACATACTGCGGTCGCGGCTCACCATGGGCGTATGCCCTTCATCAAATCTGAATACCACCTTCCCGGTTTCATCCAAAACCGGCACCTTTACAAAAGCGTGGTCGCGCTGCCTGGCAACATATAACTTCGGACGCTGTCCCGATACCACAACCGGCAAGATCATAACCCATACAAAAAGAATATAGCGCATATATAATGTTTACGAAATACAAATTTACTTACCGGATCGCAATGCCCAACCGCCATGTAATTTTCCTCACCAAATAGCAGTCAACACCCGATCCGTCTCATGATTTCCGTTCTCTTCCTCACCCTTATCTCCACTCACACCAATTCCTCCTCGAGCTCACCCTCACATTGATTTTCCCTTCTTAGACTGATTCCATGCCGCATTCCACCCACCACATTGTCGCATTCCCCCATCGCGCCGATCCACCCCAACCGTTACTTTTATGATATAAAAACATAACCCCTATCAACCATGTCCACCGTAAGCACATACCTCAACTTCTCCAACAATACCGAAGAAGCCTTCAACTTCTATAAGTCCGTCTTTAAAACCGAATTCCAGGGACCCATCATGCGCTATAGCGACGTGCCACCGCAACCCGGTATGCCCCCGCTCTCCGAGAAAGACAAAAACCTGATCATGAACATCTGCCTCCCCATAACCGGCGGCCATCTCCTCCAGGGTACCGATGCCCCTGAGTCCATGGGCATGAAAGTTACCTTTGGCAACAACGTCTACATCTGCGTCATGCCCACCACCCGCAAAGAAACCGAACGCCTCTTCAACGCCCTTAAAGCCGGCGGTAAAGTAGACATGGAACTGCAAGACATGTTCTGGGGCGACTACTTCGGCAGCCTCGCCGACAAATTCGGCGTCCAATGGATGTTCAACTGCTCGGAGAAAGCTTAGAAGGTAGTCCGGCAAAATCATGTATATGTATAAAAAAGAAGCGGCCAATCAGCCGCTTTTTTAATGCTAACGAAGCTCTCCCATCACCATCTTCAGCCACCTATCCCGATCAGAAAACTGCGCTCGATCCTCTTCAAATAACATCCGCATCTCAACCGGAGCAGAGACGACGCACCCCTGGCAATATGGCACCAGTACCTTCGATTGCCGCAACGTATCGATCACCGCTTTCTGTTCTGCATGAAGCGTATAACGCCGCAAAGAATCAAGCCGCTGTAACGTTATCGCCGCCATATACCGTTCCCCGGCAACAGCCGATGTAAGTTTTTCAGCAAGGGTCTTGTATTGCTTTTTACGAACGTAACGCCCAAACGATTCTACCAACGATGTAGGTGTCCCCGCAAAGTAACACGCAAACCCAACCGTCACCGATTCATCATAATCATTACCCTGCCCCCATACCGTCATCACCCCGCCACACACCAACACCATAAAAAGAATTGCCGATCTCATGATTAATATTTTATGATAAGATGCACCGAGGGCGCGAATTCCATAAAGCCAAACTCCAGAACCCTCCTTCGCTAATCTAAAGCGGCGAGGCAACATTGGGAGACACTTGGCGCAAGTCTTTAGCGTAAGCCTGATTTGCGAGTTGACCAGGCTGAACATGTACACTGCCCCACTGGCTATTCCTCAATGTCCGGCGCAAAGGATCTGGTTCTTCGTCCCGCTTCGGGGCGGTGACTTGGATCCATGATGTCGCAGTTTTTCCCGAGTACTCGGAACGGTACACAACAGCCCATATAACGATGATATCCCGCTAGATCATAACGGCTTTTATATACAATCACTGCTCTGACCGATACCGAAAATCTTTTCAGATTATCCATCCAGGTTTATGAATTAAACCACTTCCCAAACAATATAGAAATCACTGCTACATTTTTACTCACCTCATCATGTATTCACTCATAAGATGCCATATATTCAATACATGAGTCGTAAATACAAAATCCAGGATCAAGAAAAGCTTTACTTTGTCACCTTCACCGTCATCCAATGGCTCGATGTATTTATTCGCGCCGAGTACAAGGATATCGTATTAGAGAGTTTAAAGTACTGCCAGAAGAACAAAGGTCTGGAAGTGTGGGGATACTGCATAATGTCAATCCACGTCCATTTGATTATAGGACGCAATGGGAACACACCTTTAGAGGGTATCGTTCGTGATATTAAGAAGTACACAGCAGTTCGTATTTTGGAGG
>Ga0065165_1003640_pt1 | contig 10533 bp, 10 predicted proteins | sample AraplaMF_Cvi_mMF_FD_63813 | JGI IMG/M metagenome (GOLD analysis project Ga0065165, IMG submission 63813) | Arabidopsis root microbial communities from the University of North Carolina, USA - plate scrape MF_Cvi_mMF (version 2) (version 3) | ecosystem: Host-associated > Plants > Roots >... | reverse complement strand
CGCACCATGGTGCGACGCCCTTTTGTCAGTCGTTTCGAGAAAAGGCCGTGTTTACTTGGCCTTGGCGTCCTCGGTCTTCTTGCCGCCGCCCTTCTTGGTCTTGCGCGGCGGGGCGGGGACGATCTCGAAGGCGAGCGCGCCGTCCTTGAACTTGACGTTCACCTCGCCGCCATGGACGAGCTTGCCGAACAGCAATTCTTCCGCCAGCGGCTGCTTGACCTTCTCCTGGATGAGGCGGCCCATCGGGCGCGCGCCATAGAGCTTGTCGTAGCCGCGCTCGGTGAGCCACGCCTTGGCGGCATCGTCGAGCTGGATGTGGACGTTGCGGTCGGCGAGCTGCAGCTCGAGCTGGAGGATGAACTTCTCCACCACGCGGCTGACCACCTCGGTCGGCAGATAATCGAACGGCACGATCGCATCGAGGCGGTTGCGGAATTCGGGGGTGAAGAGCTTCTTCACCGCCTCCTCCTGCACGTCCTCGCGGCTCGACGCCCCGAAGCCGATCGACTCGCGCGCCATGTCGGACGCGCCCGCATTGGTCGTCATGATCAGGATGACGTTGCGGAAATCGACCGTCTTGCCGTGGTGATCGGTCAGCTTCCCGTTGTCCATCACCTGCAGCAGGATGTTGAACAGGTCGGGATGCGCCTTCTCGATCTCGTCGAGCAGCAGCACCGAATGCGGCTGCTGGTCGACGGCATCGGTGAGCAGGCCGCCCTGGTCGTAACCGACATAGCCCGGAGGCGCGCCGATCAGGCGGCTGACCGAATGCCGCTCCATATATTCCGACATGTCGAAGCGCTGGAGCGGGATGCCCATGATCTCGGCAAGCTGCTTGGCCACCTCGGTCTTGCCGACGCCGGTCGGGCCCGAGAACAGATAGTTGCCGATCGGCTTGTCGGGATCGCGCAGGCCCGCGCGCGACAGCTTGATCGCGGACGAGAGCACCTCGATCGCCTTGTCCTGTCCGAACACGACCCGCTTGAGGTCGGTCTGGAGGTTGGCGAGCACCTTGGTGTCGTCGGTCGAGACCGACTTCGGGGGGATGCGCGCCATGGTGGCGATCACCGCCTCGATCTCGCGCGTGGTGATCGTCTTCTTCCGCTTCGACGGCGGCACCAGCATCTGCATCGCGCCGACCTCGTCGATCACGTCGATCGCCTTGTCCGGCAGCTTGCGGTCGTTGATGTAGCGCGCGCTGAGCTCCACCGCCGACTTGATCGCGTCGGGGGTGTATTTGACGTCATGATGGCTCTCGAACGCGGTGCGCAGACCCGTGAGGATCTTGATCGTGTCCTCGACCGAAGGCTCGTTCACGTCGATCTTCTGGAAGCGCCGCAGCAGCGCGCGGTCCTTCTCGAAGTGATTGCGGAACTCCTTGTAGGTGGTCGAGCCGATGCAACGGATCGAGCCGCCCGACAGCGCCGGCTTGAGCAGGTTCGACGCGTCCATCGCGCCGCCGCTGGTCGCGCCCGCGCCGATCACCGTGTGGATCTCGTCGATGAACAGGATCGCGTCGGGCAGCTTCTCGAGCTCGTTGACGACCTGCTTCAGCCGCTCTTCGAAATCGCCGCGATAGCGCGTGCCGGCGAGCAAGGCGCCCATGTCGAGCGAGTAGATCACCGCCGGCTTGAGCACGTCGGGCACGTCGCCCTCGACGATCTTGCGCGCGAGGCCCTCCGCGATGGCGGTCTTGCCCACGCCGGGATCGCCCACATAGAGCGGGTTGTTCTTCGAGCGGCGGCACAGGATCTGCACCGTACGGTCGACCTCCGCCGAGCGGCCGATCAGCGGATCGACCTTGCCGGCCTTGGCCTTCTCGTTCAGGTCGACGCAGAACTGCTTCAACGCGCTCTCGCCCTTGCCCTTGGTCTCGGCCTTCTGGCCCTTGTCCTCGTCGGCGCCCTTGGGCGTCGTCGGCTCGGACGTGCTTCCGCTACCCTTGCCCACGCCATGCGAGATGTAGCTCACGGCATCGAGGCGGCTCATGTCCTGCTGCTGGAGGAAATAGACGGCATAGCTCTCGCGTTCCGAGAAGAGCGCCACGAGCACGTTCGCCCCGGTCACTTCGTCGCGGCCCGAGGACTGCACGTGGAGGATCGCGCGCTGGACGACGCGCTGGAAGCCGCTGGTCGGCGAGGGGTCGGTCGCCTGCTCGACCTTGAGCGCCTCGAGCTCGGTGTCGAGATAATGGGCGACGGTGGTGCGCAGCTCGCCGAGATCGACACCGCATGCGCTCATCACCTTCGACGCGTGTTCGTCGTCGACCAGGGCATAGAGAAGATGTTCGAGCGTCGCATATTCGTGCCGACGCGAGGATGCCGCCTCGAGCGCCTTGTGAAGCGTGGATTCGAGAGCGGAAGCGAAGGATGGCATATTCGTAACTACTCCAGTCGGGCCGGCATATACACGCTGGCCACATTCCCTATGTCGGGTCGACGGGGCCCGGCATCAAGCGCAGAGCCTCCACACCGGAGTTTGACCGCGTAAAGCGCCCTCTCCGGTGCATCTACGCTCATTTCTTGAATAGAGCGTCTGCGCTTGCGCGGTGATTAACTGCGCGATCTTTTTTTGCGCGGCATCGCGCGATCTCGGTTTCGAGCGCAGCGATGCGCTCGTCCAGCTCCGCGACCGACAGGGGATCGAGGTCCTGCAGCGCGAGCTGGCGTACCGGATCGTCCTTGCGACGCGGAAGAATCTCGTCGGCGTCCATTGCGGAAACGTTGACCGCCGGTGCCGTGATGTCAATAAGACCGACGGGTAAAACGGGTCCGGGGGCGGCCCCGGGGGGATCAGAGTTCGATGGCGTTTCCCGAAATGATGCTGGCGATCGATCCCGATGCGCCAGGCGGCCCGGAAGTGCTGGTTCCGGTCGAGCGACCGGTGCCGCGCCCCGGGCCGGGCGAAGTATTGATCCGCGTGGCCGCGGCGGGCGTGAACCGTCCGGAGGTGATGCAGCGCCAGGGCCTGTATCCGCCGCCGCCGGGCGCGCCCTCGATCCTCGGCATGGAGGTGTCGGGCATTGTGATCCAGGCCGGCGACGCCGATGCCGCTACGCTGATCGGGCAGCGCGTCTGCGCGCTCGTCGCGGGCGGCGCCTATGCCCAATATGTCGTCGCGCCCGCCGGCCAGTGCCTGCCGGTGCCGGCTGCGCTCTCGATGATCGAGGCGGCGGCGATGCCCGAGACGCTGTTCACCGTCTGGGTCAATCTGTTCGAGCGTGCCTATGCCAACGAAGGTGATGTGGTGCTCGTCCATGGCGGGACCAGCGGCATCGGTACGATGGCGATCGCACTCGGCAAATTGTTCGGGCTGACGGTGATCGTGACCGCCGGGAGCGCGGAGAAGTGCCGGGCCTGCCTCGATCTCGGCGCGGACCATGCGATCGACTACAAAACCGAGGATTTCGTCGCGCGGGTGAAGGAGATCACTGGCGGCCGTGGCGTCGACGTCGTGCTCGACATGGTCGGTGGCGACTATGTCCCGCGCAACATCCAGTGCCTTGCCGAGGATGGCCGGCACGTGTCGATCGCGGTCCAGCGCGGCGCCGAGGCGACGATCCCGATCTTCACGATCATGCGCAAGCGGCTGACGCTGACCGGCTCGACGCTCCGTCCGCGCAGCGTGGCGTTCAAGAGCCTCGTCGCCGACGAACTCCACCGCACCGTCTGGCCGCATGTCGAGGCCGGGCGGCTCAAGCCGGTGATCGACCGCGTCTATCCGCTGGGCGAGGCCGCCGAGGCGCACCGTCGGATGGAAGCGGGCGAGCATGTCGGCAAGATCGTGCTGACCATCGCCGAATGAACCCAGGTCCGATTTCGCTTCTGACTCGACAAAAGCCTGCGTAATCTCTTTCTCCGCGAGTCGGGGGGAAATCGGTTTGCTTGCGTTTCTGGGTGCGTCGGAGAACATCGCCTTTGTCTCGGCGATCCTCCTGATGCTGCTGATCGGCGTGGTCCAGCTCGTCGGGCTCGGTCATTTCTTTCATGGCGATGCCGATGCGCATGTCGATGTGCATCTGGATGCCCATGGCCATGCCGATATCCTGAGCTGGCTCGGGCTTGGCCGTCTGCCGCTGCTGATGCTGCTGGTCGTGTTTCTGACCGTGTTCGGGCTCGTCGGGCTGATCGGCCAGCAACTCAGCCACGACCTGCTCGGCATGCTCCAGCCGGCGTGGCTTGCCGTGCCCGCCGCGACCGCCGCATCGCTTCCGCTCACCGGCCTCGCCGCGCGCGGACTGGCGGTGATCCTGCCGCGCGACCAGACCACCGCGATCGATATCGACCTGCTCGTCGGCAAACGTGCGCAAATTCTCACCGGCAATGCGCGCAGCGGCTCGCCGGCGCGCGCCCGGGCCGAGGACCAGTACGGTCAGGTCCATTATGTCATGGTCGAGCCCAACGATGCCGGCCAGGTGCTCGAGGAGGGCGAGACGGTTTTGCTCGTCCGCCGCGAGGCCAATCATTTCTTTGCCATTTCGCGCGGCGATCATCGCCTGCCGCGCCTGGAGTAGTGACTCATGAATGACGTCGTGACGCACACGGGCTCGTTCCTGCCCTATCTGATCTATCCCGGCATCGGGCTGGTCGCCCTGATCGTGCTCGGGCTGTTTGTTGCCAAACTCTACAAGCGAGCGTCGAAGGAGATCGGCTTCGTCCGCACCGGTTTCGGCGGCGAGAAGGTGGTGATCAACGGCGGCGCGCTGGTGCTGCCGGTGTTCCACGAGACGATGCCGGTCAACATGAACACGGTGCGCCTCGCGGTCGAGCGCAAGAATACCGACGCGCTGATCACGCTCGATCGTCTGCGCATCGACGTGAAGGCCGAATTCTATGTCCGCGTCCGCCCCGATGCGCAGGCGATCGCTACCGCGGCGCAGACGCTGGGCATGCGCACGATGCATCCCGATGCGCTGAAAGAGCTGGTCGAAGGAAAGTTCGTCGACGCGTTGCGCTCGGTCGCGGCGGGCATGACCATGGCGCAGCTCCACGAGCAGCGCAGCGAGTTCGTGCAGAAGGTGCAGCAAGTCTCTTCAGTCGATCTCGCGATGAACGGGCTCGAACTCGAGTCGGTGTCGCTCACCGGCCTTGACCAGACCTCGATCGAGCATTTCAACGCCAACAACGCGTTCGACGCCGAGGGCCTCACCAAGCTCACCGAGCAGATCGAGCTGCGCAAGAAGGCGCGCAACGACATCGAGCAGGATACACGCGTGCAGATCGAGACCAAGAATCTCGAGGCGCAGCGCCAATCCTTCCTGATCAGCCGTGACACCGAGTTCGCCCGGCTCGAGCAGGAGCGCGAGGTCGAGATGCGCCGCGCCGCGCAGGCCGCCGAGGTCGCGCGCCAGCAGGCGCAGAGCCAGCAGGAAGCCGACCAGGCCAGGATCGAGGCCAAGAAGCTGGTCGACAGCCAGCAGATCGAGGCCGACCGTGCGGTCCAGCAGGCCAAGATCGAGCAGGCCCAGGCGCTCGAACTCGCCCGGCAGGAGCAGCAGATCGCGGTGCAGAACAAGAGCCGCGAGGAATCAGAGGCTCGTGCCGAAGCCGACAAGGCGCGTGCCGAGGCGGTCGTCGCCGAGGAGCGCGTCGGCACCGCGCGTGAGGCCGAGGTCGCCGAGCGCCAGAAGCGCATCGAACTGATCGATGCGTCGCGTGAGGCCGAGCGCGCCGCGATCGCGATCAAGGTCGCCGCCGAGGCCGAGAAGCAGGCCGCGTCCGACCGTGCCGCCGCGGCGCGCATGCAGGCCGAGGGCGAGGCCGAGGCGGCCAAGCTCAAGGCCGATGCCGATCGCGTCCGCTTCGAGGTGGAAGCCGCCGGCCAGCGTGCGGTCAACGAGGCGTCGAACCTGCTGTCGAGCGACCAGGTGTCGCTGCAGATGAAGCTGGCGCTGCTGAAGGTGCTCCCCGAGGTGATCCGCGAGGCGGCCAAGCCGATCGAGGCGATCGATTCGATCCGGATCGTGCAGGTCGACGGGCTGACCGGGCAGGGCGGAAGTGCGTCGCTCGGCGCAGCCAATGACGGCGATGGCGAGCGCAACCTCGCCAATTCGGCGGTCGCGGCGGCTCTGCGCTACCGCGCGCAGGCGCCGGTGATCGACGGTCTGATGAAGGAGCTGGGCTTCGACGGCAGCTCGCTCGACGCGCTGGTCGGCAGTGCGACGGGTGCGGCCACGGCGGCGCCGCCTGCGGTGACCGGCACGGGCGGCGAGGTCGCTGCGGAATGATCGAGCGGCGGCGCCTCGGGGGAGGCGCCGCCTGACGAAAAGGGGGCAAGAAATGATCCGGGACTATCTGCTCAGCGCGCTCGCGCTGATGCTGGTCGGCGCGCTGTTCGTGTCGGACCGCTATTGGGTGCTCAACAATCGGCCGATAGCGGTCGAAGTCGGCACGGTGAAGATTCCGTCCGAGATGGGCCATCCCGAATGGCTCGTCAGCTATTCCGGCGTCCATTTCCCGCCGGCGCAGAAGAGCAAGCTGGCATTGGGCATCGAAGCGCTCAACCGGTCGCGGGGTATCTGGCCCCGGGTAACCCCCGGCGTACCGGCGCCGAAATTTGGCTATTCGGTGCGGGAGATCGGCTTTCTCGGGATGCCGTTCGGCTACTACACCGAGTTGGGCTGGTCGCTCTATACCGAGAGTCCCTACGAGACGGTGGTGCTGCCGCTCAACGAGGAGGGGCTCGCGCTGCTGAGCAAAGCTAACGGCCGCGATGTGACGAAGGGCTTCGTCTATCCCTTCTGGCGGCATCTGTGGGGCTGGGTTTTCGTCGCCGGCCTGGCTTTATGGGCGTGGCTGCGGCACCGCCACATCGTGCGGCGGCGCGAGGAACTGGGGCTGATCTAGACCTGACGGGAGCGCGGTGGATCGATCGCGCCCCGCTAGCGAAGTGACCTCGACCTCTGCGACCAGAGGTCGAGCAATCAGGAATAATTTTCGATCGCAGCGAATAATTTCGCATGCATGTCGATCCTCTTCGGGCTCGTTCGTCGCGGACATGGCGACTTCGCCAAACCACGATCATGACCCGAGGATAAACATGACCCAAATGATCTTCATCAGCCTGCCGGTGCGCGACCTCTCCGCCGCGACGCGCGTCTACGAGGCGATCGGTTGCGTCCGGAACGCGCAGTTCAGTGATGCGAACGCGTCGTGCATGGTGCTCTCGGATGCGATCACCTTCATGCTGCTGTCGCATGCGCATTATGCCACCTTCACCGACAAGCCGATCGCGGACGCACATAGCGCGAGCGCGATGATGCTGGCCTTGTCGCAGGACAGCCGCGAGGCGGTCGATGCGATCGTCGCGGCGGCGGCGGACGCAGGCGGCAAGGCCGATGTCCGTCCGCCGCGCGACATGGGATTCATGTACCAGCGCACCTTCGAGGATTGCGACGGCAATCTCTTCGAGCCGGTCTGGCTCAACCCCGCGGCGATGGCCGGCTAGTCCGCGCGCCACGCCATGGGACCGGTGGAGTGGGCGGCCTCACCTCCGCTCCACCGGAACCCCGCGCCATAAGCCACGCTTGTCAGGTTCTTCCGCGGATTGATTCGACATTCCCGGCGCGGCTGGCATGAGGGCGCCGCATTGGCTTCGGGAGGGACATATGGCCGCGTTGGTGCTGCACGAATATGCTGCGTCGGGGAATTGCTACAAGATCCGGCTCACCGCGGCGCATCTCGGCATCCCGCTCGAGCGACGCGAGTACGACATCATGAAGGGCGAGACGCGCACGCCGCAGTTCCTCGCCGAGGTCAACGCGAACGGACGTATCCCCGTGCTGCAGTCGGGCAACGATTTCCTGCCGGAGAGCAACGCCTCCTGCTTCTATCTCGCCGACGGTTCGGACCTGATCCCGCACGACCGGTTCGAGCGTGCCGACATGCTGCGCTGGATGTTCTGGGAACAGTATAACCACGAGCCCAACGTCGCGACTTTGCGTTTCTGGCGCGAGTGCATCGGTGAGGCGAACCTCAGCGATGCGCAGCGCGCGCTGATCCCGGCGAAGCAGGGCGCCGGCGAGGCAGCGCTGGCGCTGATGGACGAGCATCTGGAGAAGCGCACCTTCTTCGTGCTCGACCGGCTCACCCTCGCCGATATCGCGCTCTACCCCTACACGCATATCGCGGCGGGCGGCGGGTTCGATCTCGACGCGTACCCGAACGTGCAGGCGTGGCTGGCGCGGGTGGCGGCATTGCCCGGCCATGTGCCGATGGACGCATGATCCACAGAAATCTGCGCTTTGTGACAGTTTCGTGAGAAGCCAACGATTCGATTTGTAACATTGAGGAGGCATAGGCGCCGGCGGGCAAGGGTAACGCGTGGGATTCCAGGGCCATGGCCACAATCACCAAGCTTCCGTTCGACGCGGCGATCACCGATCTCGCGGACTTCACCGCGTCGAGACCTTCGATTCCGGAAAAGTCCGTCACCGAGCGGCGGCTGTATCGCACCATCTGGATTTCGGACATCCATCTCGGCACGCGCGGTTGCAATGCCGAGATGCTGATCGACTTCCTCGATCATGTCGACAGCGAGACGATGTACCTCGTCGGCGACATCATCGACGGCTGGCAGCTGCGCAAGCGCTTCTACTGGCCCGAGGCGCACAACGACATCGTGTGGCGCATCCTCAAGCGCGCGCGGCGCGGCACGCGTATCGTCTATGTGCCGGGCAACCACGACGAGATGTTCCGCCAGTTCAGCGGGCTCAATTTCGGCGGGGTCGAGATCAGGCGCCAGGCGATCCACGAGACCGCCGACGGCCGCCGCCTGCTCGTGCTGCACGGCGACGAGTTCGACGCGATCACGCTCAGCCACCGCTGGCTCGCGCATCTCGGCGACGCTGCCTACACCTTCATGATGACGCTCAACCGCTGGGTGAATGCCTGGCGCCGGCGCTGGAACCTGCCTTACTGGTCGCTGTCGAAGCACGCCAAGCAGAAGGTGAAGAACGCGGTCGAGTTCATCTCGAACTTCGAGGAGATCGTCGCGAAGGAGGCCGGCGCGCGCGGCGTCGACGGTGTCGTCGCGGGACACATCCACACTGCCGAGATGCGCGCGATTGACGGGATCGAATATTACAACGATGGTGACTGGGTGGAAGGATGCACCGCCCTGGTCGAACATTTCGACGGTCGGATGGAGATCCTCCATTGGGGCGATGAGATGGCGGCACGTGTCGATGACGAAGCTGACCAGATGCGTGAACGCGTAGCGGCGTGAGCGAATTCCCGCCGATGCGTATCGCGATCGTCACCGACGCCTGGGAACCCCAGGTCAACGGCGTGGTCCGTACGCTGCAGTCGGTGCGTCAGGTGCTCGAGGCGCAGGGCCATAGCGTCCTGATCGTTTCCCCCGAGCGTTTCTATTCGGTGCCGTGCCCCACTTATCCCGAGATCCGGCTGGCATTGGCGCGCGTCGCAGCGGTCGGTGCGATGCTCGAGGAATTCGCGCCCGACGCGATCCATCTCGCGACCGAGGGACCGGTCTGCGTCGCCGCGCGGCGCTGGTGCCTGCGGCGCGGGCTGCCTTTCACCACCGCCTATCACACCCAGTTCCCCGACTATGTCTCGGCGCGCTCGGGCGTACCGGCGGCGTGGATCTGGCATTATATCCGCTGGTTCCATGCGCCGAGCTCGGCGATCCTCGCCTCGACCGAGTCGATCCGCCAGTCGCTGGTCGACCATGGTCTGCCGCAGGTGCGCCATTGGGGGCGCGGCGTCGATCTCGTCAATTTCCATCCGGGCCTCGCACCGCACCCGGCGATGACTGTGCTCGAAGGGCCGGTGCAACTCTATGTCGGCCGCGTCGCGGTCGAGAAGAATCTCGAGGCCTTTCTCGCCTCCAGCCATCCCGGCACCAAGGTGGTGGTCGGCGACGGTCCCGCGCGCGCGACGCTCGAGGCCCGCTATCCCGAGGCCAAGTTCCTCGGCGCGATGTTCGGCACCGAACTGGCCTCGACCTATGCCGCCGCCGACGTGTTCGTCTTCCCGAGCAAGACCGACACGTTCGGGCTGGTGATGATCGAGGCGCTGGCCTGCGGCGTTCCGGTCGCGGCTTATCCGGTGACCGGCCCGATCGACATCATCACGCCGGAGGTCGGCGCTTTGTCGGACGACCTCACCGCGGCGATCGGCGAGGCACTCACCCGCGATCGTGCGACCTGCGCCGCATATGGCCGGACCTTCACCTGGGAGGCGAGCGCAGACCAGTTCCTCGACGCGCTGGTCCCCATCGGCGAGGTGCGCGTCGCGGCGTGAGGTTACCCCACTGCCCGTCATGCTGAACTTGTTTCAGCATCCATGCGCACCGCTCTCCTCACGCCACATCGCCCGCGGATAATCGCGCGCATGGACCCTGAAACAAGTTCAGGGTGACGGTAAGCAGAGAAGGTGTCGCCCTTAATCCTTGCCCTCCCCGCCACTTCGCACTAAGTCAAAAGTCTGCGTGGCCGCCCGTGAAGGGCGGCCCTTATTGTTTCTGGAGAATGCAAGTGGCCCAGCCGCTGATGCCGCACGCGACCGCTTCCTG
>Ga0065165_1003639_pt1 | contig 10534 bp, 11 predicted proteins | sample AraplaMF_Cvi_mMF_FD_63813 | JGI IMG/M metagenome (GOLD analysis project Ga0065165, IMG submission 63813) | Arabidopsis root microbial communities from the University of North Carolina, USA - plate scrape MF_Cvi_mMF (version 2) (version 3) | ecosystem: Host-associated > Plants > Roots >... | reverse complement strand
CAGGTCGATCCTGCATTGGCAAACCAGGAACTGCAGCGCCAGGAACAGCGTGAGCGCGAACGCGCACGCCAGGATGAGGCCAAGCCAGCTCGTGGCCCACGCGGTTGAGCAAGGTGGTGGAAGCGAGCATCTCGTCATACGAATCCATCGGCAGCATCTGCTTCTTGAATGCCGCCGAATAAATGCCGACGCCGATGCCCTTGGTGAGAATCAGCGCATCGCCTGGCCGTGCCCCCGCGTTGCGGCGCACCTGCGCCGGCGTGCACAGGCCGATCGCCGCCAGGCCATAGATCGGCTCGGCCGAATCGATGGAATGGCCACCCGCCACCGGGATGCCGGCCTGCGCGCAGATCGACTCGCCGCCGGCGAGAATGGCGCGCACCGTGTCCACCTCCAGCTTGCCCAGCGGCATGCCCAGAATGGCCAGGGCCATGATCGGCTTGCCGCCCATGGCGTACACGTCGGACAGCGCATTGGCCGCGGCGATGCGGCCGAAATCGTAAGGGTCGTCCACCACCGGCATGAAGAAATCGGTGGTGGCGATCACGCAGGTGCGTTCGTCCACCTGCCATACCGCCGCGTCGTCGCTGGATTCGGTGCCCACCAGCAGTTGCGCGAACGGCTGCAGCGCAGGCTTGCCGGCCAGCAATTCCTGCAGCACCGCGGGCGCCAGCTTGCAGCCGCAACCGCCACCGTGGGCCAGATCGGTCAAACGTTCAGAGGCCATGCCGCATCCCTTGAAGAGCCGCTGGCCCGAGGCCGGGCCGCGGCCAGCATAACGGAACGATTACCCACTTTCCGTCACACGGCGGGGCTATAGTCGGACGTCCATTCCGCCAAGCGCTTACGTCCATGCCGAACTTTTCCCGCCTCGCCTTCGCCCTGGCCCTCGCCGCCTCCGCCCTGTCCGCCTCCGCGGCGGAGCTGAAAGTGATGAGCTTCAATGTCCGCACCCTCGCCGCCCAGGACGGACCCAATGCCTGGGACAAGCGCCGCGAACTGTTCGCCGAAACCATACGCCAGGTGCATCCGGACGTGATCGGCACGCAGGAACTGTTCAAGCAGCAGGGCGACGACACCGTGCAGCGCCTGCCGGAATACACCTGGTTCGGCCGCGACCGCTTCGGCAAGCATGCCGAGGAGCACATGGGCATCTTCTATCGCAAGGATCGGCTGAAGCTGGTGAAGTCCGGCGACTTCTGGCTGTCGGATACGCCCGACAAGGTGGCCAGCATCACCTGGGGCAATGTCTTTCCGCGCATGGTCAACTGGGCGCTGTTCGAGCGCCTGGACGACCACAAGCGCTTCTATCTGCTCGACACCCATTTCCCCTACCGCGACCAGGACGAGGACGCCCGCACCAAGGGCGCGCGCGAAATGGCCGCCTGGATCGCCAAGCTGCCGGCCGACGTACCGGTGATCGTCACCGGCGACTTCAATACCGAGCCGAGCAGCGAAGCGCACAAGGTGCTGACCGCGGAACTGAAAGACGCCTGGGACACCGCGCCCAAGCGCGAAGGCCCGGCCAAGACCTTCCACGACTTCACCGGCCAGCCGACCGTGCAGATCGACTGGATCCTCTATCGCGGCGTGAAGGCCGACGCGGTACGCGTGCTGACCACCTCGAAGGACGGACGCTATCCGTCGGACCATTTCCCGATCGCGGCCGATTTCACCTTGTAAGCCGCGCATCGCAACCATTCGCCGCCGCGGGGCGACTCAGTAGTGATCCAGGGCATCCGGCCCTGGCGAGCGACCGTCGCCCCGCCCATGAACGCACCGCAGCTTCGTCCCGCCGCCGGCCCGGGCCTCCTGGGCGATACCGTCGCCCGCGATTACTCGCACAAGCTACGGCTGTTCAATGCCTACGCCGAACCGGAACTGCGCCAGGCCATCGCCGCCCTGGACCTGCAGCCGGGCATGCGCGTACTGGATGCAGGCTGCGGCACCGGCGAAGCGCTGGGCTGGCTGGCCGCCAGGGTTGGCCATGCGGGCATGGTGGTGGGACTGGACCTGGCCTCGGCGCATACCTCGGCGGCGCGCACCTGTGCGCCGCGCGATGCCTGGATCATGCAGGCCAACCTGCTGATGGCGCCGCTGGCGCGCGAGACCTTCGACCTGGTGTGGTCGGTCAATACGGTCAACCACCTGCGCGATCCCGAACAGGGCGTACGCGCCCTCGCCGCCCTGCTGCGCCCGGGCGGCCGCATCGCGCTGGGCCAGAGTTCGCTGCTGCCGGACATGTATTTCGCCTGGGACTCGCGCCTGGAGCGCGTAACCAACGAAGCCGTGCGCCAGTACTACCGCGACCGCTACGGCCTGCACGAGCGCGATCTCGCCGCGGTGCGCTCGCTGGTCGGACTGCTGCGCCGCAGCGGCCTGCGCAACGTGGCCGTGCGCACCTGCCTGATCGAGCGGGTGGCGCCGGTGAGCGCGGCGGACGAGGCGTATCTGGTCGAAGCGATCTTTCGCGGCAGCTGGGGTGAGCGGCTGCGGCCTTATCTGTCGGATGGGGATTACGCCGCCCTGGTGCGGCTGTGCGACCCCGAACATCCGGACTTCGCCCTGCGCCGTCCGGATTTCCATTTCCTGCAGAGCTTCACCCTCGCCGTCGGCGCGATCTGATCGACAGAATCGGCGGCGGCGCCCCATGCCGCCCGCAGGCCATGTGTTAAGGTCGGCCGCCTAACGGGTACAGGACATTTATATGGCTATCAATCTGAAGTTGCTTTCCGCCGACCAGCTGGCAACCCTGATCTCCAATGCCCGCTCGCAACTGGAACAGTCGCGCAGCCAGCAGATCGGCGAAGTGCGCGGCAAGATCGAAGCGCTGCTGAAGTCCTCCGGCCTGACCCTGGCCGAGGTGTTTCCGCGCCAGGTCGGCAAGGGCAAGGCCAAGGGCACGGTGGCGGCCAAGTACCGCAACCCGGAAGACCCGAGCCAGACCTGGTCGGGCCGCGGCAAGCGCCCGCTGTGGCTGGTGGCCCAGCTGAAGAAGCGCGGCGTCACGCTGGACAGCCTGCTGATCGACGGCACGGCCGCACCGGCCCGCAAGAACGTCGCCGCCAAGCGGGTGGCCAAGAAGGCCGCCGGCAAGAAGACCGGCAAGCGCGCACCGGCGCGTGCCGCGAAGAAGGCCACGAAGAAGACCGTGCGCCGCGCCCGCAAGGGCTGAGATCCTGCCGCATGGCGTGGCGCTTGCCGCGCCGTGCACTGCCGCTCGATGGCTTTCCCTGCTGATTCGGCATGAATCCCCCTTCGACCGGACGGCGCCCCCGCACCGCACCCGATCTCAGCGCACGAGATCACCGGTTTCCGTGACATAACCCGCAGTGGCCGCAGCCACGCAGGTTCCGTAACGCAAAGTGCCCCGCAAAGGCGGGGCACTGGATGCTGCATCGAAGCCGCCGGTGGCGCTTACTGGTGCACCTGCACCGGATTGCAGCTGGGCGAGCTCAGCGTCGGCGGCGAGGCCAGCAGGCCCGGGGTCTGCACCGACGAGCAGTTGAACACGCGACCCTTGGTGGTGGTGGCGGTATAGGTCAGCTGCTGGGCGCCGAGCTTGTCCGGCTCGCCCGCCTTGACGTTGGAGATGGTCAGCTCGTCCGACGAGGCCAGGCCGATCATCTTCGCCGTCTCGGTCTGCAGCGGCACGATCGCCTCATTGACGCTCATGGTGGAGCAGCCGGCCAGCGCCAGCATGGACAACAGGCTCAAAGTCTTCCTCATGATTCCCTTTCCTTTTCCATGGTCGGTGTGGTCCCGCCGCCGTCGCGGACAAACGGAGGAACGCCAGAAGCGCGCGGGGTGGATGGTCTTGCCGGTATCCCCTGAGCAGCGTGGAATCTCCCTTTCGACGCCGTAGCGCTTCGCGGCAAGATCCCTTTTCCGCCGACCGAGACACCGGCAATGCGACCGATCCGACAGGGTGTTCCTGGATCGGACGCATGACCGGCGCGCCTCGCCGCCGAGGATAGCACGCAGGTATTTGCGTACCAGACGCGGATCTCGGCCAGCGGAAATCCGTCACGTAATGCGCCCGTACCGGCAATGCAGGGCAGTGGCGCACGCACCGGCACGGAGCACCATCGGCGCATCGGTCACGTCACGCAAAGCCGATGACGCGGCACCGTCACGCTCGCCGCGGCAACACCCTAGGTATCGAGAGCGTCTTCCTCGCGCCGGCTTGCCGTCGCCGCGACCAGCGACTCCAGCTCGTAGCGAGCCATCCCCGTATCGCCCTGCTCCAGATAACCGAGCGCCTTCTGCAGGCGCTCGCGCAGCACCTGTGCCTGCGCTTCGCGGCGGGCACGGAAACGCGCCTGGCGCTGGGCACCGGTGAGCGGACTTTCCTTGCGCGGACGACCGCGGCTGCGCTTGAACGCCAAGGGCAGCTGCAGGGTGCCGGGATCGCGTGCGTCGACCATGTTCGTGCTCCTGGTGAGATGGCGGGTATTTTAAGTTACGTAACTATAAATAGCAAGCGAAAATCCATCATTTCTGGAAGAAATTTCCAGATAAATAAGTTCTTTAAGAAATTTTCTTAGAGTGATTTGTCTTGCCGTGGCGCGATCTTTTGCCCAGCCGAGGGCGCCGGGCAGACGTCACGTAACGTCGCCTCGCATCGCCAGGAAAAAGGAGCACCCACCCTTCAGGCCGCGCGCATCGGGCCGGCCCGTCTGATTTTGCAAACGCCGGTCGCGGATACCGTAAGCGCGACTTTGTTATACAAACTCCCCCGATCACCCCAGGCAAAGGATCCGGCATGCACCGTCACCTCCTGCAGTTTTTCCTGGCCGGCGCACTGTGCGCCCTGCTCGCCCCGGCCCTCGCCGCCCCCGCAAAAGACGCGCATTGGGTGGCCGCCTGGAGTGCATCCATGGATTCGCCGGGGCCGCGGCTGTCGGACCAGACCGTGCGGCAGATCGCCCGCGTCAGCATCGGCGGCAGCGCGGTGCGCGTGCGGCTATCCAATCTCTATGGCGACGGGCCGGTGACGCTGGGGCCGGTGCATGTCGCCGTGCGCGCCGAGGGTTCTTCGACCGTGGCCGGTTCCGATCGCGAACTTCGCTTCGGCGGCAAATCCACCGTCACCATTGCAAAGGGCGGCAGCGCCCTGAGCGACGCCGTGACGATGGAAGTGAAGCCGCTGCAGGAACTGGCGGTAAGCCTCTATGTTCCCGCCGGCGCCGCGCCGGGCCCGTCGACGTTACATAACGCCGGCCTCGCCACCGCGTATCTGACCGAGCACGGCGACGCCACCGCAGCCACCTCATACCCCGGCACCGAAGTGCACGGCAGCCGCTTCTTTCTCAGCGACATCCAGGTCGCCGGCCCTGCAGAACGCCACGCCGTAGTGGCCTTCGGCGACTCCATCACCGACGGCGTCGGCGGCCAGCAGAACACCTACGAGCGCTGGCCCGACCAGCTCGCCGCACGCCTGCGCGCCGACCCGGCGCTGGCCACGGTGGCGGTGGCGAATGCCGGCATCGGCGGCAATCGTGTCTTGAACGACAACTTCGGCCCCAGCGCGCAGAAGCGCTTCGACCGCGACGCGCTGGACCAGCCCGGCGTGCGCTGGATCGTGCTGCTGGAGGGCATCAACGACATCGGCGGCTCCGGCCAGCCGGCCACGCCGAAGGACGACGTCTCCGCCGAGCAGATCATCGAAGGCATGAAGGCATTGATCGCCCGCGCGCACGCCAGGGGCGTGAAGATCTACGGCGCCACGCTCACCCCGTTCGGCGGCGCGGGCTGGCCGTATCACTCGTCACGTAACGAGCAGAAACGGCAGGCGGTGAATGCGTGGATCCGCAGCGGCGGCGCCTTCGATGGCGTGGCGGATTTCGACCAGGCCACCCAGGACCCGGCCCACCCGGACCGCATGCTGCCGGCCTACGACAGCGGCGATCACCTGCATCCGAACGGGGCGGGGTTCGAGGCGATGGCGAAGGCGGTCGACCTGAAGTGGTTTGCGCACTGATCTGACATCCATCCGATAGCCACCTCTCCATCAAACGTCATCCCGGCGCTGGCCGGGATGACGTAGCGGGCCCTGGTCGATTTCCGGAAACTCCATTCGTCGTTCCCGTACAAGCCGGATGCACCGGCCCGACCTGGAGACCCGATCATGCGACGCCTTATCCTGAAAATGTCCATCTCGCTCGACGGCTTCGTCGCCGGCCCCAACGGCGAAGGCGACTGGATGGTGCCCAGCCGCGACGAAGGCGGCCGCGAGTGGGTCGGGGAGACGCTCGCGCAGGCCGGCCTGCATCTGATGGGGCGCAAGTCGTTTTTCAGCATGGCCGGTTATTGGCCGACCGCCGGCGACGCTCTCGCCGTGCACATGAACGAGATTCCCAAGGCGGTCTTTACCCGGCAGGACGCGCTGGATGTGAGCTCGGCCGGCTCGGGCAACTGGCCACAGGCCGAAGTGATCCGCGGCGACCTGGTGGCCGAGGTCAACCGGCTCAAGCAGCAGCCGGGCAAATACATCCTGGCCCAGGGCGGCGTCGAATTCGCGCAGCACCTGGCGGCGGCCGGGCTGATCGACGAATACCGGCTGGTGGTGCACCCGGTGGCACTGGGCTCGGGCCAGGCGCTGTTCGCCCGGTTACCCAAGCCGCTGCATCTGCAGCTGCGCTCGTCGACGGTGTTCCGCTCCGGCGCCATGGCCCAGGTTTTCCGGCCCGCCTGATGCCGCTCAGCCGGGCGGCGCGAGCTTCCCGGCGGCCGCTTCCAGCGCAAGGCACAGCTCCGCGGCGGCCTGGGTGGTGCTCAAGCCGGATGCTGTTTCCCGCACCCCATGCAACGCCGGTAGCGCCCCCAGCGCCCTTCGCCCACGCCGCCGAGCAGGCAGCCGCAGACATAGCAGACCGCGCCGCGCCCGCGCCGCCAGCGCAGCAGCCGCCCGGCCTGCACCGCATACAAGGCCACGCTCGCCGCGCCGCCGGCGACGATCAGATACGAAGGAAGATCCAGCGCCGACACGCCATGCGCCACGCGCGGAAGGCCGAGCAGGCTTTCCGTGCCCCATGCGAACAGTGCGCCGCACAGGGCCGGCAACAGGCAGGGCGCCATCAGGCGCAGGCACATCCGGTCGACGTACGACATGGCGGGCTTTCCGGGGACGAGTCGGAAAGCGTCGCCCAGGCACATCTCAGGGATTGAGACCGGCCGGCCGGGCGGCCCGGCCAGGCGGTCGGCTAGACGGCATGAATCAGCGGCCGCCCCTCGCCATCGCGCGCGCAGGCGAGGGCCACGCCATAGATCTTCGACAACACCTGCGCATCCAGCACCTGATCGCGGCCGCCATGGCGCACCAGCCGCCCCTGCGCCAGCAGGGCGACATCGTCGGCGTAGCGCGCGGCAAGATTGAGCTCGTGCAGCACGGCGATCACGCCGAAGCCCTGCCCCGCCAGCTGCCGCGCGTGTCCAAGCAATTCGTGCTGGTGGGCGATATCCAGCCCGGCCTCCGGCTCGTCCAGCAACAGCCAGCCCGGCGCCTCGCGGCAATCCCAGATCTGCGCCAGCACGCGCGCCAGCTGCACGCGCTGCTGCTCGCCGCCGGACAGCTCCAGGTAATTGCGCTGGCGCAGCTCCCAGGTACCGGTGGCCCGCAACACCGCCTCGACGATGCGGCGATCGGATGCCTGCGGCGACGCGGCGCCATGCGGACTGCGCCCCAGCATCGCCACTTCCTCCGCGCGAAAACCGAAACCCAGCTGCACGCGCTGCGACAGCATGGCGCGCCGCCGGGCCAGTTCCGGTGCCGGCCAGCGCGCCAGCGACACGCCATCGAGCATGGCCATGCCCAGCGAAGGCCGCAGCAGGCCGGCCAGCACGCCGAGCAGACTGCTCTTGCCGGCGCCATTGGGACCGATCAGCGCCAGCACACGCCCCGGTTGCGCACGCAGGTTGACCGCTTGCAGCACGCGGCGCGAGCCATAGTGCAGATGCACGTCGCGCGCTTCGAGCACGCGTTCGTCCGCGCCGGATACGGCGCGCCAATCCACCGCGAGGTTCATCCCGCCTCTCCCGTGCGCAGCCGCGACAGCAGCCATAAGAAGAACGGCCCGCCCAGCAGCGCGGTGATCACGCCCACCGGCAATTCCGCTGGCGCCACCGCGACACGCGCCACTGCATCCGCGCCAATCATCAGACCGGCCCCGGCCAGCGCCGAACCCGGCAGCAGCAGGCGATGGTCCGGCCCCCACACCAGCCGCAGCAGATGCGGCACCAGCAGGCCGACGAAGCCGATCACGCCGCACATCGCCACCGCCGCACCCGTCGCCAAGGCCACTACCGTCACCAGCCGGCGGCGCAGCTTTCGCGGTTCGAAACCGAGCAGGCTGGCCTCGCGCTCGCCGAGCAGCAGCGCGTTCAGTGCGCGCGCCTGGGTCGGCAACCACAGCAGCGGCAGCAGCAGCAGCGGCGCCACCGCGCCGAGCCGCGCCCAGCTGGTGCCGCCGAGGCTGCCCAGGGTCCAGAAAGTGAGATCGCGCAGCTGGTGCTCGTTCGCCAGATAAGTAAGCACACCCACCCCAGCCATCGCGATCGCATTGATCGCCACGCCGGCGAGCAGCAAGGTGGCGACGCCGGGGCGGCGGCTGCCGAACCGATAGACCAGGAAGGTCGCCAGCAAGCCGCCACCGAACGCGGCACCCGCGATGGCGAACGAACCGAGCAAGGGCGACAGCACCGCGGTCACCGCACCGCCGAGCACGATCATCCCGATCGCACCCAGCGCCGCGCCAGCCGACACGCCCACCAGTCCCGGTTCCACCAGCGGATTGCGGAACAGGCCCTGCATGGTGGCGCCGCTGCACGCCAGGGCCGCGCCGACCAGGCTGGCCATCAGCACGCGTGGCAGGCGCAGCGTCAGCACCACCGCGTCCTGGCCCTGCATCGGCAGGCCATCCAGCCAGCGCAGCAAGGCGCCGAGCACTTGCGTGGCCGACAACGGCATCGCGCCGACCGCCATGCCGCCGATTGCCGCAACCGCCAGCAGCGCCGCCAGTCCGCCCAGCGCCCAGGCGCGAGCGCTCAGGGCATGGCGGCGAGGCAAGGCAATGCTGTTCACGGCTGCACGCCGGCGAAGACGCGCTGCAGCTCCAGTTCGTGTTCGGCGTTGCGCGGACCGAAACCGAGCAAGGCCTGGCCGTCGACGAAGACGATGCGGCGCGCCTTGCCCGCGGGCGTCAATGCCACGCCGGGGAGTTGCAATACGCCACTCACGCCGCCCACCTCATCCGCGCGCTCGCGCATCAGCAGGATCACGTCCGGCGCCAGAGCGACGAGCGCTTCGGCGGAGACCGGCTTGTAGCCGGTGAAGCCGTCCGCGATCTGCGTGCCGCCGGCCAGCACGATGGCGCTGGCGGCGGCGGTCTCGCGGCCGCCGGCCTTGGGACTGCCTTCGGTGGCCATCAGGAACAGCACGCGCGGGTGGCTTTTCATGCCGGCGACGGCTTTCGACAGTTCGGCGTATTGCGTTTCGATCCGGTGCGCGATGGCATCGGCTGCCGCCTCGCGCCCCAGCGCGCGGCCGATCTCCCGTACTTTCGCCACCACGCCTTCGGGCGTGCGCGTGGCCGGCATCAGCTCGATGCGCACGCCCGCCTCGCGCAACTGCGCCATCACCGGCGGCGGACCTGCATCGTGCGTGGCGAGAATCAGGTTCGGCCGCAAGGCCAGCACGCCCTCGGCAGCCAGTTGCCGCACATAGCCCACGTTCGGCAGCTCGCGCGCCGCCGCCGGCCACAGGCTGGTGCTGTCGACGCCGACCAGGCTCTGTTGCGCGTCCAGCGCATACACGGTTTCGGTGATGTCGCCACCGAGTGCAACCACGCGCGGCGCGTCAGCAGCCGCCACCTGCGCGCACAACGCGAGCGCCACCGCGCCCAACCAGCAACGGCTGCGCTCAAACATGCGGCACCTCCGCATCGGCCAGGCCTTCGGCCAGTTCGCGCCAGGCCGCCAGTTCCGGCGTACCGGGTTTGCGCTTGCCAAAGAACTGCACGATCTGGCCACCGCCGCCGTCGTACAGCTCCAGCGAAGTGACCTGCCCTTCCGGGCTGGGCTTGCGCACCATCCAGCTCTCGGCGATGCGGTCCTCGCGCAGATGCAGGTTGAAATCCTCGTCCAGCACGTTGAGCCAGGGTCCGACGGTTTTGATGTTACGTACCGGACCGGTGTGGATCTGCACGACACCGGGCGAACCGACAAACACCATGACCGGCAGGCCGCTGGCCGCGGCACTGTCCAGCACCGTGCGCACCGCGCCGCCATCGACGCGCCGCGCGAATTCGGCGCCGGCCAGGCGCAAGGCCTGGGTGCGCGTCACCTCGTGCTTCTTCAGCAGCGCGAAGAAATCGTGCGGATCGCGCATGCGGCGCCATTGTTCGCGCAGCGAGGCGACGTCCACCGCCTCGTCGTCGCGGCGCAGCGGCAGCGGGTCTTCCACCGCCGCCAGCTCCAGCAAGGGCGACTGCACCGGCGCCGCGAAACGCGCCACCAGGCCGGACCAGGCATCCTG
>Ga0065165_1003637_pt1 | contig 10535 bp, 10 predicted proteins | sample AraplaMF_Cvi_mMF_FD_63813 | JGI IMG/M metagenome (GOLD analysis project Ga0065165, IMG submission 63813) | Arabidopsis root microbial communities from the University of North Carolina, USA - plate scrape MF_Cvi_mMF (version 2) (version 3) | ecosystem: Host-associated > Plants > Roots >... | reverse complement strand
TCACTCGCCACCAACCGTTTCGTCTGGGAAGAGGCCGTGCGCAAGCGCAAGGAGTTCGAGCGCCGGCGCTCGGCCCTCGTTCTGAAGCGCGTTCTTGCCGTCCGCTCCACCGGTATCGATCAAAACCGCAAGGACGATGTCCTGTGCCTGCTTGCCGTCCGCTTCCAGCAGACGGGTGAGGGACCGGAAGGCACTGTCGAGCTGGTGCTTGCCGGAGCGGCCACGATCGTGCTCGACGTGGAATGCATCGAGGTGGCTCTTGCGGATGTCGGCGGCGCGTGGGAAACGGCATCCAAGCCGCGCCATCCTTGATCGGCGCCGCTGCGTAGTCTCAAGGCAAAAGGAATATCCGCTTGGCAATCTGGCTCGAGCAGGCATCGCAGGATTTCGAAGACCGATTTTCCGCTTTTCTGACCACCAAGCGGGAAGTGTCGGAAGATGTGAACGACGCCGTCCGGTCGATCATCGACGACCTGCGGGCGAGGGGCGACGCGGCCCTGATCGATTACTCCAGGCGTTTTGACGGCATCGATCTGGAAAAGGTCGGTATCCGCGTCAGCGAGGCCGAGGTCGATGCGGCGCTGGCCGAAACCGATCCGCAGATTATCGACGCACTGAAGCTTGCAGCGGAGCGCATCGAGCGCCATCACGCGCGCCAGATGCCGAAGGACGATATTTACGAAGACGCGATCGGCGTCGGGCTCGGATCGCGCTGGACGGCGATCGAGGCTGTCGGGCTCTACGTGCCGGGCGGCACCGCGAGCTATCCGAGTTCAGTGCTGATGAATGCCGTGCCGGCGAGGGTGGCGGGCGTGCCGCGGGTCGTGATGGTTGTGCCCGCCAAGGATGGCCAGCTGAACCCGGCTGTGCTTGCGGCAGCGCGGATCGCCGGCGTCACCGAGATCTACCGGATTGGCGGCGCGCAGGCTGTTGCAGCGCTTGCCTACGGCACGGCGACCATCGCGCCGGTGGCAAAGGTCGTCGGGCCGGGCAATGCCTATGTGGCCGCCGCCAAGCGGCATGTGTTCGGTACGGTCGGCATCGACATGATCGCCGGTCCCTCCGAGGTTCTGATCATCGCCGACCGCGACAACGATCCCGACTGGCTGGCGGCCGACCTTCTTGCCCAGGCGGAACACGATGCCGGCGCCCAATCCATCCTGATGACGGATGACGCGGATCTCGGTCGCGCCGTGGAGGCCGCCGTCGAGCGGCAGCTGACGACGCTGTCGCGTGCCGAGACCGCCGCAGCCAGCTGGCGCGATTTCGGCGCAATCATCCTCGTGGAGGATCTGCAGGCGGCCCTGCCGCTTGCCAACCGGATCGCCGCCGAGCATCTGGAACTGGCCGTGGCCGACCCCGATGCGCTTCTGCCCGGCATCCGCAATGCCGGCGCGATCTTTATCGGCCGCCACACGCCCGAAGTGATCGGCGACTATGTCGGCGGCTCCAACCACGTCCTGCCGACGGCCCGCTCGGCCCGTTTCTCGTCCGGGCTGTCCGTGCTCGATTTCGTCAAGCGTACCTCGATCCTTCGGCTCGGCCCCGATCAGTTGCGGCAATTGGCGCCGTCGGCCATCACGCTCGCCAGGGCCGAAGGGCTCGATGCCCATGCGCGCTCCGTGTCGATCCGGCTCAACACCAGTACAACCGACGGGAGCTGACGGTGGAACGAGGAGACTTCCGGCTTTCGGATGTCATTCTGGACGATTCCATCGGCCGTTCCACGCCGGATGTCGAGCATGAGCGGGCGGTCGCAATCTTCGATCTCGTGGAGGAAAACAGTTTCGAGCCGATTGGTCACGCGGGCGGCCCCTACTGCCTGAAACTGTCGCTCGTCGAGTCCAAGCTGGTGTTGCGGATCACGACGGAGGCCGGGGAAGAGGTCGCCGTCCACATTCTCTCGCTGACGCCCTTCAGGCGGATCATCAAGGACTACTTCATGATCTGCGAAAGCTATTACGACGCGATCCGCTCCTCGACGCCCAGCCGCATCGAGGCGATCGATATGGGGCGCCGCGGCATCCACAACGAGGGCTCGCAGACCTTGATGGATCGGCTGGGTGGCAAGATACTCGTCGATTTCGATACGGCACGCCGGTTGTTTACCCTCGTCTGCGTCCTCTACTGGCGCGGCTGACCATGGAAACCCTCCCCATCGCCGAAGGCAAAGGCACCCGCCCGGGCGCCGTGCTGTTCATGTGCGGCTTCAACGCCATCCGCTCGCCGATGGCCGAAGCCATTGCAAAGCGGCTGCTGTCATCCGATATCTACGTGCAATCGGCAGGCGTCCGCTCCGGCGAGCGCGATCCCTTTGTCGACGCGGTACTGGAGGAGGTGGGTCTAAGCATCGGCCGCCATCAGCCGAGAACGCTGGAAGAGCTCGAGGACGACTACTTCGACCTAATCGTCACGCTGACCCCGGAAGCGCATCACGCGGCCCTGGAACTGACCCGCTCCAACGCCGTCGAGGTCGTCTACTGGCCAACCATGGACCCGACCGCCGCGACCGGTTCGCGCGACCAGATGCTGGAGGCCTACCGCGAGGTGCGCGATCATCTCTGGCGGCTGATCGAGGAGAGGCTTTCGGGGTTCCGCAGGCATCCGGCGCAGACCGCCTGAGAAGACTGGGAGAATCGCGCCTATGCGTGGTTCACAAAGGCGACATGATTGTGTAGTTTCCGGCCAAATTCACGCCCCGGCCCCCTGGCCAGCGGGCGGACCTATTCGAAAACAGGAAGAAAACCCCTAGATGGCTAAAGAAGAAGTTCTGGAATTCCCGGGCGTCGTCACCGAATTGCTGCCCAATGCGACGTTCCGGGTCAAGCTCGAAAACGAACATGAGATCATTGCCCATACGGCCGGCCGCATGCGCAAGAATCGTATCCGCGTTTTGGCGGGCGACAAGGTCCTCGTCGAAATGACCCCTTACGACCTGACCAAGGGCCGCATCACCTACCGCTTCAAGTAATCGCGTCTCGCGGCGCGCAGGAGCATTCAAAGGCAGTCAAGGGCACTCAAGGGCATTCATGGCGCTGGAACAAAAGCTGATACTGGCCTCCGGCTCGCCGCGTCGGCTCGACCTGCTCAACCAAGCCGGGATCACCCCCGCACGGCTGATGCCGATGGATATCGACGAGACCCCGAAGAAGTCCGAGCACCCGCGTTCGCTGGCGCGTCGCCTGTCGGGCGAAAAGGCGGAGGCGGCCTTTGCCGGCATCAGCCGCGATCCGGCCTGGCGGCACAGCTATATCCTGTCGGCCGATACGGTGGTGGCTGTCGGGCGGCGCATTCTCGAAAAGACGGAATACACAGAACAGGCCTCCGCGGCGCTCCATCTTTTGTCGGGGCGCGGCCACTGGGTCTATACGGGCGTTTGCCTTGTGACCCCCGGCGGGCAGTTCCGCCACAAGGTCGTGCAGACCAAGGTGCGGTTCAAGCGGCTCTCGCCGCGCGAGATCGACACGTATGTCGCATCGGGCCAGTGGCGGGGCAAGGCGGGTGCCTACGCCATCCAGGGCATCGCCGGGACCTTCGTCCAGAAACTCGTCGGATCCTACACCAATGTCGTCGGCCTGCCGCTCTACGAAGTGACCGCGCTTTTGGCCGGGGAAGGGTTCGACGTCGCGGCATCGTGGTCGGAGGGCTGAGCATGGCGCAACCCATCAAGCCGGGCGGCAAGGTCGAACCCCTTCGCAAGGCAAGGCCTTGTCCCGAATGCGGAAAGCCCTCTTCCCGCGACGACTACCCGTTCTGCTCGGACCGTTGCCGCACGCTCGACCTGTCGCGCTGGCTGGGGGGCTCCTATGCCATTCCCGTGGCCGATGACGAGAGCCGGGCCGATCCCCAGGACGATTGAATCAACGGGTTTTTCGACGCCTTTGCGATTTTCGCAAACCTGTCAAAAAAACCCGATGGGGTGCTGGACATGCCCGAACAAGATGGTATAACCCCGCTCGCTTCCGGGGGATTTCCCCCGCCGGTTTTGACCGGAAGGCCTTGAAAAGCCTCGATGCCCGGATAGCTCAGTTGGTAGAGCAGCGGATTGAAAATCCGCGTGTCGGTGGTTCAAATCCGCCTCCGGGCACCATTTATCTAATATCCAGCATAGGTTCCATTCCGTCTAAGCGCCGCCGAGACATGACGGCGATGCATGCCGGTCCGTGGCAAACGCGTGGGACCGTCGCACGCCTTTATGACCGCGAGCCTGCCTTGGGCGCGCGATCGCTTTCCTCGCGCACGAGCCTTAATTGTCCGGGTTCTGGAAGGGCCCCGCCGGCGTCGACCTCGGTCATGGGCCACGTTCCGTCGCCACCGCGGGCTGGCGCTTGGCCGCTGAAGGGCTGGCGCTCGCGGTCGGTCTCAGGACGGGCCCCAGTAATAGCAAAAGTCCTCGTCCTCGCCGATGTATTCCCAGATGCCGGCATCGTCCATCTCGAAGTCGTTGCAGGCTGACGAAGGGCCATTCCTGGCAAGAGTCGTCGGTGGGTTCGTACGCTCACGATGGGCGAGGGCACGAATGCGGCGGCCTTGGATGATGGGCAGTCGCGCACGTCCGTCGGCTCCCGGGGGAATATCCGCAAGGCAGTGAATGCAGCGGGTCGCCCCGGTCTTGATCTCTTCTTTGCAGAACGGGCATGCGCGAATTTTTGTTTCGGGGTCAGCCATCACAGGTTCCTTTTGAAGCAGTGTCCGGGAACTCTAAGATCTACGTCATGCTAACGATGAGGGCGGCCATGCTCGGTGTCGCCGAAGCCGACGTCGAGCAAGCGCAGGCGCTTAAGAAACGCCGCTTTATGGATCCGAGCCGTGACGCTTGGCGCAGCGGCTGGACAGGCACTTGGGAAGCCGTGCAATGCGCATCGCACGGACCTCGAACAACCTCGAGGGGCTGCACAACAGCGGCCCCATGATAGGCTCCGGGGCCGTTTTCGGCAATTGAATTGTCCTGAAGACCAAGGGCGGTCGATAGCGCCCGTCTTGCCTCTCAGGTCCGGGCGCGGGATCCGTCGAGCCGTTCCTCGGCGAAGGCACGTTCCAGTTCGATCTGTACCGCTGCAAGATAGAGATGCGCCTGATGGGAGACCTCTTCCTCCTCGACGCCCTGCTGGCGCAGCGCCGCGGCAAAACCCGCCATTTCGCTCCGCCAGAAGCGGTTGGCCTCTTCCCCATGCAGGTCCTGAAGGGCATTTACGCAGCGTCTGATATCGGCGGTGCGGCGATCTGCGGGAAACTGAATGAGGGACATGCGAACTCCGTTACGGTGACGCGAATCGCCGCGCCTTGACAGCAACCTTCGCCGCCAGGTCTTCAGAAAAGATAAACGGGCCATTATCGATACGGTTTCATGTGCCTGATCGGCACGCTCTGTGTCGCCCCGGGACAATCGTCTGGCGTCTGTTAGGCGTGCATTCTCCATGGCTGCGGCGAGCGGGGGACGCCGCCTCTTCTGCATGAAACTTTCGATCGCAGTCGGTTATTCCAGGACTGTCGGAAACACGGCCGCTCCATGACGGAGCCTCTGGCCACCGACGGGAGAAGACGATGCAGAACCTGTCGACCATCATCGCACTGGGTCTGGCCTTGGCAGCGCTGGCCTTTGTGCTCTACGAGTTCGTGGCGCGCTTCTGAAGGGCCTGCCGCCGCGCCTTGGAAAGGGTGTGCCCCGGCCTGTCCTCGGGCGCGTCACAGTCTGCGGGCGCACCATGGGGCGTGCCCGTGTCCCTCGAAGGCAAGGGCGGTCCATGCGTCTCACCCCGGATTTTTTCGATCGCACGGCCGTAGCGGTGGCAAAGGACCTGATCGGCGTCGACTTCGAGGTCGACGGCTGCGGCGGGTTGATCGTCGAGACGGAAGCCTATGAGCCGGACGATCCGGCGTCGCACAGTGTCCGCGGCGTCACGCCGCGCAATAGCGTCATGTTCGGGCCGCCGGCGCATCTCTACGTCTACCGCTCCTACGGCATCCACTGGTGCGCGAACATCGTCTGCCGGCCCGGCAGTGCCGTGCTCATCCGCGCCTTGCAGCCGTTGCGCGGGCTTGAGCAGATGACGGCGCGGCGCGGCATGGCGGATCCGTTGTTGCTCTGTGCCGGTCCCGGTCGCGTCTGCCAGGCGCTCGGCCTGTCGCTCCTGCACAACGGTCGGTCTCTGCTCGAGCCGCCCTTCGCACTGACAGCACCGCAGCAGCCGGCGCCGGTCTCGACCGGGCGGCGGGTCGGCATTTCGAAGGCCGCAGATCTTCCCTGGCGGTTCGGACTGGAGGGATCAGCCTATGTCAGCCGCAGGTTCACGGGCCGCCACGGCCTGCCACCCTCCTAGCGGCCGCAGCGCCTCAGTCCCGGCCGAGCCGGGAAAGCAGGCCCGCCGTCGCCAGCCCGACCAGCACGGCGCTCGCCGCCAGCAGCAGGCCATAGGACATGATGTTGTCCGACAGCCAATTGGCTGCGATTAGGCGCGCATTGGTAAGCGAGAAGCTCTGGGTCGGCACGAAGCGGAACCAGCTGACCGGCACGGTGTCGATCGCCGCCTCCGCGCCGCTATAGATGGTGATCCGTCCCTTCAGGGCGTCCCATTCCTCCCGCATGGCGAACTGGTCCATGCCTTCGGCGAGGGCGTCCGCGGTGGGCGAGATGATCGCCGTCCAGGTCCCGAGCCCGGTCGGATCGCTCTCCTGCGCAAAGATCAGCTTGGCCGAACTTGGTGGCTTGTACATCTCGTTGGTCGCGGGCGCGAACCGCAGCATGGTCGCCGACAGGTCGAAATTCTGCTTGGCCCAGTCCGCAAGCGCGGAGAACTGTCGTCCGAGGAAGTTGTTGCCAGTCCGGTCCTGCCAGTCGCGCAAGGTGAGCGATGTGGCCGAGGTCGGCGGGCTGCTGCCGTCCGGGCTCCAGCTGTTGCGGCTGTCCTGGTCGATCTTTAGCTGCGCCAGTACGTTGGGCGGAAACTCCGAGATCGATCCGACGAAGAGCGCATTGCGCCCCGCCACCCGCGCGGCGGAAATCAGGACATTGACCGGCATGATCCGGTGCGAGGCGACCGCTGCCTTGCCGAGGAAGGTCGCGGCGGCCGAAAGCGTCTTCTCGTCGATCCTCCCGAGGAACATCGAGATCGGCTCGCGGCTGTTGGCGTAAGGGTAGCCCGTGCCGGCCGTGGCGCTGAGATTGGGCACCTGGGCGATGCGTGCAAAGTCAGGCATCTGGAACTGCGAGCTGCCGAACAGCGCGAAACGCGGCTTGTCGTCGGCGGTCGCGCCGGGCGCGCAGGATTTGTCGCTCGCCGTCAGCAGTGCCGCCTCGAGCACGATCGTGTTGGCGCCGGGCTTGAAATGCCGCAGCGTCAGCTTGATCGGCAGGTGCCTCAGGACGGCGCCGCCGGTCGAGGTGATCGGCACAGTCGAGGCGATGTTGCCGTTGACGACCACGTCGATGTGGCTGCCGGGCAGGACGTCGGCCGTATAGGCGGCGTCGAGCAGGATACGGGCTTCGCCATAGGCGTCGGCGTAGAAGTCGGCGGGCACGCCGATCGTGAAGCGGGCCCGGTAAAGCCGTCCGGAAAACTCCTCGCCGGTCACGCCGAGAGCCGAAAAATCGACATCCGCCTTCGAAAACAGGAGAGGCGTGTCGACGCCGTTCCAGCTCGCCGAGGACAGCGTGTCGCGCCGCTGCGTTGCCCCGCCGTCGGTGGACGCGACGAAGCTGTCGATCAGCCCCTGGATCGACGGCCAGGTCGGCCCGGAAAGAACCAGCGCGGAGGTGCCGTTGCCGCCGGGGTAATCGACGAAACTGGCAACGGCCGCTGCCGACGCGGCGTTCGCCAGAGCCGGCAGCTGAGGCCGCAATTCATCCGGCGTGCCGACGAAGACGGCCAGTTCGCCGGGACTCAGCGGTCCGCTCACCTGCTTGGCCAGCGTGAACGACTGGTTGGGCATGCCGCCCATCAGTGCAAGACCCTGGGCCAGCCGCATCAGGATATCGGTCGCGCCGAGCTGGTCGAGCGACGGCACGATCAGCCGGTAACGCGTCCGGCCCTGTCCGTCGAGCCCGACGGCGCGAAGGTCGTCCAGGCGGCTGAAGCGACCCTGCTGCTTGTCGTTGAACGAAAGGAAGGTTTTCTGCGGATCGATGTCGGTCCACAGCTCGAAGGTCGATTCCACCGTGCAGTCCGTGCGGTGACGCTGGTCGGCGCGAAAGCGGATGATGTTGGCGCCGGCCTTGAGGACGCCGGGCGGTACGCTCACGGCCTGCTCCGACGACTGGTCGGACGAGGCGATCCGGTTGCCGTAGAGCTGGACGTCGTTGACCGTCACCCGAAGATTGGAGACCTCGGGCGCCACGAAGATGGAGTTCTTGTAGGCGAGGTGGAGTGTTGCGGGCGCTGCGGCCTGCTCCGCGGTCAGATAGATCGACCAGCTGCGCTGCTCGGTCTCGCCGGCAAGGCGAAGGCTGCCGGAGGGCACCAGATACCGCCGCGTGGGATCGGCGGGCTCGGGAAGTTTTGCCTGTGGCGCTGCGGCCTGCGGCGGAGCGGCCGGCTGGCGCGCCTGCGGGGCAGCGGGCGTCGGGGTAGCCGGCGTCGGGGTGATCGGTCGCGGCGGCAGGACCTGGCGCTGCGGCGCATCGGGAACCGGCCGAACGGCTGGTGCCGCGGGAACGAGGGGTGCCGCTGGCGCGGTTGCGGGCGGCACGGTTGCCCCGCGCTCCGGCGCCATGTCGAACGGTGCAGGTGCCGGCGCCTGCGCGAGCACGGCCGAAGCCGAAAGGCATCCGATCAGCAGCAGAACAGCTTTCTTCACGATAAGCCTCCTCATGCCTCGCCGGCCGGACGTTTGCGGTTCATGTCCTTGACCAGGTAGCCGAGCCCCCGGGTGGTTTGATAGAGCGCGATGCTCAGGAACCAGATGGTGCCGCGCAGCAGGCCAGGATTGTGCCGCCGTCCCATCTGGAACTGCGTCCACTGCGCCGAATTGGCGAAGATCAGGTCGGCGATCAGCCGGTGATCGGTCGCCTGCTGCGGCGTGTAGCGGCAGCCGATCGAGGTCACGTCGCCGACGCTGTCGGCATTGCGTATCTCGACAGGAAGGTCGCTGACCGGCATGTCGCCATAGGGCTGGAAGCGGATCTTGCCGACCGTCTGCACCGGGAAGTCGCGAAACCCTTCATTGTAGACCTGCAGCGCCGCCCCGTGGACAGAGACATCCTCGATCGTGGCGGTGAACCAGCGGTCGCCGACACCGAACTCGCAGCGGCGGCTGACGCGCACCCGGCGGGACGCCTGTCGTTCTCCCCGCTCGGACACGACGCCGAGCGCGCATCCGGCGATGATGATGTTGAGCAGGTTCCAGCCACCTACCACCAGGGTGACGTCGGCTTTGTACGGCTCCGCATAGACGCGGTAGACCGACATCGCGAAGGCGACGACGAGGACGCCGAAGATCACGAAGAACGGCCGACTGATTTCGGAAAGCCTGCTGACCGAAACGGACTCGTCCTTGGCCGTCACCTTGAATGTCGGCTTGCGCGGATTGAGCATCACCGACACCACCGCCGGCAGGAGATGCACCGTCTGGACGTATTCGTAGAGTTCGGAGATCCACGGCCAGCGGAACGAACCGTAAAGGTAGTTCTGCATCAGCATGTTCACGATCATGTAGGTGAGCGAATAGACGAGGAACTCGCCGCCCGACGAGGTGAAGATCTGCAGGTCGAAGAACAGGTAGAACAGCGGCGCAAACAGGAAGATCGTGCGCGGGAAGGGAAACAGCCAGAACAGCGTCGAGGACATGTAGCAGAGGCGCTGCGGGAAGGAGAGGCCGCGCTTGAGCGGCGGAAACCGGAACCGCAGGATCTGCATCATGCCCTGTGCCCAGCGCGAGCGCTGGCCGATGAAGCTTGCGAAAGTCGCGGGCTGCAGGCCCGCGATCAGCGGCCGGTCCACGTAGATGCTGTGCCAGCCCAGCCCGTGCAGGTCGAGTGCCGTCTCGCAGTCCTCGGTGATGCTGATGCCGCTGAAGCCTTTCGAGACTTCCAGCGCCTTGCGGTTCAGCACCGCGGCGGAACCGCAGAAAAACGCGGCGTTCCACTTGTCGAGCCCGCGCTGGATGATGCCGTAGAACATTTCGTTCTCACTCGGCATCTTCTCGAAGGTGCGCAGGTTTCGTTCGACCGGGTCCGGGTTGAGGAAGAAATGCGGTGTCTGGACCAGGAAAAGCTTCGGATGATTTTCGAAGTAGTGGACCGTCTCCAGGAGGAAATCCCGCGCCGGGGCGTGGTCCGCATCGAAGACGGCGATCAGTTCGCCCGTGGAGTGCGACAGGCCATTGTTAAGATTTCCGGCCTTGGCGTGCTCGTTGCGCTCGCGGCTGAGGTACCGCACGCCCAGGTCCTCGCACAGCTGCTGCAATGTTCTGTAGCGCAGCTCGGCAGCGCGTGCATCCGCGACATTGGCCGACTTGCGTTTCTGGTCCGTGCTGCCGTCGTCGAGCAGCCAGACCGTGAACTTGTCCGCCGGGTAGTCCATGTTGCGGCAGGCGCCCAG
>Ga0065165_1003636_pt1 | contig 10541 bp, 8 predicted proteins | sample AraplaMF_Cvi_mMF_FD_63813 | JGI IMG/M metagenome (GOLD analysis project Ga0065165, IMG submission 63813) | Arabidopsis root microbial communities from the University of North Carolina, USA - plate scrape MF_Cvi_mMF (version 2) (version 3) | ecosystem: Host-associated > Plants > Roots > Endosphere... | reverse complement strand
AGCACCCGCCCCTCATCTGCCTGCCGGCATCTTCTCCCCGGGGGGGAGAAGAGCTCGATAGCCGGCTACGCAACACGCCTTTGCGCCACGGGTTCCTCCACCGGCATCGCCAACGGCCCGCACAATTCTCGATACACATCGACCGTACGCCGGATCACAATCCGCTCATCGAATTCCGCATGCGCCTTCGCCCACGCCGCCTCGCCCAGACGCCGCGCCAGCGCCGGATCGTCGTGCAAGCGGCGGATCGCATGCGCCAGCGCCTTCGCATCGCGCACCGGTACCAGCAGGCCATCGACGCCGTCGCTGACCACTTCGCGGCAACCGGGCACATCGGTAGTGATCAAAGGCTGCGCGCAAGCCGCAGCTTCAATCAGCGTCTTCGGCAAACCTTCGCGATAGCTGGGCAACGCAACCACATCCACCGCACCGAGCAGGTTGGGCATGTCTTCCACATGGCCCAGCCAATTGATCACGCCCTCGTTGACCCAGCCGCGCACCGTTTCTTCCGGCACCGCCGCGGGATTGCCGGGATCGGGCGTGCCGGCGAGCATGAATTCGATACGCCGCCCTTCGGCCAGCAGCTCGCGCGCCGCGGCGACGTATTCCTCCAGGCCCTTGTCCCACAGCAGTCGTGCCGCGACGAGCACACGCAACGGCCCGCCCGAACGCTCGCCGCCGCGCTTGACGAAGCGCCAGCAGTCCACGCCCGAGCCGCGCACCAGGCGGATGCGCGAGGGATCGACCAGCCCCGCGCGCTCGAACAGCGCCACGTCGTCGCTGTTCTGCAGGATCAGCCGCGCGCCCTCGCCATCCAGCGCCAGCCTCAGCAGCGCGCGCACCACTGGCCGCAGCGCACGCGCCTTCAGGTCGTTGCTGGTGAACACATAACCCATGCCGGCCACCGCGTTGACGCGCGCACGCACGCCGGCCAGCCGCGCCGCCAATGAGCCATACACCGCGCACTTGATGGTGAAGCCATGCACCAGCGACGGCCGCTCGCGCTTGAGCAGCTTCGCCAGATAGCGCAGCAGGGCCAGCTCGCGCAGCGGATTGAGGCTGAGCCGCTCCATCGGCACCGGCTCCCAGCGCAGGCCGAGCACGCGCAGCTTCTCGCCATAGGGGCCCGGCGGCGACAGCAGCAGCAGCTCGTGGCCGGCCTTATGCAGCGACAGCGCCAGCGAGCGCCGGAAGTTGTAGAGATACCAGTCGGTATTGGCGAACAGGACGATCTTCATGGGATGGCTTGCCGCTCCGGGGATAAGGGTCGCTCGCGCGGCTGCGCCACAGGCGGCGCATGCGCCTTCCTGCCGTGGCCGCGTTCATGCCGTTTCCCCCTGTTCGGCGCCCAGCCAGGCCTGGAACATCAATACGTTCCACAGCTGGTGCTGCCAGTTGCGCTTGCCGCTCAGATGCTCCTGCCAGACGCGCCGGATCGGCGCGTGGCGCAGATAGCCTTCGCGGCGCAGGCGTCCTTCGTCGAGCAGGCTTTCCGCCCAGTCGCGCAAAGGTCCGCGCAGCCAGCTGTCGAGCGGCACGCCGAAGCCCTGCTTCGGGCGTTCGATCAATTCCTTCGGCACATGCCGGTACAGCACCTGGCGCAGCAGCCACTTGCCCTGGCCGTCGCGGATCTTCAGATGCAGCGGCATGCGCCAGGCCAGCGAGACCACGCGCGGATCGAGCAGGGGCACGCGCGTCTCCAGGCTGTTGGCCATGGCCGCGCGGTCCACCTTCACCAGGATGTCGTCGGCCATATAGGCCTGCGCATCCATCGCCATCATCCAGTGCTCGAAGCTGTCGGTCTGCGGCCAGGCCTGCGGATCGGTCAGCAAGGTCGCCGGTTCCGCCGCGCCGTGCACGAGGTGTTCCGGCTCGCTCCACTGGCTGGTGAGCTGGTGGAAGAACTGCTGCCCGCTGGAAAGCGCGAGCACGCCGGCCAGCTTCTGCGCCTTGTCGCCCGGCGTGGCCACGTGCATGCGCTTAGGTAAAAGCACGCGGGCGCGTTCGTACCACCTGTCCCAGGTGGCCGGCGGCACCGCGCGCAGGGCGCCAGCGGCGGCGTGGCGCACAAACGACGGCAGGCGTTGCATGCGTTCCCACACCCGCCGCGCGGCGAGGTAACGGTTGTAGCCGCCGAACAGCTCGTCGCCGGCATCGCCGCTGAGCGCGACGGTGACATGGCGGCGCGCCAGCTGGCTGACCAGGTAAGTGGGAATCTGCGAACTGTCGGCGAACGGCTCGCAGAACATGCCGGGCAGCTTGGGGATCACCGCCAGCGCATCGTCGGGCCGCACGTACAGCTCGGTGTGCTCGGTACCCAGGTGCGCGGCCACTGCCTTGGCATGCGTGGCTTCGTCGTAGCCGTCCTCGCCGAAACCGATGGTGAAGGTCTTTACCGGGCGGCTGCTCTGCTTCTGCATCAGCGCGACGATGGTGCTGCTGTCGATGCCGCCACTCAAGAAGGCGCCCAGCGGCACGTCCGCCAGCATCTGCGCGCGCACGCTCTGCGCGATCTGCGACTCCAGCGCGTCCACGGCCTCCTGCTCGCTGCCGAAGAACGGCTCGGCCATGCCTTCGGCGACCACGTCGTTGTAGCGCCAGTACGGCTGCGGCTCCGCTTCGCGCGGACCGCCCGCCTGCAGCCGCAGCACATGGCCCGGCCGCAGCTTGGCCACGCCGCGGTAGATGCTGTACGGCGCCGGCACGCAGTTGTGGCGCAGCAGCAGGGTGAGCGCGTCGCGGTCGACGTCGGGGCGGAAACCCTCGTACGCCTTCAGCGCCTTCAGCTCGGAACCGAACACCAGCGCCTCGCCCTGCCAGCCGTAGTACAGCGGCTTCTCGCCCAGGCGGTCGCGCGCCAGCGCGAGGCTGCGGTCGCGGCGGTCCCACAGTGCCAGAGCGAACATGCCGATGCAGGCCTTGAGCGCGGCTTCCAGTCCCCACGCGGCGATGCAGGCCACCAGGGTTTCGGTGTCCGAGTGGCCACGCCATGCCGGCGCGTTGCCTTCGGCGGCCAGGCGTGCGCGCAGGTCGAGATGGTTGTAGATCTCGCCGTTGAACACCGCCGTATAGCGGCCGCAGGCCGAATACATCGGCTGATGCCCGGCCGGCGAGAGATCGATGATCGCCAGGCGCCGCTGCGCCAATGCGATGCCGGAAGCCTCATCGGCCCACACGCCGCCGTCGTCCGGGCCACGATGCAGCAGGCGCGCGGTCATCGCCAGCGCCTGGCGCTCCAGCCGCCCGCGCGGCGCGCCGGCGGGTATCCACAATCCGGCGATGCCGCACATCAGCGTGCCTCCGCGTTGCGCAGCACGTCGGCCAGGCGCGGGGCCTGCGAGGCGAGGCTGTAATGGTCTTCCACCCGGTGGCGGCCGGCGCGCCCCTGGCGCGCGCGCAGCTCGGGGCTGCCGATCAGCTGGCGCAGGCCCTGGCGCCAGTCCTCATCGTTGGAGGCGAGAAAGCCGTTGTCGCCGTGCCGCACGATGTCCGCGTTGACGCCTACGGGCGAGGCGACCACCGGCAACCCGCAGGCCATGTACTGGATGATCTTGTAGCCGCACTTGCCGCGTTCCCACGGTCCGTCGCGCAGCGGCATGATGCCGACGTCCATCTGGGCGATCAGCTCGGCTTCGGTTTCCTCGGACCAGGGCAGCACGTCCACCGCCACGCCCTCGAACTGCGCCGCCACTTCGGGCCGCGCGCCGACCAGCAGCACGCGTGCCGCGCCGCCGGCGCACACGTCCATCAGCACGTCGCGCAGGTCCAGGGCGTAATGCTCGGTGGCCGGCGAGCCGATCCAGCCGATCACCGGCTGCGCGCGGCCGCCATGCTCCACCGTGTCGTAGCGCAATTCGTCCACCACCGTGGGGATGATCTCCACCCGGCCCGCCTTGGCCTGCTCGGCGCGCGCGGCGAGGTACGGATTGCCGGCGATCACGCAGGCGGAGCGCGCCATCACGCGGTCGATCTTGCGGCCGAGCACGCGGCGCACCACGGGGCTGGGCGAGAGATCGTACTTGTGGAACAGCGCGTCGTCGTAGTCCACCACGTAGGGCCGCGCATGGCGCGACAGCAGCGCTTCCAGGCCGTAGGGCAGGTACGGAAACAGCTCGCCCTCGATCCAGGCCAGGTCGTGGTCGCTGTTGCGCATCAGTTCGGCGATGCGCCGGCCGTAATAGCGCCACGCGGTGTACCTGGTCGCCTGCGGGCGCCCGCCGTAGAGACCTTCCAGATACGAATCCGGAAACAGCTCGTGCACGTCCACGTCGATGCCTCGACGTTCCAGCTCTTCCAGGTACTGCAGGCTGCGCAGGCGCGTGCTGGGCCCCAGCCTGGAGTAACGGGCGAACAGGATCACCTTCAGACGCTTCATGCAGGCACGCGCTCCACCCCGGCGGGGTATTCCACGAACAGCGCCACCAGCGGGATGGTGTACATCCACTGGAACGCGAACGCTTCGATATAAGGATTGGTATTGGAGGCGATGAACGCGGCCACGAAGGCGCTGAACAGGAACTTGTGGTGCGGCGGCAGCTGCCTGGCCCTGGCCAGGCGCAGCACGCGCACGATGTAGACGAAGAACGGGAACGCATACACCGCCGCGCCCAGCAGGCCCACGCGGTAGATGGTGGCCAGCCACACCAGCTCGTAGCGCCACGGGTATTCGGCGCTGCTGACGAAGCTCACGCCCTTGCCGTGGCCCGCCCCGATGCCGCCATTGTCGAGAATGCCCTGGAACAGCGAACCGGCCATGCCCACGCGCGAGGTGCCGCCGCCGGAGCTGATCTTGTCGGCGAAGCTGTCGTAGATCACGTCCAGGCGCACGCTGGTATAGGTCTGCAGCAGCACCACCACCGCGACCATGCCCACCAGCATCGGCAGGCCCACCTTGATCATGCGCGACAGCGGCGAGGTCAGGCTGCGATGGAAGCCGAGCGTGCGCGGCGCCAGCAGGCGCCCCAGCACCCAGCCCACCGGAATGGCCAGGATCAGCGCCGAACGGCCCGAGGTCACCGCGCAGACGAAGATCATCGCCAGCACCGCCATGCGCAGCAGGCGGCTGCGGATCAGTTCGGGCGAGCTGTAGAAACCGCCCGCCAGGAAGATCAGCGAGCCGTACACGTGCATGATCGCGCCGGCGAAGCCGCCCTGCAGGTTGATGTTGGCCTGCCCCTTGAAGAAGAACGACACGGCGTCCGCGCCGTAGTGGAAGTACAGATAGAAGTACAAGGCCACGCTGGCGCAGGCGAACACGGTGAGGATCGCGAACCAGTCCACCAGCCGCTCCGGCCCCGGCGCGCGCATCAGCCCCGCGGCCACCAGCATCCACAGCAGCGGCGAGAGGATGTAGATCACCAGCATCTGCGCCGCGGCTTCCGGCGGCGCGTCGTTGAGATAGCCGACCGCGGTGTAGATCACGGTCACCATGGCCGTGCACACGTACAGCGCCAGCAGCTTCTTGAAGCCCAGGCCGAAGCGGAAGCCGGGCAGCGCCAGCACCGCGGTCAGGCCCAGCATCGCCGCGGTGGGCACCGGCAGCGAGTTGGGGATCACCACCGCCAGGAACAGCAGGCCGATCGCCGCCAGCAGGAACAGATGCCGGCGCGTGATGCTGCGCTCGCTCATCGGCACCGGGCTGCGCATGCCGCGCATCGAAGGAGAGAGGGACGGATTCATAGGGCCACCATGTCGGCGATCCAGCGATCCAGCACGCCGGCTTGCGCCACCTTGCTGTAGGCGCCGATGTCGCGGCGTCCTTCCGCCGGCGCGGCAATGATCCGGCGCAGGGCTTCGGCGCTTTCGCCGCCGCCTTGCGTCACCAGGGTCTGGCCGGCGCCGGTCTCGGCCAGGATCGACGAGGCCGCGTTCTCCACGCCCGACACGCACACCACCGGCACGCCCGAGGCCAGGTACTCGAACACCTTGCCGGTGGCGCAGCACACGCGGTTGCCGGTAAGCAGCAGCAGGCGGTCGCAGCGCTTCATCAGCTGCAGGGCCAGCCCGCGCCGCACCGGCTTGATGGTGGTGACGCCGAAGCGCGCGCGCTGCAGCGACTGCTGTTCGCGCTCGGTCAGCTCGCCCACGAACAGCACGTGGCGGCGCGCCTGGCCGTCCTCGATCGCGTTCATCAGCGACACGAAGCGGTCCAGGCTTTGCGACGCCGACGCATCGCTGGCGCCGACGCGGCCGAAATGGCCGATCAGCATGGCGCCTGGCGGAATCTGGCGCGCCAGCAGGGCGGCGGCTTCCTGCGCGTCCTCGTCCATATGCGCGGCGAAGTCGTCCGGATCGAAGCCGTTCGGCAGCAGGCCGACGCGCTTGCCCGGATAGCGGCGCGCGAAATCTTCCACCAGCGCGGGGCTCACCGAGGTGACCAGGCTGGCCGCTTCGATCACGCGCGCCTCGATCATGCGGCGCGCGGCGTCGGCGACGCGGCCGGCGCGGCCCAGCGGCTCGAACACCAGGCCGTCGCGGAAATCCTGGATGCACGGCAGGCCGTGGCGCGAAGCCAGGCTGGATGCGGCGATCAATGCGTCGATCGGCGAGTAGGTGCCCACGGCCACGCAGCGTTCGCCGGCGGCGATGCGTTCGCCGCAGCGGCGGTCCGCCTCGGCCAGCGCATTGACCAGCCACGGGCGGCGCGCGGCGGAGCCGCGCGCCAGCGGCGAGAACGGCAGGGCCGGCACGAAGGCCGAGGCCATGCTCAGCAGCGACGACGCCAGCGAGGACTCGCTGCCCACGCAATGCCCCGGCAGCGGAATCACTTCCACCGCGGGCGAGCCGGCCACGACAGGCGCGGCGCCATGCGCGCGCGCCAGCACGTGGACGCGGTAGCGATCCGCGTCCAGGTATTTCACCAGGCCCTTGAAACGCTGCGCCGCCACGTTGCCGGTCGCATGATGGGCCGCGAACAGGAAAAGATTGACCTTGCTCATTGCACTCCATTCCTGCGCAGCTGCGGCGATACGTTCGCCGCGCGCAGCCGCGCACCCTGCATCAGCTTTACGCTGGCCTGCAGCGCCAGCGCCAGCGAAGGACGGAACCAGGCCAGCGACAGCAGGCCCAGGCCCGCCCACAGCCACAGGAACAGCCCGCGGTGGCGCTCGCCGGACAGCACGAAGGCCACCGCCAGGCCGGTCGCCGCCGAGGTCGCCAGATACAGCCGCGCGCGCGGCACGGGGCGCCACACACGGCACGAGAATTCGGTGCGCACGATCAGGAACAGCAGGAACGACACCGCGGTGGAAATCGCCGCGCCGCCCGCGCCCAGCCGCGGCACCAGCAGATAGTTGCCCGCCACGTTCAGCGCCGCCGCCAGGAACGAAGCCAGCATCGAATACAGGCTGCGCCGCGCGAGGCTGATGCCCACCGCGGCGCATTCCGACAGCGCATACAGCAGCGGCGGCGCCAGGCTGGCGGCGACGATGTACTGCACGCGGTCGTAAGTCGAAGGCAGCACCAGGGCCAGCACCCAGGACAGCAGGCCGGTGGCGACGAAGATCAGCACCACCGCGGCCAGCAGATGGCCGGTGACCGCGTCGATCTTTGCCTGCGCATCGCCTTCGGCGGCCCAGCGGTAGACGGTCGGCGCCCACACGGTGGAGAAGATGCTGGACACGATGCCGGCCGCGGCCGCGATGCTGGCCGCCACCGAGAACACGCCAAGCTCGGTCAGCGTCGACAACTGGCGCAGGAACACCCTATCCATCGCCATCAGCGCCCAGGATGCGACGCCGCCGAAGATCAGCGGAAAACCGAACGCCATCAGCGGGCGCAGCCGCCGCCGGTCCAGCCGCGCCGCCAGCGCCGGCACCCAGGCATGCCGCGTGTTCCACGCATAGGCGAACATCACCGCGACGATCGACAGCGTGTACGCGGCCAGCAGCATGAAGAAGGTGCGCCCCGGCACCGCCAGCGCATACGCCACCACCAGGGCCAGGAACAGCAGCTTCGGCAGCACCTGGCTCATGGAGAAGGCGAAGCCCTTCTCTTCCATGCGCAGGATCACCGACAGGAAGCGCGAGACGAAGGTGGCAAAGATCGAAGCCGCGGCGATCGCGCTGAGCGCGCCGTCGTCCACCGCGAACAAGGCCTGCGACAACAAGCCCGGCGCCATGCCCAGCAGCGCCGCCAGCAGCACGCCCAGCACGACCAGGCCCGGCAGCGCCGCCGCCTTCAGCAACGCGGGCTTGTCGGCGGACTCGTGGTACTCGCGCGCATAGCTCTGATCCAGCCCGAAGGTGAACAGGATCACCGCGAAGTTGGTCGCCACCTGCAGCATGGAGATGCGGCCGATGTCCTCGGCGCTGAAGAACCAGGCCAGCATCGGCAGGGTGACAAAGCCGACCGCCGCCGAACCGAGCGGACCGAGCGCGAAGCCGAGCAGCTTGTTCTTGTTCACTGGCCGACCGCCTTGCGCAGCGGCACGACCACGCGATCGTGCGCGGCGGGCAGTTTCCGTCCCGCCGCCGCTTCGTAGGTTTCGCGCAGGCGAGCCACCACGGCGGCTTCGCCGAAGCGCGCCAGGCAGGCCTGGCGGATGGCCGCCGCATCGTAATGGCCGATATTCGCGCGCAATTCGTGCATGGCCCGCGCCAGTGCGTCGATGTCGTCCACCGGCACCAGCAGGCCGTCGCGCGCGGTGACGATGCCTTCCGGGCCGCCGCAGCGCGTGGCCACCACCGGGCGGCCCATCGCCAGCGCTTCCACGATGGCGACGCCGAAGGATTCGTAGCGGCTGGGATGCACCAGGGCCTGCACGCGCGCCAGTTCCTCCGCCACCTGCTGGCGCGTCAGCGCGCCGAGGAAGGCGACGCGGTCGGCGATGCCCAGCTGCGCGGCGAGTTTCTCCAGCCGCGCGCGTTCCGGCCCATGCCCGCCGATGCGCAGGCGCACGCCCGGCTCGCTGGCGAAGCCGCGCGCGAAGGCCTCGAACAGCAGGTGGATGCCTTTGTTCTCGTTGAGGCCACCCACGGTAAGAAAAGTGAAGTCGCCGCCGACCGCCGGCTCGCCCAGCGGGCGCTCGCCGAACGAGGCGTCGACGATGTTCGGCATCACCTCCCACGATCCCGCGTCGGCGCCGAAATAGCCTTCCAGGAAACCACCGAAGGATGCGCTCACCGCAAAGCGCCGCCGCGCCTCGCGCGCCGCCTCGCGGGCGATGCGCGCCTGCGTGCGGCTGACCCGGCCGCGCGGATACATCGAGCTGTGCTCGGTCAGCACGTACGGCACGCCTTCGCGCAGCCAGATCTGCCGCGCCAGCGCGCCGCCGTACAGCGCGGCATGCGCGTGCACCACGTCCGGGCGCCCGAACTCGGCCACGTAGCGCCGATAAAGCTTCAGCCCATGGCGCACCCACCATGCGGCGGCGGCGCCGTGCAGCAGCGGGAACGGATTGACGCCCGGCGAGCGCAGCACCGGCATGCCCTGGTCGAACTCGCGGCGCAGTCCGCGTTCGCCGCCGGCCGGGCCGCGCCAGTGGCGCAGCGAGCGCAGCTGCGGATAGATCACGCCCACTTTGCAGCCATGCCAGTGCAGGGCCAGCGCCTGTTCGCGGAAGAAGCTGCCGCTGATGTCGCCGGGCCGGGCCGGATACCAGGACGGTATGACCAGCACGTGGATGTCGTCGCGAGTGGCAGGCGTGCGCATGGCCTCAGCGCTCCCGGATGACCCGGGCGGGAATGCCGGCGATGATCTGGTTGCCGGCGAAGGACCGGGTCACCACCGAATTGGCGCCGACGATGATGCGGTCGCCCAGCACCACGCCTTCGCGGATAAACACGTTGTCGCCGATCCAGCAGTCGTCGCCGATCACGATGTCGCGCTCGACGTGGCGCAGCGGACCTTCGGCATTGGTGGTCGGCTTGGCCGGGTCGTGCGTGAGCGCCTTGATCGACACATTGTAGCCGATGGCGCAGCCGCGCCCGATCACCACGCGCGAACCCGGCCCGCAGGACAGGTGCGCCTGGTTGAGATAGCTGTGCTCGCCGATGCGGAAGTTCTCCTTCGGCCCGATCAGCTTGCTGCCCAGCCCCACCGTGGCGGAGGCCGCCACGCCCGGGTAGCCGCGCAGGCGCCGCGCATGGCTGCGGCGCTCCGCCCAGTTCACGGAGCCGCTGATGCAGCGGGCGAGCAGGTCAATCACGGCGCCTACCTCGCCGGTACCGCGGCGAGACCCTCGACGATCGTCGCGATCTGCGCCTCGGACAGGTACGGATGCATCGGCAGGCTGAGCACTTCGCGTGCGGCCTGGTCGCCGACCGGCAGTTGCGCGTCCGCGTCGGCCACTGCCGGCTGCCGGTTCAGCGGCACGGGGTAATGCACCACGGTCGGCACGCCGGCTTCCTTCAGCCGCGCCTGCAGCGCTTCGCGCTCCTCCACGCGGATGGTGTACTGCGCATACACGCTGAGGTTGTGCGACTCGACGAACGGCGGTGCTACGCCGGCCTCGCCCAGGTGCCGCGCATACGCCGCCGCCACCTGCTGGCGCTGGCGGATCTCCTCATCCAGGATCGCCAGCTTCGGCAGCAGGATCGCCG
>Ga0065165_1003634_pt1 | contig 10552 bp, 12 predicted proteins | sample AraplaMF_Cvi_mMF_FD_63813 | JGI IMG/M metagenome (GOLD analysis project Ga0065165, IMG submission 63813) | Arabidopsis root microbial communities from the University of North Carolina, USA - plate scrape MF_Cvi_mMF (version 2) (version 3) | ecosystem: Host-associated > Plants > Roots >... | reverse complement strand
CCTTCAACCCGAGCTTCTGAAGCATTCCGTCCATGCGGTCGGAGCCGAAGATGCGCATCAGGTCGTCCTGGAGCGACAGATAGAATTTCGAACGGCCGGGGTCGCCCTGGCGGCCCGAGCGGCCGCGCAGCTGGTTGTCGATGCGGCGGCTTTCGTGGCGCTCGGTCGCGATCACGTAGAGACCGCCGGCGGCAAGCGCCTTTTCCTTGAGCTCCTTGACTTCCGCGCGGACGGCGGCCTCAAGCGAGGTGCGTTCGGCTTCGTCCTCGAGACCCTCGAGTTCACGCTCGAGGCGCATGTCGATGTTGCCGCCGAGCTGGATATCGGTACCGCGGCCAGCCATGTTGGTGGCGATGGTGACGGCGCCCGGCACGCCGGCCTGGCTGACGATGTAAGCTTCCTGCTCGTGGTAGCGGGCGTTCAGCACGTGGAACTTGTCGAAGCCGGATTGCCTCAGCATGGTCGCCAAGAGTTCGGACTTTTCGATCGACGTGGTGCCGACGAGAACGGGCTGGCCGCGTTCGTGGGCGCCCTTGATCTCCTCGATGATCGCCTTGAACTTCTCCTCGAAGGTCCGGTAGACCTCGTCGTCCTCGTCGATGCGCTGGATCGGCAGGTTGGTCGGCACCTCGACCACTTCCAGCTTGTAGATGTTGCCGAATTCTTCCGCTTCAGTCGACGCCGTACCGGTCATGCCGGCAAGCTTGGAGTACATGCGGAAATAGTTCTGGAAGGTGATCGACGACAGCGTCTGGTTTTCCGGCTGGATCGTCACCCGCTCCTTAGCTTCCAGCGCCTGATGCTGGCCTTCGGAATAGCGACGGCCCGGCATCATGCGGCCGGTGAACTCGTCGATGATGACGATTTCGTCGTTGCGGACGATGTAGTCCTTATCGCGGGTGAAGAGCTTGTGGGCCTTCAGCGCGTTGTTGATGTGGTGAACGATCGCGACGTTCTCGACGTCATAGAGCGACTCGCCCTTCAGAAGGCCGGCTTCGCGCAGCAGGTTTTCCAGCTTTTCCGTGCCGACCTCCGAGAAGTTGGCGGAGCGCTGCTTTTCGTCGATCTCGTAGTCTTCCGGCGTCAGCATCGGGATGAAGGCGTCGATCGTCGTGTAGAGATCGGAGCGGTCATCGAGAGGGCCAGAAATGATCAGCGGCGTGCGGGCTTCGTCGACGAGGATGGAGTCCACTTCGTCGACGATCGCATAGTTATGGCCGCGCTGGACCATCTGGCCGCGCTCGAACTTCATGTTATCGCGCAGATAATCGAAGCCGAGTTCGTTGTTGGTGGCGTAGGTGATGTCGCAGGCATAGGCGGCGCGGCGTTCGTCGTCGCTCAGCCCATGCATGATGACCCCGGTGGTCATGCCGAGGAAGCCGTAGAGCCTTCCCATGATGGCGGCGTCGCGGCTTGCCAGGTAGTCGTTGACCGTCACCACATGCACGCCCTTGCCGGACAGCGCGTTGAGATAAACGGGGAGGGTCCCGACCAGCGTCTTACCTTCGCCGGTCTTCATTTCCGCGATCGAACCGTCATGAAGGATCATGCCGCCGGTCAGCTGGACGTCGAAGGGGCGCATCCCCAGAACCCGGCGCGACGCTTCACGGACAACGGCAAAGGCTGGAACGAGGATGTCGTCGAGGGTCTTGCCGTCGGCCAGCATCTGGCGGAACTCGACCGTCTTGTGGGCGAGCTGCTCGTCCGTCAGCGCCCGGGTCTTTTCCTCATAGGCGTTGATGGCATCAATTTGCGGAGTGTATCCACGTACACGGCGGTCGTTTGCCGAGCCGAACAGTTTGCGGGCGATGCCGCCGAGGCTGACCATGCAAATGGTCCTTTCTGAATATCAGTCCCATGGGATCGCGAGCCCGGCTGTCGGTCGTTCCGGTCCCGACAAAATGACCCGCCGCGCCCGGAAACCTTCTGGACGCGAAGTTGCGTGACAGATAAGAGGGGGGTCGAATGATGTCAACGGTGAGGGCCGATACAGAATGGCCACAATCCGATGTTTTTGAGGGTTTTCCGGCCGGAATCAGGCAATTCTGAAACCGGTGTTTCAGCCGAAAGGTAACTCGATGTTGCGCCACAAATTCCTCGTATCGGCCGCGCTCGCCGCTGCGATTTTCTACCAGGCTCCGGCTTTTGCGGCGGACGACCCTGTCGTTGCCACGGTCGGAAGCCTCGAAATCCACCAGTCCGAACTGGATCTGGCAGTTCAGAATCTCGATCCGCAGCTGGCACAGCTGCCCGATGAGCAGAAGAAGGTTGCAGCCCTTTCCGGCGCCATCGACGTGAAGCTGCTTGCCGGCGGCGCGATGAAGGAAGGCCTCAAGGATACCGAGGATTTCAAGAAGCGGATGGCCTATATCGGCGATCGCGAACTGCACAATGCCTATTTCCGCAAGCATGTCGTGGATGCGACGACGCCTGAAGAGGTCAAGGCCCGCTACGACAAGGAAGTCGCAGCGATGCCGAAGCAGCAGGAAGTCCACGCCCGCCACATCCTGGTGAAGACCGAAGACGAAGCGAAGGCCGTGATCGCGGATCTCGACAAGGGCAAGGACTTCGCGGAGATCGCCAAGGAAAAGTCGCAGGACAGCAACAAGGACGACGGCGGCGATCTCGGCTGGTTCGGCCCGGGCCGCATGGTTCCGGAATTCGAGGAAGCCGCCTTTGCTCTCGAGAAGGGCCAGTACACGAAGACGCCTGTCAAGACGCAGTTCGGCTTCCACGTCATCAAGGTCGAAGACAAGCGCGATGCCGCTCCGCCGGCACTCGACCAGGTCCAGGACCAGGTCAAGCAGCTTGTCATGCGCGACAAGTATGTCGCCCTGATCGAAAAGGCCAAGGCCGACCAGAAGATCGACATCAAGGACGAAGCCCTGAAGAAGGGTTATGACGACGTAAGCAAGATGCAGGATGCCGGCGGCGACGTGCCGCCCGTCCAGCAGTAAGCAGACGCAAAGGCCCGGGTCTGCCCGGGCCTTTCTTTGTTCATCACGACCTTTTCACAGACCAGGTAGTATCTGACGATGTCCGGTGCCGTTTCGCCGCTTGCCCCCAAAACCTATCCCGACATGCCTGCACTGCGCGGCGTGCGCATGGCGACAGCTGCTGCCGGGATCAAGTACAAGAACCGCACGGACGTGCTGCTGATGGTGTTCGATGCTCCGGCCTCCGTCGCCGGCGTGTTCACCAAGTCGAAATGCCCCTCCGCCCCGGTCGATTTCTGCCGCGCCAACCTTTCGCATGGAACGGCTCGCGCCGTGGTGGTCAATTCGGGCAATGCAAATGCCTTCACCGGCGTCAAGGGCCGGGCTGCGACGCAGCTGACGGCGCAGTCGGCGGCCGCCGCCGTGGGCTGCACCGAGAGCGAGGTCTATCTTGCCTCCACGGGGGTCATCGGCGAGCCGCTTGACGCCACAAAATTTGCCGGCGTGCTCGGCGAGATGAACGAACGGGCGCAGGGCGATTTCTGGCAGGACGCTGCCAGCGCGATCATGACCACCGACACCTATCCGAAGGTTGCGACCCGGACGGCCGAAATCGGCAACGTCATGGTGACGATCAACGGCATCGCCAAGGGCGCGGGCATGATCGCGCCGGACATGGCAACCATGCTGTCCTTCGTCGTCACGGATGCCGACATCGCATCCTCCGCTCTGCAGGCGCTCCTGTCGGCCGGCGTCGAGCCAAGCTTCAATTCCGTCACCGTCGACAGCGATACCTCGACATCCGACACGCTGATGCTGTTTGCCACAGGCGGCGCTGCCGTCGATGGCCAGGCGCGGGTCGAGACCGCGGACGATCCGCGGCTGGACGGTTTCCGCGCGGCGCTCAACGAACTCCTGAAAGATCTTGCCCTGCAGGTGGTGAGAGACGGAGAGGGTGCCCGCAAGATGGTCGAAGTGACCGTCACAGGCGCCGAGACGGATGCCGCCGCCAAGCGCATCGGGCTGTCGATCGCCAACTCGCCGCTCGTCAAGACCGCCGTTGCCGGTGAAGACGCCAACTGGGGTCGCATCGTCATGGCCGTCGGCAAGTCGGGCGAGATGGCGGATCGCGACCGGCTGGCGATCTGGTTCGGCGATGTCCGCGTGGCCGTCAACGGCGAGCGCGACCCGGACTATTCTGAGGCGGAGACCTCCGCCATCATGAAGCAGGAGGACATCGCGGTGCGTGTCGATATCGGGCTTGGCAGCGGCCGGGCCACGGTCTGGACCTGCGATCTCACCAAGGAATATGTCGCCATCAACGGCGACTACCGGAGCTGAAGGAGAGTGGTGCTGACGCATTTGCAGTCGCATGATCTACCCATGGTGCGGCGTCTCGAAGCCGTGGGTTTCCGCGCCTGGCCGGCGGCATCGGTCGCCTATGACGGCAGCTGGCAGATCCGTCTGACCGGCGGGCATCCCTCCAAGCGGCTGAATTGCATCGTGCCGCTCGACCCGTCGGACCATCGCGACCTCGGCTTGCGCCTCGAGAAGGCGGCGAAGCGGTTCGATTCCTACGGGCGCAAGCTGATCGTGCGCGAAACGCCGCTGATCCCGCCGCGTCTGATCGCATTCCTGCAAGCGGAGGGTTGGTCGCCGTTCGAGACGGCCGACGTGATGACCGTCGATCTGACCGAGCTGGCGCTGCCCGATACGCTCGACTACCTGCCGAGCCACGATATCGGCCGCTTCATCGATGCAAGCCTTGCGCTCGACAAGGACGAGGCGAGCCTGAAGCCGGCGCTCGCCGAGATCCTGAGTTCGATCAAGCCGACCACCGGATTCTTCATCAAGGAGGTTCCCGGCGACGGAGCGATCGCCGTGGCGCTGTGCGTCCAGGACAACGACCTTGCAGGCATCATGTCGTTCGCGGTTGCCGCCGAACGGCGTCGCGGTGGTCTGGGAACGGAGATCCTGTCGGCGGCGCTCAGATGGGCGCGGCTCAGCGGCGCCCGGGGCGCCTGGCTGCAGGTCGTTTCCAGCAATGCACCGGCGATCGGGCTTTACCGCAAGCTCGGTTTCCGCAAGGTCTACGATTACCGCTACTGGCGGCAGGAGCTGGCCGAGTGACGGACGCGCCCCGCAAGCTGCTGCTGGTCGCCGCCTGTGCGCTGATCGACACGGACGGCCGTATTCTCCTGGCGCAACGTCCCGAAGGCAAATCGCTGGCCGGCCTCTGGGAATTTCCCGGCGGCAAGGTGGAGATCGGCGAAACACCGGAGGAGACGCTCGTCCGGGAACTGGACGAGGAACTCGGCATCAAGACGAAGGTCGCCTGCCTGGCGCCGCTGACCTTTGCCAGCCACACCTATGAGGGCTTCCACCTGCTGATGCCGCTCTATATCTGCCGGCGGTTCGAAGGCGTCCCCTATGGCCGCGAGAACCAGGCGATCAAATGGGTCCGGCCGATGGCCCTGCGCGATTATCCGATGCCGCCGGCGGACGAGCCGCTGATCCCGATCCTCCAGGATTTGCTCTGATCGCTTAAATTAGAGTGTTCGGATTCAGACGCTGTTAACACATCGTTCAACCCGATGTGGCAGTTTCACCTCTCAACGTTGCGCGCGTAATGAGGCTCCGAGATATGGAAGAGGATTTCTGGAAGACTGTGCGGGTGCGCAAGCGGGCGACGATCAGATCCGGCAAGACGGGCGCGCTCAATCTGGCGCTGCTGTTCGGAACGGCCGTGATCGCGCTGTCGCTGATCATCACGCCGATGCTTGCCGGCCACGACGACCAGAGACGTATGGCGCATCTGCATGAAGATTTCGACATGATCAGCACCGGCTCGATCAAGCCGGCGGAGGGAAACTCCAAGAAGTATACGATCCGCCGAAGTGTTCTTCAGGATACCCCCGGTTCCGTGTGCATTGTGCAGGGTTATAGCTCCGGCGATGACTGCTGATTAACGCATTGCGCGTAAGATGGCGCCAGTTGATCTTCCCAAGGGAGAAACGGATGCGCCTTCTGCAATCCTTTCTGCGTGATGCGCGTGGCGCGACTGCCGTTGAATACGGTCTGATTCTGGGCATCATCTGCCTGGTCGTGATCGTCGCCTTCGGCGTGCTGACCGATTCCCTGACCGCGATGCTGGGGATGATCGCGAACAAGCTGACGACGCCCTGATCGCCTATTCCTCGCCGGGCCGGCGCAGCACATCCGCCAGCCGCATCTTCGCGCTGCCCGGCTTGAGCGGCTTCTGCTGGCTCTCGTGAGGTGCCCAACCCGATGCGTAGATGATCGAAAAGGTCGCACGGACCCGTCCGTCGGGATCGGAGTACCGTTCCGCGTAGAGTTCTGCGGCGCGGACAAAAAAGCTCCTGGTCAGCGGTACGCGGCTTCTTCCGGTCAGCGGATTTGCCATGCCCATGGCGCGGACATCCTGCAGCAGGGAAAACAGGCTGTCGTAGCGAACGGTGTAGGTTTCCGTATCGACGACCGGAAGCGCAAATCCCGCCCGCTGGAGAAGCGCGCCCGCATCCCGCACATCGACGAACGGAATGACGCGCGGGCTTGCCCCACCGGTCATCTCGGCTTCGGCCGAGAGAAGCACATCGCGCAATTCGCTCAGCGTTCCTGCTCCGGGAATGGCTGCCAGCAGCAGGCCGTCCGGCTTCAGCGCGCGGCGGATCTGGATGAGCGTCCCGGGCAGGTCGTTGACGAGATGCAGGGCCAAGGGCGACAGGACAAGGTTCGTCGAAGCCGGTTCGAGCGGAACGTCTCCGAGACCCGCGACGAGAAGCGGGGTTGCCGCATCGGCAAAGGCGGCGCTGGTTTCGGCACGCCTCATGGCGCCGACCTTGCCGGTCTCGAGCGCATAGCGGGCCGCGGCTCCGTTGCCGCCGTGCAGTTCGACGGCGTCCTCGAACATTCGTTCGACGACGGCCAGCCGTTCAGCCAGTTCGCGGGCTGCGATGTCGAGAAGGAAGGCGGCGTTGGTGCCCCTCTGCAAGGCACGCTCCCGCCGTGCGGCCACCAGCTGTTCGTCGAATAGAATTTCCATGCCCGTCTCTTTTCCTGTTCTCAAACCGTCTGCCCGCCCGCTACTGTTGGCGGCATGCCGAGCTTCAAGCCGCCTGCGACCTTCCGCCAGATCCGATCGCTTGCCCAGAACTGGGTAGGCTGCCTGGCTGATCTTGTCTATCCGCCGCGATGCCCTGGCTGCGGTGTCGCCACGGGCAGTCATGCCGGCTTTTGCCCCGCCTGTTGGAGCGGGGTTCGGTTCATCGAGCGGCCCTATTGCGAGGTGCTCGGGCTGCCATTCTCCTACGATCCGGGCCCCGGCCTTTTGTCGGCCCAAGCCATCGCCGATCCGCCCGTCTTCGACCGACTGCGGTCTGCCGTCCTGCACGAGGGCGCGGCGCGAGGGCTTGTGCATGCACTCAAATATAAGGATCGCACCGACCTCGCCGCAATGATGGCTGGCTGGATGTGCCGGGCGGGCCAATCCCACCTGCAGGCCTGCGACGGAATCCTGCCCGTTCCGCTTCACCGAACGCGGATGGCGCTTCGCAAGTTCAACCAGTCGGCCGAACTTGCCCGCCACCTTGCCGAACAGAGCGGCCGGCCGTTCCTGCCCTCGACGGTCGTGCGGGTCAAGCGGACCGTCCGGCAGGTCGGGCTCAGCGCCCGGGCACGGGAAGACAATGTGCGGGCCGCCTTCGCCATTTCACCAGGTCACGAACCGGATGTCTGGGGCAAGCGTCTGGTCCTGGTCGACGACGTCTACACGACCGGCGCGACGGTCTCTTCGGTCAGCCGGGTTCTGAAGAAGGCGGGCGCCGCGGATGTCACGGTTTTGACCTTTGCAATGGCCGCGGCTGGACCTATATGACAGAAAACCATGAGGACTGGGCGCGGCTGGCGTCCAGCCGTCCGGAGACGATCATGTCGGAAGTCACCATCTATACCCGAGAGTATTGCGGCTATTGTGCCCGCGCCAAGTCCCTGCTGGACGGCAAGGGTGTCGCCTATACCGAGCACGATGCCACCTATTCCAAGGAACTTCGGGCGGAAATGATCGCCAAGTCGAACGGGCGTTCGACCTTTCCGCAGATCTTCATCAACGGCGAGCACGTTGGCGGTTGCGACGATCTCCACGCGCTCGATCGCGGCGGCAAACTGGACGCCATGCTGGCGGCCTGAGGGACTTCGATGTCACTGACCATCGCAGCACGCTCGATCCTTGCCCTTTCAGGCGCAGTTTTCGGCGCGCCAGCCCGAGAGGCGGTACGGTGATCAAGTACTCGTTGTCCTGCGACAATGGTCATGCGTTCGAAGGATGGTTTTCCGGACATGCGGATTTCGACCACCAGGTGGCATCCGGCCTGCTGTCGTGCCCCTTCTGTAATTCCCTCGCCGTCTCAAAGGCGCTGATGGCGCCCTCCGTGTCGACGGCACGCAAAAAAGACGAGACCCGGGCCGTGGTGATGGACCAGGCGCGGCAGGAGGCGATCGCAAAAATTCGCGAGGCGGTTGCGTCCATCAGGGCAAACGCCGAGGATGTCGGCGGCCGCTTTCCCGAGGAAGCGCGCAAGATCCATTATGGCGAAAGCGATGCCCGCGGCATTGTCGGCCAGGCAAGTCTGGTTGAGGTGCGCGAACTGCTCGAAGAGGGCATCGGCGTCGCGCCGCTTCCGGTGCTTCCGGAAGATGCGAACTGATCCCTCACCACTTGTCAGCCCGGGCGCTTGGCAAGCAGCATGTAGTTGACGTCCATGTCGGGCGACAGGTTCCAGCGGTCCTGAAGCAGGTTGTAGAACACGCCGGTGCGGTGGATGATTTCCATTCCAGCGGTGTGGAGCGGCTGTTCGGCTTCCTGCGGGCGCACGAGCTTTTCGTATTGATGGGTGCCCCTCGGCAGCCAGCCGAGAACATTCTCGGCTGCGAAAATCGCCAGCGCGCGGGCCTTCAGCGTCCGGTTGATGGTCGCGACGAACATCAGGCCGCCGGGCCGTACCATGCCGGCGCAGGTGCTCATGAAGAGTTGCACGTCGGCGACGTGCTCGACCACTTCCATATTGAGCACGACGTCGAAAGTCTCTCCCGCCCCGGCAAGTTCCTCCGCCGTCACGGCCCGGTAGTCGACGGAAACACCGCTATCGGCCGCGTGGGTGGTGGCAATGCCGATGTTCTTGTCAGACGGGTCGGCGCCGACCACGGTTGCGCCCATGCGGGCCAGGGGTTCGGACAGGAGCCCTCCGCCGCAGCCGATATCGAGAACACGCAGGCCGCTCAGAGGCTGATGCCCGCGCGGATCACGTCCAAAACTCTCGCAGATACGGTCGCGAATATAGGCGAGGCGAACGGGATTGAACTTGTGGAGCGGCTTGAATTTGCCGTTCGGGTTCCACCACTCTGCCGCCATCTTGGAAAACCACTCGACCTGGCTCGGATCGATGGTCGTTCTTGCCGCTTCGCTCATGCCTGCGCTCCTGGTTCTGCCGTTGAAGTCGGACGGCGCAGCCGGGAAGTCAAGAGCCAAGATACCGGGAGTAACTGCGGCATTGTGCGCCCGCTCTCCCGCAAGCTTAACCTAGCCCAACGGCATGTTCATCGATCATTCAGTCGCAAACTGGAACTATTGGGCAGCCTCGAACATTGAATCGCGCCGAATTTGGACCGATCAAGGGCTTCGAGACGGCATATGTTCCTCAGGAGGAAGCAGTGAAGAAATTTCTGATGAGTGCTGCGGCATTGTGTGCGCTGCTGGCGGTGCCGTCGATCGCCGATGCTGCAGTTCGTGGTTTCGCCACCGCGAATGTCAACATGCGGTCAGGCCCGAGCACAAGCTATCCGGCCGTCACGGTCATTCCGGTCGGAGCGCCTGTTACCATTTACGGCTGCATGAGCAGCGTCAACTGGTGTGACGTGACGTTCGTCGGCGGCCGCGGCTGGGTCTCCGGCAGCTATGTCCAGACGAACTACCGCTCCAACCGCGTCGCTGTCGCGCCTGACTATTATCAGGGCCTTGGCATCCCGAGCGTGACCTTCGAGGTCGACAACTACTGGGATCGCTACTACCGCGACCGCAATTTCTATCGCGAGCGTGACCGTTGGCGCCGCTACGATTGGCGTGCCGACCGGCCGCTGCCGCCGCCGCGCTGGGATAACGATCGCCGTCCGCCGCGCTGGGACAATGACGACCGTCGCCCGCCACCGCCGCGCTGGGACCGCGATGATCGCCGCCCGCTTCCGCCACGCTGGGACAATGACGACCGCCGTCCGCCGCCGCCACGTTGGGACAACGACGACCGTCGTCCGCGGCCGCCGCAGTGGGATCGTGATGGTGACCGCAACAGGGACCAGGACCGCGATGGCGGACGTCGCCCGCCGCGCATGGATGACGACAACCGCCGTCCGCAGGCGGATCGTGATCCCGGCCGCAGCCGCGACGATCGTCCCCAGCGCCCGCAGGAAGGCCGCGACCGCGACCAGGGCCGTGACCGCGACCAGAACCGCAACGATGGACCACGTCGTGAGTGGGGCGGAATGGGCAACCAGGACAATGGCCAGGTCTGCGTCGGACCGGCTCGCGACTGCCGCTAAGGCGATTG
>Ga0065165_1003632_pt1 | contig 10564 bp, 8 predicted proteins | sample AraplaMF_Cvi_mMF_FD_63813 | JGI IMG/M metagenome (GOLD analysis project Ga0065165, IMG submission 63813) | Arabidopsis root microbial communities from the University of North Carolina, USA - plate scrape MF_Cvi_mMF (version 2) (version 3) | ecosystem: Host-associated > Plants > Roots > Endosphere... | reverse complement strand
GTTCAGCATCCAGCTGCCGCCGCCGAACGTGACGGGCACCCTGCACATGGGCCACGCCTTCAACCAGACCGTCATGGATGGCCTGACCCGCTACTACCGCATGCGTGGCTTTAACACGGCCTGGATCCCGGGCACCGACCACGCCGGCATAGCGACCCAGATCGTGGTCGAGCGCCAGCTGGACGCCCAGAAGATCTCGCGCCACGACCTCGGCCGCGAAGCCTTCGTCGAGAAGGTCTGGGAGTGGAAGGAAAAGTCGGGCAACACCATCACCGGCCAGATGCGACGCCTGGGCGCCTCCGCCGACTGGAACCGCGAATACTTCACGATGGACGAGCCGCGCTCGAAAACCGTGGCCGAAGTCTTCGTGCGCCTGTTCGAACAGGGCCTGATCTACCGCGGCAAGCGCCTGGTCAACTGGGACCCGGTGCTGGGCACGGCCGTCTCGGACCTCGAAGTCGACTCGCAGGAAGAAGACGGCTCGATGTGGTACATCCGCTACCCGCTGGCGGATGGCAGCGGCCACCTGACGGTCGCCACCACCCGTCCTGAAACCATGCTGGGCGACGTCGCCGTCGCGGTCGATCCGACCGACGAGCGCTACACGGCCCTAGTGGGCAAGATGATCAAGCTGCCGCTGGTCGGCCGCGACATCCCCATCATCGCCGACGAATACGTGGACAAGGCCTTCGGCACCGGCTGCGTGAAGATCACCCCGGCCCACGACTTCAACGACTACGCGGTCGGCCAGCGCCACAAGCTGGACATGCCGAGCATCATGACGCTCGACGCGAAGATCGTCGACGACGCGCCGGAAGCCTACCGCGGCCTGGACCGCTTCGAAGCGCGCAAGAAGATCGTCGCCGACCTCGAAGCGCAGGGCCTGCTGGAACAGGTCAAGCCGCACAAGCTGATGGTCCCGCGCGGCGACCGCACCGGCGTCATCATCGAGCCGATGCTGACCGACCAGTGGTTCGTCGCCATGAGCAAGCCGGCGCCCGAAGGCACCTTCAATCCGGGCAAGTCGATCACCGAAGTCGCGCTCGAAAAAGTGGCGAACGGCGAGATCCAGTTCGTGCCCGAAAACTGGACCACCACCTATAACCAGTGGCTGGGCAACATCCAGGACTGGTGCATCTCGCGCCAGCTGTGGTGGGGCCACCGCATCCCGGCCTGGTACGGTCCGAACGGCGAGATCGTGGTCGCGCGCAGCGAAGAAGAAGCGCAGACCAAGGCCAAAGAACAAGGCATTACCGGTGAGCTCAAGCGCGACAACGACGTGCTCGACACCTGGTTCTCGTCGGCGCTGGTGCCCTTCTCGACCATGGGCTGGCCGGAACAGACCAAGGACATGGACCTGTTCCTGCCCTCGTCCGTGCTGGTGACCGGCTTCGACATCATCTTCTTCTGGGTCGCGCGCATGGTCATGATGACCGCGCACTTCACCGGCAAGGTGCCGTTCAAGACCGTCTACGTGCACGGCCTGGTGCGCGATTCGTCCGGCCAGAAGATGTCCAAGTCGAAGGGCAACACCCTCGACCCGATCGACCTGATCGACGGCATCAGCATCGACGAGCTGGTGGCCAAGCGCACCACCGGCCTGATGGACCCGCGCACCGCGCCGAAGATCGAAAAGGCGACGCGCAAGGAATTCCCGGAAGGGATCCCGGCCTTCGGCACCGACGCCGTGCGCTTCACCATGGCCAGCTACGCCTCGCTGGGCCGCAACATCAACTTCGACCTCGGCCGCTGCGAAGGCTACCGCAACTTCTGCAACAAGCTGTGGAACGCGACCCGCTTCGTGCTGATGAACACCGAGGGCAAGGACTGCGGCAAGCCGGATACGGCCGACTACTCGCAGGCCGACCGCTGGATCATCTCGCTGATGAACCGCGTCGAACTCGAAGTGGCGAAGGGCTTTGCCGACTACCGCTTCGACAACATCGCCAACGCGATCTACAAGTTCGTATGGGACGAGTACTGCGACTGGTACCTGGAACTGGCCAAGGTCCAGGTCCAGCAAGGCACCGAGGCGCAACAGCGCGCCACCCGCCACACGCTGCTGCGCGTGCTGGAAGTGATCCTGCGCCTGGCGCACCCGATCATTCCGTTCGTGACCGAGCAGCTGTGGCATGCGGTCGCGCCGCTGGCAGGTAAAACCGGTGACACCATCATGCTGCAGCCCTACCCGATCGCCGACGAATCGCTGATCGACGAAGGCGCGGAAAGCTGGATGGAGCAGTTCAAGAAGGTCACCGACGCCACCCGCAACCTGCGCGCCGAGATGAAGCTGGCGCCGTCGGTGCGCGTGCCGCTGATCGTCGAACCGGCATCGAGCGAAGACCGTGCCGCCGCCCAGAGCTTCGCACCGTATGTGCAGCTGCTCGGCAAGCTGTCGGAAGTGCAGATCGTCGACGCCCTGCCGGATTCGCCGGCGGCCGTCGCCATCGTCGGCACCACCAAGCTGATGCTGCAGGTCGAGATCGACGTCGCCGCCGAGCGCGAGCGCCTGTCGAAGGAGATCGCCCGCGTCAAAGGCGAGATCGCCAAGTGCGAGGCCAAGCTGTCGAGCGAAAGCTTCGTCGCCCGCGCCCCGGAAGCCGTGGTGGCCCAGGAGCGCGAACGCCTGGCGAACTTCAGCGCCACGCTGGCCAAGCTGGAGGAACAGCTGGCCAAGCTGCCGCCGGCCTGATTTTTTTGCCGCTTGTAAAAAAGCCGCGCCCCGGGTTCTGCCTGGCGCGGCTTTTTTACTTTCTCCCCGGCGAGCGTTCACTTGTCGGCAACGATCCTGTACCCACCCCATCGGTCTTCGAATCTCGGATCGAGCTTTACACAGAAGCGCGTTTTCTTGGGATTGTTCGGCAGTTCACAAGCACTCGTATCGCTTTTAGCGCCACGCTGCACCAGCAACGCCAGATCCTGTTGAAGCTTGTCTCGCTCGGCTCTCAATGCCTGAATTTCAGCAAGATTTGGCATTGCGATCCATGCCATACCAACGATCGCAAGAGCGCCAATCGCTGTTACACCCAATCCCATGCCCGCAACCTTCCATATAACAAATGCGGCAGCCTTTTCATAGGCGGTAGCTGCACGCTCGGCGCTGATATTGGCGGCTTCAAAGCGATGAACCAGGACATCTGCTGCATCATTGATTGCAATTTTCAACGACACATTAACTTCTCTTGAAACAGCGCTGGGAAGTGTCGATGCCGCACCAAGGATTGCCCCTCTTGCATCGCCAAGACCTTTCACAGCCTCTTCAATCGCTTTCTGATCACGTATCGCGGCCTCTAGCAAAGTACCAGTCACCGTATGGATGTCGATGTCTTTCATGCTGTTACTCATCTGCTGATCCCGGGGGTTTTATAAAATGTGCGTGCGCGCTTCAACTCGTATTCTTGCTGTCGTCGGACTTGGCGTTCCGTATAGATGCCATGCAAGTGGGCCAGGCTTAATCCCAGTTCACGCAAATCTTCTACGACCGCATAATTTAGCTTGTTGTTGCCGTCGACTGAAACGATGAGGCCACCGGACGAGCCTTTGATCGATCCTTGGCTGTTTGCGACAACACGCAGGTAGCGCGAGTAAAGCGCTGATTTGTCGGTCTTGGTACTCATCGCTTCCGCGACCATGTCGTCAATAAATTTCTGCAAGTTGGGCCCTCTGACGCCTGCAGTTCGGAAGTCCAGATAAGGGACTATTTTCAAGTTAAGCGAGGCATTTTGGTTCTTGGAACTGATAAACCAATGTACTTCTCTAGATATTGGTATTAGATCAAAGTTCTCTCTCGCCGATAGCATCCGGTTAAGCAGAACCAGCTTGGAGGTCTCTTTGTCGTCGTCGTTTTCCTGTCGTTTGAACTCTAGCAATCGCATCACCCGCGCGCCTTGTACAAGGACATCCCCTGCAGACCGATCAAGTGGAGTTTGCTGCAGCAGATTGACAGCGAGCGGCAAACTTTCGATATCGTCGCGCCCTCCCATCACCAATCCTAAGCTGTAGAGAAAATTCCCAATAATTATGTTTTCGTATATATCCATGTCACCTTTTTCTGCTTATAGCCAGCCCGCGTTCCTCGCCAACCGGTAAGCCTCGATACGGTTGCCTGCATTCAGCTTGCTGATCGCCTCCGACAGATAATTGCGCACCGTGCCTTCGGACAGGTGCACCAGCTTGGCGATCTCGCCGCTGGTCTTGCCCTCGCCCGCCAGGCGCAGCACCTGGCGCTCGCGGTCGGACAGCGGGTCCTGGCCGGCGCTCCAGCTCTCCAGCGCCAGCTCCGGCGCGATCGCGCGGCCACCGCCGTGCACGACGCGAATCGCCGCCGCCAGGTTCTCTGCCGGTGCATCCTTCAGCAGGTAGCCGCGCACCCCGGCTTCCAGCGCGCGCCGCAGGTAGCCGCTGCGCGCGAAGGTGGTCACGATCACGACCTTGGCCGGCAGGCCGAGTTCGTGCAACTGGGCCGCCAGTTCGAGGCCCGTCATCTGCGGCATCTCGACATCGGTCAGCACGATGTCGGGCCGCAGCTCGCGGCACAGCGCCAGCGCATCCTTGCCGTTGCCGGCGGTGCCGACGACGTCGAGGTCGTCCTCGAGCTTCAAGAGCGCGGCCAGTGCGCCCAGCACCAGCGCCTGGTCTTCGGCGATCACGATACGGATCAACTGCGGGATCATGCTGTCTCCTTCGATTCGATCATCGGCAAGCGCAGCTCGATGCACATGCCATTCTCCACGCGGATGGCCAGCCTGCCGCCGGCGCCCGCCGCGCGTTCACGCATCCCCGTCAACCCATTGCCGACGCGGACTTCGTCGCCGGCGCGCAGGCGGTCGCCATCGTCAAGCACGCGCAGGACGGCGCTGCCTTCTTCCCGTGCCAGCCTGACGGTGCAGCACGTCGCGCCGGCATGGCGCACCACGTTCGTCACCGCTTCGCGCAGCGCCAGCGCCAGCACGTGTTCGAGTCCCGGCGCCATCGCAGATTGAAGAAACTGCGGCTGGATGTCCTCGCACAGTTCGACGCCGGCCGCCGCCAGGCTGGCGCGGGCGCTGGCCAGTGCGCCGGACAGGCCGCTGTCGCGGTAGCCGGTCACCGCCGTCCTCACCTCGGCCAGGGCACGGCGCGCGCTGGCTTCGATGTCGGCGATCTCGCGCTGGCAGGCCTCGAGATCGCGGCCGGCCAGCTTGCCCGCGAGTTCCGCCTTCAATGCGATCAATGACAGCGAGTGGCCCAACAAGTCGTGCAGGTCGCGCGAGATGCGTTCGCGTTCGGCGATGCGGGCGATGTGCTCGACTTCTTCCTGCTTGCGCAGCAGCTGGCTGCGCGAGGCGCGCAGGCCGCCTTCCATGATCGAGGCCACGCCCACCGACAGCCCGACCGCCCAGGGCGCCAGCAGGAAGGACGGGCCGTTCGGCGCCAGCAGGTAGCCGGTGGCCGTCGCCAGTCCCAGCACCACCGCCAGCATGCGCGGCGCGTTGCGGCCCGGGGCCAGGCGGCCGCACATGCCGGCCGCGAAGATGAAGAAGGTGCCGGCGCCGTTATTGTGCGGGGCCCACAGCATGCCGAACAGGCAGGCCGCCAGGATGCAGAGGACGGCATTGCGGCCGCTGGTCCAGAAGCTGACCAGGTAGAGCGGGAGGAACAGCGCGATGCTCACGCCCAGCATGGCCAGCTCGAAGGCCGTGAACGCGCTGTAGAAGTACTTAAACAGCAGGAAGGCCAGGGACATCGACCACAGGTAGGGCAGCTTGCCCAGTTCCGGCGGGACCCAGGGCCCCGCCAGCACGCGCTTGATTTGTTCCATCGCTCGTCGTTCTTATAGGTGATCAGCGGTCGACCAGGCGAACGTCGGCGATCTCGAAGCGGTAGTCGCCGGGTTGCGGTCCAGCGTTAAATCCTATCATGGTCACCGCGGCCGGATCGACCCCGCTGAAGGCGCTGAAGGGGATCGCCACTTCCTTCCATTCGGCGCCCGTCTCGAAGGGCACGCTGCGCGGAATCGTCATGCCGCTCGACGCCATCGTCAGCATGTACTGGCGGCCGTCGCCGCGCACGCGGAAGCGCAGCACTTTGGCCGCGCTCAGGTCCGCGCCCAGCATCGGCTGCGTGCCAGGCATGAAAGCCGCACCGGCCCACGGGTAGGCGAAGCCGGGCTTGACTTGCGCTTCGATGGCGATGCTTGCTCCGCCCTCTTGTGCGGCCTGGGCGCCGAGATTCACGGTCGAGACGCCGCCCGCGAATTTGTCGGTGGACGGGAACCAGCCGGTGCCGAAGGGGCTGGCCAGCTTGCCCTCTTTCAGCAGCGAGATCCTGCCGTCGGCGGGCAGTGCGAGCGGCTGGGTGCTCTTGGCCGCGCTCTCCTGCGCCACATGCTGGCGCTGGGTATCGCGGATCGCCGCCGTGCTCTCGCCATCCTTCCACACTTCGACGATGCGGCGCGTGGCAGCGATGTCCTGCAGCGGATTGCCCTCGACCAGCACCAGGTCGGCCTTGTAGCCCTTGGCGATCTGGCCGCGCTGGCCCAGGCGGAAGGCTTTGGCAGGCGCGCTGGTGGCGGCCACCAGGGCTTCACGCGGCGTGAGGCCCGCATCGACCAGCGCCGCCAGTTCGTGGTGCAGGCTGGCGCCGTACTGGGTGCCGGCATTGCCGGCGTCGGTACCGGCCAGCACCGGCACGCCGGCGCGGCGCATGGCCGCCGTGACCATCTTCGGCGCCGCCAGGATCGCGGGCCGCGGCGCCGGACCGTAGCCGGTCTGCAGGGCGCCGCGTTCCTCGCGGTCGAGCAGGCCGGCCACCTGCGGGTCGTCGAGCAGGTCGCGCGGCTTCACGCCGGCGATGCTTTCCAGGACCGAGAAGGTCGGCACCACGAAGGCGCCCTTCGCCTGCGCCAGCTGCGCCAGGCTGTCCGCCTCTTCCTGCGACAGCCTGGGTGCGACGAACAGGTGGGCGAGGCCGTCGGCGCCCGCTTCCAGTGCGGCGCGCGCATCCTTCAGGCTGCTGATGTGGACCACGGCCAGCTTGCCGCGCTTGTGGGCGGCGGCGATCACGGCCTTCACGGTGGCGACGTCGAGGCTGTTGAAGTGGTGGTCGCCGAAGCCGTCTTCCATCACCACCTTGATGAAGTGGGAACCTTCGGCGATGCGGGCATCGACGAAAGCCTGGGCGTCGCCGCCGTTTTCCAGGGTCGGGATCTTGACCGGGAATTCGGTGCCGTGACCGCCCGGCGCGGTGATCAGGGTGCCGGCCGAGAACACGTCGGCTTCGCGCTGGTTGCGGCCTTCCGCCATCTGCTTCTTGATGCGCTGCATGACCTCGATGCCGGTGAACATGTCGACCTGGGTCGTCACGCCGAACACCAGCGGCAGCTCGAAGTGCTGCCAGGTGTGGACGTGGGCGTCGATCAGGCCCGGCAACAGGGTGCGTCCGGCGCCGTTCACCACGCGGCTGCCTGCCGGCGCCTTGCCGTGGAAGTCGGCGTCCGCGATCACGCCGTCGCGCACCAGCACCGAGCGGTGTTCGTGGGCGGCCTTGCCGTCGAACACGCGCACGTCCTGCACCAAGGTCGTGCCGGCGAAGGCGGTAGCGGAGCAAGCCAGGCCCGCGGCCAGCAGCATCGAATTCAGGATGGTCGGTTTCATGGTGTTCCCCTTGTCATTGTTGGTTGTCGATGGCGATCTGCCATGGACACCAGTATCGGGAAGCGCCGCCCGCGGCGGCAGAAGCGAGCGCCATCAGTTTCAGGTGACAAATGTCATTATTTACCGAACGGTCGTACTGTTTGCTACACTCGGGTTGCCCATAACAACACCGGAGACCCCATGCGCACTCTCATCAACGCTTCCCTGATCGCCGCTGTCCTCGCCTCCCCGCTCGCATGGGCGCAGGACGCTTCGCCGGTCGGCCTGTGGAAGACCATCGACGACAGCTCGGGCAAGCCGACCGCGCTGATCCGCATCACCGAAAACCAGGGCGAGCTGACGGGCAAGATCGAGAAACTGTTCCGCACCCCGGACGAAGACCAGGCCCCGAAGTGCGTGGCCTGTACCGACGCCCGCAAGAACCAGCCGATCATCGGCATGACCATCGTCTCGGGCCTGAAGAAGAACGGCGACGAGTACAACGGCGGCGAGATCCTCGACCCGAAGAACGGCAAGGTCTACAAGAGCAAGCTGACGGTGCGCGAAGGCGGCAAGAAGGTCGAAGTGCGCGGCTATGTCGGCGTGCCGATGTTCGGCCGCTCGCAGGTCTGGCTGCGCCAGGAGTGAGCCGCTGACGGGCGGTGAACCAGCCGGACCATGCCGTGGATGCGTGCGCCCTTCGCCGCGCAGGCCTTCAAACGCGCGCCGCATGAATTATCTTAATGCTAACCTCGGTCGCAACTTATTCCTGAGTTGCGACCACATGAACAATAAAGACAACACGCTTCCGCTGCGCCTCGAAAGGGCGCCATCATGATCATCCTGCGCCTGATTGCCCTGCTCGCAGCAGGCATGGTACTGATTCTCCCGCCGCTGGCAGCGGCAGATGCCGCCCAGACGGGCTTGCCGGGATGGGTCGCCGTCCGCGGCCTCGCCGGCGCGGCGCTGGTTGCCCTCAGCTTCCTGTATATCGCCGCGCTGGGGGACCGCATGCGCCGCTACGGCCACGTACGCACCCTCGGCGGCCTGCTGCTGCTGATCCCGGCCGGCATCGGCATCGCCTTTCTGACCACGCACACCGAAGCGCCGCTGCTGTGGGGCGCCGGCCTGCTGCTGTCGTTCACGGCGGTTCTGTTCGTCAGCTTCGTCTACCCGGCAACCCCGGACCGCCGCCAGCGCCCGATGCGCCGGCGCGAGCGTGGCGAGCCCGCGCTGATTCTCGTGCAGCGCCACCCGTCGACCGAGCGCCGCGCCCGCGCGCGCGATGGTTCGCTAAGGGTTTAAGGGAATAGTGTCAGGCGCTGCGGCGCTTGGCCAAGTGCCGGTCTAAGGCATTGGCAAACTGCTGGCGGTCGGCCTGGCTGAAGGCGCTCGGGCCGCCGGTGTCGACGCCGCCGCTCCTCAACTCCTCCATGAAGGCGCGCATCGTCAGCTGCTGGGCGATATTGTCCCTGGTGTAGAACTCGCCGCGCGGATTCAGCGCATCGCCGCCCTTCTCCAGCACGCGCGCCGCCAAAGGGATGTCGCCGGTGATCACCAGGTCGCCCGGCGCCAGCCTTTCCACGATCTCGGTATCGGCCACGTCCGGCCCGCTCGGCACCTGCAGCGCGCGGATGAAGCGCGAGCCGGGCACCCGGATCAGCTGGTTCGCAACCAGGGTCACCTGCAGCTGCAGGCGTTCGGCCACGCGGAACAGGATCTCCTTGATCACGCCCGGGCAGGCATCGGCATCGACCCAGATCTGCATCGTCATGCCTGGTTCAAGCGAGCGGCAGGTTGTCCCACAGATCGCCGGTGGGGCTGATGCGGGGTGCGGTCACGCCGAAGTGCTGGTAGGCCAGCGGCGTGGCGATGCGGCCGCGCGGGGTGCGCTGCAGATAGCCCTGCTGGATCAGGTAGGGTTCCAGCACGTCCTCGATGGTGTCGGCCGCTTCGCCGATGGCCGCCGCCAGGTTGCCGATGCCGACCGGACCGCCAGCAAACTTGAACAGCACCGCTTCCAGGAGTTTACGGTCCATGACGTCGAAGCCGACGGTGTCGACGTCGAGCATCTTCAGTGCGCGGTCGGCCATGTCCTTGGTGATCTCGCCGTTGCCCTTCACTTCCGCGTAGTCGCGCACGCGGCGCAGCAGGCGGTTGGCGATACGCGGCGTGCCGCGCGCACGCTTGGCCACTTCCCTCGCGCCTTCCTCGTTGATCGGCGCTTCGAGCAGCGCGGCGCTGCGGGTGACGATCTTGGTCAGTTCCTCGACGTTGTAGAACTCGAGGCGGGCGACGATGCCGAAGCGGTCGCGCAGCGGATTGGTCAGCATGCCGGCGCGGGTGGTGGCGCCGACCAGCGTGAACGGCTGCAGGTCGAGCTTCACGGAGCGCGCGGCCGGCCCTTCACCGATCATGATGTCGATCTGGTAGTCCTCGAGCGCCGGGTACAGGATCTCCTCGACCACAGGCGACAGGCGGTGGATCTCGTCGATGAACAGCACGTCGTTGGCTTCGAGGTTGGTCAGCAGCGCGGCCAGGTCGCCGGGACGTTCCAGCACCGGGCCGGAGGTCTGGCGCAGGTTCACGCCCATCTCGCGCGCGATGATGTGGGCCAGCGTGGTTTTACCGAGGCCCGGCGGTCCGAACAGCAGGGTGTGGTCGAGCGCCTCGCGGCGCTTGCGCGCGGCGTGGATGAAGATCTCGAGCTGGTCGCGGATCTTCGACTGGCCGACGTATTCGTCGAGGTGCTTGGGCCGCAGCGCGCGCTCGATCGCCTCCTCGTTCGGCGAAGCCGGCGCGGAATCGATGATGCGCTGCTCGGTGAAGTTGTCGGTCTGGATGCTCATTGTTCGTTTCGCTTATGCCTTCGACAAGGACTTCAGCGCCAGCTTGATGCCCTCGGAAACGCCGGTACCCGCCGGCATGTTCTTGATCGCGGCCAGCGCTTC
>Ga0065165_1003631_pt1 | contig 10567 bp, 8 predicted proteins | sample AraplaMF_Cvi_mMF_FD_63813 | JGI IMG/M metagenome (GOLD analysis project Ga0065165, IMG submission 63813) | Arabidopsis root microbial communities from the University of North Carolina, USA - plate scrape MF_Cvi_mMF (version 2) (version 3) | ecosystem: Host-associated > Plants > Roots > Endosphere... | reverse complement strand
GCCGTCGACGAGCGCAGCGCCGCCGACGGCATCCTGCATTCGCGCGCCTGGCATGCGGCCTTCGAACAGGTCCAGTTCGGCCGCGTGCCGGTGGTCGCGGTGCTGCACGGCGCGGTGGTTGGCGGCGGGCTCGAACTCGCCAGCGCGGCCCACATCCGCGTCGCCGAGCGCAGCGCCTTCTACGGCCTGCCCGAAGGCCAGCGCGGGCTGTTCGTCGGCGGTGGCGGCTCGGCCCGCATTCCGCGGCTGATCGGAGTCGCCCGCATGAGCGACATGATGCTGACCGGCCGCGTGCACGACGCCGAGGAAGGCCAGCGCATCGGGCTGTCGCAGTACCTGGTCGACGACGGGCAGGGCCTCGCGACCGCGTTCGAGCTCGCGCGCAAGATCGCGTCGAACGCGCCGCTGTCGAACTTCGCGGTGATGCATGCGCTGCCGCGCATCGCCGAGCAGGGCCAGGCCGCCGGGCTGTTCACCGAATCGCTGATGGCCGCGATCACGCAGGCCGACGACGCGGCCAAGCAGCGCATGCGCGCCTTCCTCGACGGCCAGGCCGGCAAGGTCGGCAAGGCATGAGCGCAGCGGCGCCACGCTATCGGCCAGTGGCGCTGGGCGGCTCGCTCGACGCACGCTTCACGCCGCAGCCCGACGGCAGCCTGTGGATCGAGTCGACCGAGTCGCTGCAGGCTCACCCGCTGCGGCTGACCGACCGCCTGCAGCACTGGGCGGCACGCGCTCCCGAACGCACGCTGGCCGCCCGGCGCGACGCCACCGGCAGCTGGCGCCACCTGAGCTACCGCGACGCGGTGCATGGCGCGCGCAGCATCGCGCAGGCGCTGCTCGACCTCGGCCTCGGCCCCGAGCGGCCACTCGCGATCCTGTCCGACAACGACCTGGAGCACCTGCTGCTGACGCTCGGCGCGATGTGGGCCGGCGTGCCGTGTGCGCCGGTCTCGCCGGCGTACTCGCTGCTGTCGCAGGACCACGCGAAGCTGCGCCACATCCTCGGCCTGCTGGCGCCCGGGTTGGTGTTCGCCGCGAACGGCCCCGCCTACGCGCGGGCGATCGGTGCGGCCCTGCCGCCCGGCACGCCGCTCGCGCTGGCCGGCGGCACGGTCGAAGGCCGGCACGCGCTGCGCTTCGCCGACCTGCTCGCGACGACGCCGACCGACGCGGTCGAGGCGGCGCATGCCATGGTCGGCCCCGACACCGTCGCGAAGATCCTGTTCACCTCCGGCTCGACGCAGGCGCCGAAAGGCGTGATCAACACGCAGCGCATGCTGTGCAGCAACCAGCAGATGATCCTGCAGTGCTTCCCGTGCCTGGGCGCGACGCCGCCGGTGCTGGTCGACTGGCTGCCGTGGAACCACACCTTCGGCGGCAACCACAACGTCGGGCTGACGATCTGGAACGGCGGCACGCTGTACATCGACGATGGCAAGCCGACGCCGGCACTCATCGATACCACGCTGCGCAACCTGCGCGAGATCGCGCCGACCGTCTACTTCAACGTGCCGAAGGGCTTCGAGGAGATCGCCAACGCGCTGGAGCACGACACCGTGCTGCGCGACCGGCTGTTCAGCCGCGTGCAGATGTTCTTCTTCGCCGGCGCGGGGCTGTCGCAGCCGGTGTGGGACCAGCTCGACCGGCTGGCCGAAGCCACCTGCGGCGAGCGCATCCGCATGCTGACCGGGCTCGGCATGACCGAGACCGCGCCGTTCGCGATCTGCGCCAATGGCGACGACGTGCGCTCCGGCCACATCGGCCTGCCGGCCCCCGGGCTGCAGCTGAAGCTGGTGCCGAGCGGCGACAAGATGGAGCTGCGCTACCGCGGCCCGAACGTCACGCCGGGGTACTGGAGGCAGGCGGGCACCGGCAGCTTCGACGCCGACGGCTTCTACGCCAGCGGCGATGCGGTGCGGCTGGTCGACCCGGCCGATCCGCAGCGCGGCCTGGCCTTCGACGGCCGCATCGCCGAGGACTTCAAGCTCGCGACCGGCACCTTCGTGTCGGTGGGGCCGTTGCGCGCACGGGCCATCACGGTCGGCGACCCTTGCGTGCAGGACGTGGTCGTCACCGGGCTGAACCGCAGCGAGATCGGCCTGCTGGTGTTCCCGCGCGCCGACCGCTGCCGCGCGCTTGCCGGCCTCGCGGCCGACGCGCCGCTGGCCGAGGTGCTGGCCGCGGCGCCGGTGCGCGCGTTCTTCCAGCGCTGGATCGACCTGCTGCACGACGCCGGCACCGGCAGTGCGACACGCGTCGCGCGCGCGCTGCTGCTGGCCGAGCCGCCGGCGATCGACCGCGGTGAAGTCACCGACAAGGGCTCGATCAACCAGCGCGCGGTGCTGGCCTGCCGGGCCGCGCTGGTCGAGCAGCTGCACGACGGCAACGCGCCCGGCCTGTTCCTTCCGGGCCGCAGATCGTCATGAGCGACTCCCGCACCACCACGCACACGGTCGCCGTGAACTTCGGCGACTGCGACCCGGCCGGCATCGTCTTCTTCCCGAACTTCTCGCGCTGGATGGACGCGGCCTCGCTGTCGTTCTTCATGCAGTGCGGCGTGCCGCCATGGCGCGAGCTGGAGCGCACGCGCGGCATCGTCGGCACGCCGCTGCTGGAGATCCACACCCGCTTCCTGCAGTCGGTCACCTACGGCGAGACGATCACCATCGAGACCTGCGTCGACGAATGGCGCGGCAAGGTCTTCGTGCAGCATCACCGCGTGCTGCGCGACGGCGAACTGGTCTGCGAAGGCCGCGAGACGCGCATCTTCGTGACCCGCGACGCCAGCGGAACACTGAAATCCATCGCGGTGCCGGACGACATCCGCGCGCTGTGCCGGACACATTCGCGACCCCGAACGGAGACCTCCCCATGAAGCACCTGAAGACCTGGCTGGCCGCGGCGGCCCTGGCCGCGCTGGCCACCGGCGCACATGCCGACGTGACCATCGGCGTCAGCGTCCCGCTGACCGGACCGACCTCGGCACTCGGCATCCCGAGCAAGAACGGCATCAGCCTGTGGCCGAGCACGATCGCCGGCGAGAAGCTGAACGTGATCGTGCTCGACGACGCGACCGACCCGACCGTCGGCGTCAAGAACGCGCGTCGCTTCGTCACCGAAGACAAGGTCGACCTGATCGTCGGCTCGGCGGCCACGCCGATCGCGATCGCGATGTCGGACGTCGCGGCCGAGGCGCAGACGGTGCAGCTGGCGCTGTCGCCGATCCCGCTGCCCGAAGGCAAGGGCGCGTGGACCTTCCGGCTGCCGCAGTCGACCGCGGTGATGTCGATCCCGATCGTCGAGCACTGGAAGAAGACCGGCGTCAAGACCTTCGGCTTCGTCGGGTATGCCGATGCGTACGGCGAGGCCTGGCTGAAGGACATCACCGCGCTCGCGACCGCGGCCGGCATCAAGAGTGTCGGCGTCGAGCGCTTCGCACGCGCCGACACCAGCATCACCGGCCAGGCGCTGAAGCTGGTCGGCGCGAACCCGGATGCGATCCTGATCGCCGCCTCGGGCAGCGGCGCGGCGATGCCGCACAAGGGCCTGGTCGAGCGCGGCTACCCGAAGGGGAAGATCTACCAGACGCACGGCGCGGCGACGCTCGACCTGATCCGCGTCGGCGGCAAGGACGTCGAAGGCTCGTTCGTCTCGTCGGGGCCGGCGCTGGTGGCGCCGAAGCTGCCCGACAGCAACCCGAGCAAGGCGCTCGGCGTGCGCTTCATCGAGCAGTACGAGAAGGCGTTCGGGCCGAAGAGCGCGAACCAGTTCGGCGCGCATGCGTTCGATGCGGCGATCGTGCTCGAGAAGATCATCCCGATGGCGCTGAAGAAGGCCCGGCCCGGCACGAAGGAGTTCCGCGCCGCGCTGAAAGAGGCGCTCGAGACGGCCGGCCGCATCCCGGTGTCGCAGGGCGTGCTGAACTACACCGCGACGGATCACTTCGGCTTCACGCCGGACACCGGCGTCTTGTTGAAAGTGACGAACGGCGACTGGGAAGTGGTCAAGTGATCGGCTGACCTGCCGCGCGCATGGACCTCTCGATCGCGGGCATCCTGCTGCTCGACGGCGCGACCAGCGGCGCGGTCTACGCGCTGCTGGCGCTCGCGCTGGTGCTGGTGTTCGCGGTCACGCGGGTGATCTTCATTCCGCAGGGCGAGTTCGTCGCCTACGGCGCTCTGACGCTCGCGATGCTGCAGATGGGCAAGCTGCCCGGCACGGTGTGGCTGCTCGCGGTGCTGGCCGTGCTGGCGACGCTGCGCGATGCGTTCGCGGCGGTCCGCGCGGGCCAGCCCGCCGGCCGCATCGCGCGCGATGCCGCGCGGTCGCTGGCCGGCCCGGCGGTGGTCGCGCTGCTCGCGCTGTGGGCCGCGCCGCGCCAGTTGCCGCTGGTGTTGCAAAGCCTGCTGGCGCTCGCGATCGTCACGCCGCTCGGGCCGCTGGTGTACCGGCTCGCATACCGGCCGCTGGCCGATGCGCCGGTGCTGGTGCTGCTGATCGTCTCGGTCGGCGTGCATTTCGCGCTGACCGGGCTCGGGCTGTTGTTCTTCGGCGCCGAAGGCTTTCGCAATCCGAGCTTCTGGGACGAGCGCTTTCGCGCCGGGCCGCTGGTGCTGTCGGGGCAGGCGCTGATCATCTTCCTCGTGTCGGCCGCGCTGATCGTCGGGCTGGGGCTGTTCTTCGGCCGCACGCTGCGCGGCAAGGCCTTGCGCGCGACCGCGGTGAACCGGCTCGGCGCGCGGCTGATGGGCATCTCGACCGACGGCGCCGGCCGCTGGAGCATGGGGCTCGCTGCCTTCATCGGCGCGCTGTCGGGCCTGCTGATCGGGCCGACCACGACGATGTTCTACGACACCGGCTTCCTGATCGGGCTGAAGGGCTTCGTCGCGGCGATCTTCGGCGGGCTCGCAAGCTACCCGGGCGCCGCGGCCGGCGCGCTGTTCGTCGGCTGGCTCGAATCCTTCGGCTCGTTCTGGGCCAGCGCCTACAAGGAGGTGATCGTCTTCACGATGATCCTGCCGGTGCTGCTGTGGCGCAGCGTCACGCACGGCCAGACCGATGACGAGTAGCCGCTGGTTCCTGCTCGCGTTCGCCGCCGCGCTGGCGCTGCTGCCGCAGTTGCCGGTGCCGGAGTTCTGGGTCACGCAGCTGAACTACATCGGGCTGTATGCGCTGGTCGTGATCGGCCTGGTGCTGCTGACCGGCATCGCCGGGCTGACCTCGTTCGGCCAGGCCGCGTTCGTCGGCATCGGCGCCTACAGCAGCGCGTGGCTGACGCTGAACCTCGGGCTGTCGCCGTGGCTCGCGGTGTTCGGCGGTCTCGCGCTGACGGCGCTCGCGGCGCTGCTGCTCGGCTGGATCACGCTGCGCATGTCGGGCCACTACCTGCCGCTCGCGACCATCGCGTGGTGCCTGAGCCTGTACTACCTGTTCGGCAACCTGGAGGCGCTCGGCCGCTACGACGGCCTGCTCGGCATCGCGCCGCTCAGCGTCTTCGGCCTGCCGCTGAACACCGGCCGCAGCTTCTTCTACCTGCTGTGGGCGCTGGTGATGCTGGCGGCGCTGGCCGCGACGCAGCTGCTCGATTCCCGCAGCGGCCGCGCGCTGCGGGCGCTGAAGGGCGGCAGCACGATGCCCGAGGCGATGGGCATCGACACCTTCCGCGCCAAGGTCACGGTGTTCGTGCTGGCGGCGCTGCTGGCCGGCATGTCGGGCTGGTTGTTCGCGCATTTCCAGCGCAGCGTCAACCCGTCGCCCTTCGGGCTGAAGATGGGCATCGAGTACCTGTTCATGGCGGTGATCGGCGGGGTCGGCCAGGTGTGGGGGGCGCTCGCCGGTGCGGCGGTCGTCAAGCTGCTGGAAGACCAGCTGCAGGTGCTGCTGCCGCGGCTGCTCGGCGGCAGCGGCAGCTACGAGGTGATCGTGTTCGGCGTGCTGCTGGTGGGGGTGCTGCAGTACGCGCGCGACGGGCTGTGGGCGGCGGTCGTCGCGCGTCTGCCGCGGCGCGCGCGGCGTCGCGACTGGGCCGATGCGGCGCCGCTGCCGGAGGCCGCCCGGCCGCCGCACGGCGAGCTGGTGCTCGACGTGCACTCGGTGCGCAAGGAATTCGGCGGGCTGGTCGCGGTGAACGACGTCAGCTTCCAGGTGCGGGCCGGCGAGATCGTCGGGCTGATCGGGCCGAACGGCGCCGGCAAGTCGACCACCTTCAACCTGGTCAGCGGCGTGCTGCCGCTGACGCGCGGCGAGGTGCGGCTGCGCGGCGAGCGCATCGACGGGCTGCCGTCGCGCGGCATCGCGCGGCGCGGGGTATCGCGCACCTTCCAGCACGTGAAGATGGTGCCGGAGATGACGGTGCTCGAGAACGTCGCGCTCGGCGCGCACCGGCGCGGGCGGCGCGGCGTGCTGCCGGCAATGCTGCGGCTGGAGCGCGATGAGGAGCGCCGGCTGCTGCGCGAGGCCGAGCGGCAGCTGCAGCGCGTCGGCATGGCCGACCGCCTGGACGAGCTGGCCGGCAACCTGGCGCTCGGCCCGCAGCGCCTGATGGAGATCGCCCGCGCGCTGAGCGCCGACCCGTCGCTGCTGCTGCTCGACGAGCCGGCCGCCGGGCTGCGCCACCAGGAGAAGCGGGCGCTGGCCGGGGTGCTGCGGCAACTGCGCGCCGAGGGGCTGTCGATCCTGCTGGTCGAGCACGACATGGACCTGGTGATGGACGTCAGCGACCGCATCGTCGTGATGGAGTTCGGCACGCAGCTGATGCAGGGCACGCCGGCCGAGGTGCAGGCAAGCGCGGCGGTGCGAGCTGCGTACCTCGGGACGGAGCACTGAGCATGGGCAGCCCGACCCCCACACCTCCGTTCGCCCTGGGCCTGTCGAAGGGTCGCGCCGAGCCCACCCCTGTTCAGGCCGCGCCCGACCCCGTTCGGGCTGAGCCTGTCGAAGCCCTGGCCGTCAGCGAGCTCCACGCCGGCTACGGCCGTGCCGAAGTCCTGCGCGGTCTCCAACTGCAGGCCGCCGCCGGCAGCGTCGTCACCGTGATCGGCCCGAACGGCGCCGGCAAGTCGACGCTGCTGAACGCGTTGATGGGCGTGCTGCCGTCGCGCGGTGCGATCTGCTGGCAGGGCCGGGCGGTCGACGCGCTGCCGCTCGAAGCCCGCGTCGACGCCGGCATCGCGCTGGTCCCCGAAACCCGCGCGCTGTTCGGCAGCATGCCGGTCGAAGACAACCTGCGGCTCGGCGCCTGGCGGCTGCGGCAGCGCGGGCCGCGGGCCGCGCTGCAGGCGATGGAGCGCGTCTACGCGCTGTTCCCGCGCTTGCACGAGCGGCGTGCGCAGCTCGCCGGCACGCTGTCGGGCGGCGAGCGGCAGATGCTGGCGGTCGGCCGCGCGCTGATGGGCGAGCCGTCGCTGCTGATGCTCGACGAGCCGAGCCTCGGCCTCGCGCCGCTGGTGGTGCGCGAGATCTTCCGCACCATCGCTGCGTTGCGCGCGACCGGCGTGACGATCCTGCTGGTCGAACAGAACGCGCGCGCGGCGCTGGAGGTGGCCGACCACGCCTATGTGCTGGAGATGGGCGAGATCGTGCTGCAAGGCCCGGCGGCAGCGCTGGCGCGCGATGCCCGCGTGATCGACACCTACCTCGGCGCGGCGCGTTCCGCCGCGCCGGGCTGACCGTGGACGCGCTCGACAGCTCGCGCCTGGAGCACCTGGTCGGCTATGCCGCGACCCGCGCATCGGTGCAGCTGAAGCGCTCGTTCGTGCGCCACCTGGGGCCGCTGTCGTTGAAGGCCGTCGAGTTCTCGATCCTGGTGCTGGTCGCGGCCAACGAGCGGGTGAACCAGAAGCAGCTCGGCCAGGCGCTCGACGTCTCGCCGCCGAACATGGCGGTCACGCTGGACCGCATGGTCGAGCGCGGCTGGGTGCTGCGCGAGCGCTGCAGCGACGACCGGCGCTCGCAGCGCATCGCGCTGACGCCGGCCGGCCGGACGCTCGCGGCGCGCGCCGAGAAGATCGCCGCGACGATGGAGGACGAGGCTCTGGCCGCGTTGTCGCCGCGCGAACGCGCGACGCTGATCAGGCTGCTGATGCGCGTCGCGGCCGGCACCGGCTAGAGCGGCTGCAAATCCGGCCCGCGCAGGTTGACCAGCAAGGCCCGGCCGTTCTCGTCGACGCGGAACTCGCCGAAGCGCGCGCCCGACCAGCGCTGCGCTTCGCCTTCGCGGAAGAACCATGCGTCGGTGACGAGGATCCAGAAGCTGTTCTTCGGCGTCAGCTCGATGCGCAGTTCATCGGCCGCGAGCGGCGCGCCGTCGTCCAGCCGCAGCAGCGTCAGCACGCCGCGCGCGTCGCGCCGGGCGACAGCGTGCGGGCGCTGCGCACGCAGCAGTTCGCCGTCGAAGTGCCGCTGCAGCTCGGACGGCATGCGGAAGTTCAGCCGCATGTAGTCACCCTGCACCAGCGAGCGCGGGTCGGCCGGCGCGAGTTCGACGAACACCGGCTGGCCGTGCGCGATCAGCGCTTCCTTCTGCCAGATGCCGAGGTTGGCGACCAGCAGCACCGCGGCTGCGCTGGCCGCGATGGCCGCCCGCTGGCGCAGCGTGTTCGGCACGGCCGCCGGTGCGGCGTGACCGGCCTGCGCCGGCCGGCGGGCGCCCCAGCGCGCCAGCAGCGCGAGCACCGCGCCCGCGGCGACCAGCAGCAGCGCCTTGTGTGCGAGCGGCCAGGCCAGCTGGTAGTAGAACGCGCCGATGATCCAGGCCGCGGCGAGGCCGGCCGCGGCGGCCAGCCGCCAGCGCCGCGTCGTCACGCACAGCGCGAGCGCCAGCAGCACCGCGCCGAGCGTCGGCATCAGCCCCGCCAGCAACGCGAGCACCGCGGCCACGCCGGCCAGCCACGGCTGGCGCAGGCCCGGCCAGCGCCGCGCGGCCCACAGCGCGCCGGCGACCGCCAGCGCGAGCGACGCCGCCTGTTGCAGCACGCTCGTCCAGCGCAGCCCGTGGCCGTCGACCTCGCGGGCGATGTCGGCGGCGACGCCGTTGAAGTTCGCGCCGACCAGGAAAGTCATGCCGGCCCACCACGCGAGGCCGCACAGCGTCGCGAGCAGCCAGCCGGCGCTGACCGGTTCGACGACGGCGGCATGCTCCGGCGCGATGCGCCGCACCAGCCCGTGGGCCACCAGCCAGGCCGCGACGCAGCCGTGCCACGCCAGCCAGAACGCGCCGAGCCGCATCGCATGCGAACCGCGCCACGGGTCGATGGCCAGCGCGAGCGCCAGCATCGCAGCCGCCAGCGCGCCGAGCAGTGCGCGCAGCCAGTCGGCCTGCACCAGCACCGCGACGGCCAGCGCCACCATGCCGAGCGTGCCGAAGGCCAGCGCGTCCGGCAGGTCGCGGAACAGCCCGAACGCAAGCGCGCCGCCGCCGACGATCAGCCCCGGCACCGCCAGTTGCTCGACGAACAGCGGCACCTGGCGCGCATGCAGCACCACCACCGAGCCGGCCAGCACCAGCAGCCCGACGGCATACGGCCCGGCTCCGCGCGTGAGCGTGTCGCCCAGCAGCAGGCCGACGACGACGATCAGCGGCACGGCGGCGAACCAGGCGCCGAGGCCGGTCAGCAGCACCACCGGCCAGGGGCGGACGTCCTGCGGCGTCAACGGGGCGTTCATGCGGCGACTCCGGTGCGCGCCTGGCGGCGCGCCAGGCGCATCACGCCCGACACGCTGGCGGCCAGCAGCCCGGCGGCCGACAAGCCCAGCGTCGTCAACCGGCCGATCTCGTCGCCGGATCCGTGACGATCGAACAGCAGGTGCGCGAGCCCGGCGAGCAGCAGCGCGTTCAAGCCGAGTGCGACCGCGCTCAGCCCGTAGATGTCGAAGCTGCGGGCGTTGGCCAGCGCCACCGCCGCAAGGCCCAGCACCGCCAGCGCGAGCGCGTAGTGCGCACCGCTGCGGTCGGAGAACACTGCGGTCGAGCCGCTGACGCAGATCATCACGACGGCCAGCGTGACCGCGGTGCGTTCGCCCCACAGGCCGCCGCCGGTGAAGCGGTGCCACGCCGGATGCAGCGCGACCACCAGCGCGAGCGCCATGCTCCAGCCGACCAGGTGGGCCGGCAGGTCCTGCGGATCGGTGCGCCAGCGGTGGCCGGTGTGCGCGACGATCCACAGCGAGACCGCGCTCATCGCGACCAGCGCGAACGGGGCCCACAGCACGTCGCTGCGCACGCCCAGGCACAGCGGCAGCGTGAGCGCGGCCCACAGCGAGAACAGCTGCCACGGGTCGGCACCGGTCTGGTAGGTCTGGCCGAAGAACGCGAACAGCCCGCCGATCGCCAGCAGTGCCAGCAGCCCGAGCGGTGCGCGCAATGCCGGCCGCCACAGCGCGCCGGCGCACATCGCGGCCACGCAGCCCTGCAGCAACGCGAAACGCCCGGCGCGGCCGAGCGTGTCCCAGTTGGCGGCGATCCAGAAGATCAGCCCGAGGCCGCCAAGCGCCGCGGCCAGCACCGCAATGCCCAGCGGCAGGCGCTGCGAGAGCGCGGGGGGTTCGTCGTGCAGGTCCATGGCTC
>Ga0065165_1003630_pt1 | contig 10568 bp, 9 predicted proteins | sample AraplaMF_Cvi_mMF_FD_63813 | JGI IMG/M metagenome (GOLD analysis project Ga0065165, IMG submission 63813) | Arabidopsis root microbial communities from the University of North Carolina, USA - plate scrape MF_Cvi_mMF (version 2) (version 3) | ecosystem: Host-associated > Plants > Roots > Endosphere... | reverse complement strand
AAGGTTCTCCCGGTCTTCTTCAAAACATGACGTTATAAACGTCATACCATTAGATGTTTCTGTATACTTTTCCCCCGGGAGATCAGGTCAAATGAAAACAACCAAATCATTACATTTATGAAAATTACTGTTGTTGGCGCTGGAAACGTAGGCGCAACCTGTGCTGATGTATTGGCCTACCGCGAAGTAGCCAATGAGATTGTGCTCGTCGATATCAAAGAGGGGCTTGCAGAAGGCAAGGCACTGGACATCTGGCAAAAATCTCCCATAGACCTCTACGACTCCAGAACGGTAGGCGCAACAAACGACTACTCTCGCTCTGCCGGATCAGACGTCGTAGTAATAACGTCCGGACTACCCCGAAAACCCGGCATGAGCCGCGACGACCTTATCGGAACAAACGCCGGTATCGTAAAGTCCGTTACCGAAAATATCGTCAAGTACTCCCCCGAAGCCATCATCATCGTCGTGTCTAACCCGCTCGACGTTATGACATACCAGGCACACATAACCTCTAAGCTGCCCCGCACACGCCTCATGGGCATGGCCGGTATCCTGGACACCGCACGCTACCGCGCATTCCTGGCGGAAGCACTCAACGTATCGCCAAAAGACATCCAGGCCATGCTCCTCGGTGGCCACGGCGACACCATGGTACCACTGCCTCGCTATACGACCGTAGCCGGTATCCCCGTAACCGAACTCATCGACAAAGACAAACTCAACGCCATCCTCGAACGTACCAAAGTAGGTGGTGGTGAATTGGTAAAACTCATGGGCACATCCGCATGGTATGCCCCCGGCTCTGCCGCCGCGCAAATGGTGGAAGCCATCGTAAAAGATCAGCGCCGCGTAGTACCCGTATGCCTCAAACTCGAAGGCGAATACGGCATCAAAGACTGCTACCTCGGCGTACCCGCAGTCCTCGGTAGAAACGGCGTCGAACGCATCATCGAACTCGACCTCAATACCGAAGAGAAAGCAATGCTCGAATCCAGCCGCAAAGCCGTGCGCGAAGTCATGGACGTCCTCGACAAACTCGGATAAGAGTAATGGCATAAAACAACGAAGCCGCCCCCTATCAAGGAGCGGCCTCGTTTATTTTAGCCAGACTGCCCGGCAACATTTCACTGCTTCCCTTCGCTTTCACACTGTTTCCCCTCATACTCGCGCTGATTCTACGCTGATTCTTTATTCGCTCTAAAAATAGTCTCCCCCTTCACCAACCCATACTTCTTCCGCGTAGCATCATCCAATTCATTAACAAACTCATCCGGCACTGGTGTAAGCCCTGCCTGCGCCATCCGCTGCGGGTAATCATGTCCATACTTCCGCACATGGTCGTCCTGCCCGAAAAGCCGTTCCCGCTCCCGCGCATCGGTAACCGACGCGTCTTCAAACGTCACATCTTGTACGGGATTAAAAAACGGCACTTGCAGAATCGCCAGTCCGCCCGGCTTCAACACACGGTGTATCTCACGCATGGCCTGTATATCGTCGCGCACATGCTCCAGCACGTGATTGCAAAGCACTACATCAAACGTATTCTCCTGGAACGGAATCTCATGGATATCCATTTTCACCTTAGCCAGCGGCGACTCAATATCCGCCGTGATATACTGGTCACTGTGTAGCTTCTCGAACCGGGGTATAAAACAAGCCTCCGGGGCAATGTGCAGCACACCCTGCTTACGGGTAAAGAAACTCGTCCGCTCCCGCAGGTACAGCCAGATGAGCCGGTGCCGCTCCAGCGACAGGCAGTTCGGGCACAAAGCATTCGGCCGTGGGTTAATCCGCCCATACGGCAGAAATATGCGGTAGCTGCTCTCACAAACCGGGCACGTAACGGCCGATCCGCGATAAAACACCCCGCCCACAACGCGCAGCCCGAAACCTCCCACCCGTTGCAAATACTTCCGGGGCACAAAACGAATGAGAAAAGCAATAATCTTCTTCATAAAGCCCGCAAAGATAGTCGAATTTCACCCATCCACCCAAAACGTCAGCGCGCTTTAGAACCTCCAATCCACCGGCTTTAATCAACGAAAGTTTTGCGGTGGATCGCCCGATAACGTGCTTCAATGTATCGAGTCCTTACATAGCCATCAAACACAAATAACGCATTTGGCCTAAGCCTTCCTCGTATCTCGCCCTCCGCCTTCGTGCTGATTCCCCGTCCTCCCTCATTCGCGCTGATCCCCCCGAACTCCTCGCATCTCGCCCTCCTCATTCGTGCTGATTTTCCGATAATCCGATGGCTTTGTGGTCGTCATACTCTTGAAGAAGTGATTGAAATGAGAGGCATCGCTAAAGCCCAGACTATACGCAATCTCCGATATAGAATAGTTCGTATGCTTCAACAGTAAAATAGATTCCTTCAGATAGCGCTCGCCAATATGTTGCGTTGTCGACTTACCGGTGTTATTCTTCACGACCCGGTTAAGGTAATTTACATGCACCTTTAGCTCGTCCGCGAAATCGCTTGCCTTTCGGATCATATCAGGTTGGGGGCTTGAGTCTACAGGGAATTGTCGTTCCAGCAGCTCAAGAAAAACATGTAGCAGCCTTTCCTGGGAAGTGAACGTATGGACCTTTTCCGAAACCGGATTCAGACTGCAGGCAAAGTGTAACAATTCGTTTATGTGATTCCGGATCAGATCGTATCGATGTTCATAGTTATCAAGGGCATGTGACTCGATTTTCTGAAAGAGGCTTTTTACAACGGCTTCCTGCGTAGTGTCCAGAAGATAAATCGACTTATTTCCGTTTGCAAACAAGGGAAACTGTCTGATAGGCTGTTTGAAGAAATCGTCATAAAACAGATCGGTAAAAATGAAATATCCCGCGTTATAGGTCTCGTGAATAGTCTCTACCGTATACGGAACCTTAGGATTGAAAATGGACAACGATGTGCCGTTAACCCGTATGCTTTCATCACCATAATGAACCAGGTATTCCCCGCGCAGAAAGCTTACCTTGAAATAATCACGCCGACGATACAACACCTTATCTGTACTCTTGCAAACCGCCGATGTAAAGAACGTAAACTGCGGTTTTTTAATGCTTGCGTTATCCTGATTCAGTTGCTTTGATTTCTCAAAATCACCGAACGTCTCTGCTTTATGGATCAGCGGTTGTGGCATCCGTTTCATAAGATTAGAGTAAAACAAATAGCAGTGAATCGGGTCACTGCTATTCATAGCTAGTCAAAAATAGGAATTAAAATCATCTTGAGTCGTTTACCTGTTCGGGTTACCGTTTAGAAACTCGGGCATAAAGCGGTTCCGCATAAAGTCCACATAATCCTGGTCGTTCTCAGACTGTCGCTTGGCGAAATACAATTCGGTATCTTTACCAGACATATAACGTAAGCGATCGGTGTCATCCGTGGCAGCCGTGAATATCGTTTCGGCAATCTCCTCAGGTGTAGAGGCCATCGTGTCATACTTCGCCCAGTTGGCTAAACCAACATTCACAAACGCGCTGTACAGATCGCCGCTGGCAATCTCAGCAGACCCTACAAACTTCGTCTTCGTAGAGCCGGGCTCAACGATCTTGGTTCGTATACCAAACGGAATTAACTCGTAGGCTAATGTTTCCGTAAAACCTTCCAGGGCAAACTTACTGGCATGATACAAGCCACAGGTTGGAAACGTAACGCGTCCGCCCTGAGAAGTAATGTTAATAATCGTGCCGCCTTTTTTACTGCGAAAATGCGGCAAAAGTGCTTTCACAATGCGCATCGGCCCAAACAGATTGATGTCGAATATCTTTTGCAGCTGGTCGTCCGACGTCATTTCGAAAGCACCAAAAACAGAAAAGCCAGCGTTGTTCACCACAGCATCAATGCTTCCGAAGCGTTGAATGCCCTGTTGTATAGCGTTCGTAATACTATCCGCATCTTGAACATCCAGCGCTGTAACGAGCACATTGTTCAAGCCGTTCAGCTCCGTTTCTTTGCCAGGCGTGCGCATCGTTGCAATGACATTCCAGCCCTCCCGTTGAAACTTCACCGCCGCCGCGCGGCCGATACCCGACGATGTACCGGTAATTAAGATTGTCTTCATAGTTATTGAGTGTTTTATTTTAACCATTTTGAATAGCAAAGATCGGCCGCGTATAAGAGGGAGGCTTGTTGAAATCAATCCATTGATTGTTACTATCAAACCTGAATACGCGGACCCCCGCAATAGCCGGTGATCGAAAAAGGTATCTGCATTTTTGATTTCTTGCCTAATATGGGCGACGATAAGAGCAATACATTTCCTGTATTTCGATTATGGTGAGGTAAGCCTTTGTTTTACAGGATGATAACCCGATACCGCCGGCGTAAGACACCGCCCGATCCGATGGCTTCAGTAAAAAAGAATAAAAAAGAACCGCGTATAAAACTTTTCCCCGTCACCCCACATCTTTACTGTAGAAAACGGCTAAAACCCTCGAATTTTAATTTCACACGAAACCTTTCATGGCCGAGACCTTACCTGATATGGCAATGATGCATTCCGATACCCTGATTACACGGGCCCGGCAAGGGGATCAGAATGCGCAAGGCAAACTAGTGCAGTTGTGGTACAAGCGCATCTACAACTATGCCTATAAGTTCTTTCTGGATCACGACCTGGCCATGGAAGTGACGCAGAAGACCTTTATCTCGATGTGCCGTAATCTGGCGGGCTTACAGGACATCGCACGTTTCAAATCGTGGCTGTACAAAATAGCCATCAACTACTGCCGCGAAGAAACACGACGCAAAAAGGGAAGCCGGGCACTGTCGTTTGATGTCGTGTGGAACCGCGAAGCCGAAGACTCGCCGCGCTGGGAGTCGGCTTCACGCCGGCATGAGAACCCCGAAAGCCAGTTCCGCCAGGCTGAACTTTCGGATATCCTCAAAACGGCCCTGCTCGGCCTGAGCGACGAACAACGCGAGGTCGTAATCATGAAAGAATACGAAGGGTTAAAATTCCGGGAGATTGCCGAAGTGCTGAACATCTCCGAGAATACCGTTAAATCACGTATGTACTATGGCCTCGATGGCCTGCGTAAAATACTCGAAGGAAAGAATATCACGAAAGACACTTTGGACTATGAGCTATAAACCAACAGAAATCGAATTGATGGCTTACCTCTACGGTGAGCTCGAAGGAGAAGAGAAGGAGCGTGTAGAGCGGTATCTGGAGGCAAACCCACACGCACGCCAGTCACTGGATTCCATGAGCCAGGTGCGCAGCATGCTGGGGCACCTCGAAGACCAGGAAGTTATCGCACCGCCGATCTTCGTGGGTGAGCCACCACGCCGCATGCTCTGGGATGCGCCATACTTTAAAACCATCGTGAGTATTGCCGCCTCCGTTATAATCATCATGCTCGTAGGCATCTTCAGCAACATGCAGGTCAGCGTGGCCGATGGCGAGTTTAGGTTGAGCTTCGGTAGCCCGAAACAACAACCCGCCGCGCAGCCGCAGCCCCAGACACCCGCCATGGCTGCCCTTACAGCACAACAGGTGCAGGACATGATTAACGCATCGATGAACCGAAACAACGCCACCTTCGAAGCCAGCCTGAAACAAAACCAACAAGACCTGAATGCCTCCATACGCAAAAGCCTCGCGGCAAACTCCGGCAAAGTAGACGAGCTGGTACGGCAAACCTCACTGGCGTCGCAAGGGCAGGTAAAAGAATACGTGGCAAGCCTGCGCACCGAAAACATGCAAATGGTAAAAGACTACTTCCGCATGAGCTCGGGCCAGCAAAAACAATATGTCGAAGAGTTGCTCGTTGACTTTGCAAAATACCTGCAGCAACAACGCACCAACGACCTTCAGCTGGTACAGACCCGCCTCAACAGCCTGGAACAGAACACCAGTGTGTTCCGCCAGGAAACCGAGCAGATTCTTACCAGCATTATATCCACCGTGGGCACAACGCCCGCCAAAGAGACCAAATACTAAGCATACAAAAACGAACAATACGACCTACGAATATGAAGATGATGATGCGATTCCTTACGAGCGTACTACTGCTGGTAGCTGTCGGGGCAAACACAATGGCCCAGAAGCTCGACGAAGAGCGGATGCGCCGGGATGTGGAGGTAGCCAAAAACGTACTGAGCACATTAATCAAACAACAGGTAGCCAGCCAGCAGAGCTTCTTTATGCTCGACATCCGAAGCAGCTATCAGGCAGGTTACGGAGTAACGTTCTCTCTGCCCGCCGACTACACAACACCCATCATGCTCACCGGTAGCGATATGGCCACCAGCCTTAGCGGAGGCAACGGTACCTTTAATGTAGAGATCTGGGGCGACGACGAAAATGGACCAGGCTCGTTTGCGCGCCATAGTGGCACCCTAGACAACGGCGCCGTAACTATCAACGGCCGGCCCGGCACTGGTGGTGATGTAGCGGTCGGAACCGAGCCTAACGCCAAATCGTCATCAGCATACTCCCTGCAGGAGAAAGCCCGCGAACGCAAACAAAACAGCATGGACAGCCTGCGCGAAGTATATAATACCAAAGTGATCGACGCCGCCAAAACCTTCATTGTAGATTACGGCGACATGATCACCCAGTTGGGAACACAGGAAAAGATAATCGTAACCAACCAGGGTGGTGTACAGCCGCGCCTGTGGGTAAACCAGTACTTCAACGCTCCCAAGCGATCACACCTGTCCATTGAAGCGTCCAAAGCAGACCTTACGCAGTACCGTCAGGGTAAACTAAACCGCGATCAGATGATGCAGAAGATCACCGTCGTAAACACCGAGACCGTCGAAACAAGCGAACCCGATTTGGAACTACTTTCCAGCATCTTCAGCCGCCTCTACGTAGAGGATCTGTCTTCCACTTATTTCACCGACGATAATGTATATTATGAACGGTTGAAAGATTACGGCGCCGTGTTTTATATGCACGTGTTCAGCAGCATAGAAATAGAATATCGCAGGTTTGTGATGCCAACGCTCAAACTGGAAAACGTAGACCTGTCCACACGTAATAAAAAGACCGCAGAGATCTTTCCCAAATTCGATCAGAGTATAAAGGAAAATATCCTAGAATACGGCCGCACAGTGAGGAGCCTGAAAGATACAGAACAGCTGGTGTTCCAGGTAAAGATCACCAAATGTCCTGAGTGCGGCATCCCGGCAGGGGTAGAGTATTCGGTAAAGGCAGGTGTATTGAAAGATTATGGCGCGGGTAAATTGGATAAGAATGCAGCAATCAATAAGATTGTGGTGAAGAAGGGCGAAAAGCAATAGAAACGCTCCTGATGCTGGGAAAATCCCCCACGTAGCGGGGTTTTAAATAGCAAGATATGCGAATCGATAGAGTAGAATAATATCACGGCCGGTCTGTATACGAAATATATAGACCGGTACGTTGTTCAAAGGTTAAGCGGCTACAGGTTGGGAGGGATTATAAGGTTGCGGTGTGATTTAAATAGCGGCCCTGATTACAAATAGAACTATATATACCTATAAAGTAGTAGTGGGCAGTCAGGGGCGCTCCGTAATGTACATTACCGGATAAATCTTGCCGGATCGTCAGAACAGGAACCCGTTAACGTAAACCGATAAATTCAAAGTAGTATCATGAAAAGAAAGATTATTCTGGCTGTAGCCATCGTTGCGGTCGTGGCGATTGCCTTCTGGCTGTTTCGTAAGAACACAGCCGGCAGCGCGGCCGATATCCTGACGTCTGTAAAACGCGGACCCTTCAGGATAGAAATTGAAACCACGGGGGAACTGGAGGCCAAGAACTCCGTAAAAATTCTCGGTCCATCACAGTTGCGTGACTTCCGGATATGGAACGTCACCATACAAAACATTGTAGACGAAGGCACACAGGTAAAAAAAGGCGACTGGGTAGCAAGCCTCGACCGTTCGGAGTTCCAGAACCGCTTCAATGAAAAGCAGATCGAACTCGAAAAAGAGCATGCTGAATATATACAGACACAGCTCGACACAACACTCCAGCTGCGTCAGGCACGCGACGAACTCATCAATCTCCGCTATGGCGTAGACGAAAAGGCCATCATACTTGAACAATCCAAGTTCGAGCCACCGGCAACCATAAAGCAGGCGCAGATCAACCTCGAAAAGTCGCGCCGCGAATATGCTCAGGCGCAGGAAAATTATAAGATCAAACAACGGCAGAACGCAGAGAAAATGCGTGAGAAAGCCGCCGGCCTCCGCAAGATCCAGAACGAGCACCAGTCCATGACAGACGTCATGCAGATGTTCACCATTACAGCTCCCGAACCCGGCATGGTAATCTACTCCAAAGGCTGGGACGGAAAACCCGTAAAGCAAGGCTCGCAAATAAACATGTGGGAACCCACCGTCGCCACATTGCCCGACCTGTCTAAAATGATCTCGAAAACCTACGTTAACGAAGTAGACGTACGCAAAGTAAAAGCCGGCCAGAAAGTAAACGTAGGCCTCGATGCGTACCCCGATAAAAAACTTACCGGTGTTATATCGCGCGTGGCCAACGTAGGCGAACAGCGCCCTAACTCCGATGCCAAAGTATTCGAAGTAGTCGTAGAGATCAAAGGTACCGATGCCGCCCTGCGCCCCGCCATGACCACCAGCAACCGCATCGTGGCACACCAGGTAGACAGCGCACTATACATACCCCTCGAATGCCTCCACAGCGAAGCCGACAGTATAACCTATGTCTTTAAGAAAAACGGTATCAAAACCGTAAAGCAGGAAGTTATGATCGGCGAAACCAATGCCAGCGACGTAATCATCAACGCCGGGCTTACCCAGAGCGATCGTGTATACCTGTCCGTCCCCACCGGAATGGAACACAGCGAAGTTGCCCTGCTGGAAATCATGAACGGTAAGCGTAAGAAAAAGCAAGCCGCTGAACCCGAAGAACTGCCTGCATCGCCCACAGCATCCAATGAGTAAACTCACAGGTATGGTATCACAACGTTTGCTGGCCAACCTATCCATCGCCATCGATGCCGTTATTGCCAATAAGGTGCGATCGCTTCTCACCGCATTGGGTATAATCTTCGGTGTGGCGGCCGTAATCGCCATGATGGCCATTGGCAACGGCGCACAGCAGGAAATACTCAACCAGATAAAACTGGTAGGAGTAAACAACATCGTCATCAAGCCCATCATCGAACAGAAAGAAGACAAAGTCGACGAGTCTCCCGGCCGTAAAGAAAAGAAGCGCTTCTCGCCCGGGCTAACCATACGCGACGTCCGCAATATCGAGCAAACCATACCCGGCATTAGCACCATAAGTCCCGAGATCATACTCGATACCTACGTCATCCGTAACGGGCTGCGGCGCTCCGCCAAACTGGTAGGAGTAGAGCTCACCTTCTTTGCCATGAACGACATGGGCCTGAGCAGCGGCCGCCTCTTTACCGAAGAGCAGCAACGCTCCGGCGCCGCCGTCTGCATCATCGGCCATGCCATACGCACCAAATTCTTCCCCACCGAAGATCCCCTCGGTAAAAACATAAAAGTAGGGGCACACTGGCTCACCATTGCCGGAGTCGTAAACGAACGCAACGTTACCGATGCAAGCATCGCCAAGCTCGGCATACGTGACTTCAACATGGACATCTACGTGCCGTTACAGTCGTTCCTGATCCGATACAAGAACCGCGATAAGCTCACCACCAAAGCCGTACAGGCCGAGTCCATGCGCAGCCAGGGTATGGTTGTTAACACCGGCGACAACGCCAACAACCTCAACGCTTCCGAAAGCGAAATCATGGAACGCAAAAACTACCACCAGCTCGATCGCCTCGTCGTCCAGGTAGAAGAAACGGCCCGCCTCACATCAACCGCCGAAATCCTGTCGCGCCTGCTACAGCGCCGTCACTACGACGTAGTCGATTACGAAATCGAGATACCCGAACTGCTACTCAAACAGCAGCAGCGCACCAACGACATCTTCAACTACGTACTCGGTGCCATCGCGGGCATCTCCCTGCTCGTGGGCGGCATCGGTATCATGAACATCATGCTCGCCTCCGTACTCGAACGGATAAAGGAAATCGGACTGCGGTTATCCATCGGCGCGAAGAAGAGCGACGTCGTACAACAGTTCCTGTTCGAAGCCGTAATGATCAGCGTATCGGGTGGTATCATCGGTGTCATTCTTGGTGTAACACTTGCCTACATAGTATCCGAGGTGGCCGGCATCCCTACCATCATCAGTTTATCATCAGTCATTGTATCCTTCGGCGTGGCAGCAGCAGTCGGACTTATTTTTGGCATCGCCCCTGCGCGACGTGCCGCCAGCCAGGACCCTATTACTTCGTTACGTTATGAATAAAATTAACCGCTATTGTATACTCATACTGGGCTGCCTGCTGTGTAGCCCACTGTACTCGCAGGACACCCACTACACGTTAGAGCAGGTGCTGCGTATGGCACGCGATAACTCCCCTTCGTCAAAACAGGCCGAGACCCGTAAAGAAAACCTCTACTGGCAGTACCGCTACTATAAAACAAACTACAACCCCCAGCTGCGACTCAGCGGTAACCTGCCTGACTATTACCAGGACTATGTGCAAGACCGCCTTGACGACGGTTC
>Ga0065165_1003629_pt1 | contig 10574 bp, 9 predicted proteins | sample AraplaMF_Cvi_mMF_FD_63813 | JGI IMG/M metagenome (GOLD analysis project Ga0065165, IMG submission 63813) | Arabidopsis root microbial communities from the University of North Carolina, USA - plate scrape MF_Cvi_mMF (version 2) (version 3) | ecosystem: Host-associated > Plants > Roots > Endosphere... | reverse complement strand
TCATCGCCAAGATGAAGGAAGCCGGCGTCTCGATCATCTACTGGGGCGGTCTCCACACCGAAGCCGGCCTGATCATCCGCCAGGCCAAGGATGCCGGTCTCAAGGCAACGCTCGTTTCGGGTGACGGCATCGTTTCGAACGAACTCGCCTCGATCGCCGGCGACGCCGTCGAAGGTACGCTCAACACCTTTGGCCCGGACCCGACGCTGCGTCCGGAAAACAAGGACCTGGTTGCCAAGTTCAAGGCCGCCGGCTTCAACCCGGAAGCCTATACGCTGTACTCCTATGCCGCCGTCCAGATCATCGCCGAAGGCATCAAGATGACCGGCAGCGCTGACGATGCAGAAGCTGTCGCCAAGACGCTGCATGAAAAGGGTCCGTTCAAGACCGTTCTCGGCGACATGGCCTTCGACGCCAAGGGCGACCCGAAGCTGCCTGGCTACATCATGTACGAATGGAAGAAGGGTCCGGACGGCAAGTACAGCTACTTCCCGCAGGGAATGTAAGCTTCACCCACCGACCAAACTGCGGAAAGCCCGGCGCAAAGTCGGGCTTTTTGCGTTTCTGCGGGCCGCGAGGGGCGGCGCGTGTCAGACCGACATCAGGCTCTGGCCCGGACGAGGTGCGTAGCCGCCTCCGGGCAGGCCGATGGGCGGCTGAAGCGGGATATCCGGCGTTTCCTTCAGCACGACGTGGCCCGAGACGGGGTGGAAGGTCACCCAGCGCGCGACGTTGTCTCCAAGGCTCGACTCGACCAGCCGGATATCCTCTTCCTGCAGAAAGCTGAGGCCGCGCGCAGCATTGCTGGCGCCGGCATCTGTATTGAACCCCTTGACGCAACGACCGCCGTAGAGCTTCGCAAGCATCCGGTCGCGCCGCGCGCCGCGGCTGTAGAGACCGTCGACCAGATTGCGCATGGCCGTGTCGCCGTAGCGATTGCGTTTGTCCATGGCATCGGTCTCGCCGCCCTCGGGGAGCAGGAAATGATTCATCCCGCCGATGCCGCGCACAGGGTCGTAGATGCACGCCGACACGCACGAACCAAGCACGGTACGCAGCAGGCGCTTCGGGTCGTCGGAAATCACGCACTGTCCGCCCAGCACGTGAAGGGGTTGCAAGTCGCCGAAATCCATCTGGTCACCTTGCCATTTCTCAATCCTGCAAGCCTGACCTCAAGGTGTGAAGAGAAGGGGGGCGGAGGGGCTGGAAGTTGTGAGGGGCGAGAAATGCGGGGGTGTCGTTCTCCGTCAACTTTCAAGCGGCGAGAAAGCGCCGTCTGCGGATCTCCTCCCCATCGCGCAGCCTATGCGCGCCGTTCGCCACGCGCCTCAATCATGGCGGCAAATGCGGGCTTTCTGCCGGTTTGCCTCCTCTTGCACGCCTTAAAAAAATGGATAGTAGGATGGCGGGCGACCATTCGACGTTCCGTTCAACATCAAAGCAGACAATCATGAATTCGCTGGCGATGACCTGGGCAATTGCCGGACTGACGGCACTTGGAGTGATAACGCGCCCGTTCGCATGGCCGGAAGCCATATGGGCGGTGCTCGGAGCTGCACTGCTCCTGGCCATGGGGCTGATCAGTCCCGCCGATGCCTGGCTCGGCGTTGGCAAGGGTCTCGACGTCTACCAGTTTCTGATCGGCATGATGCTGCTGTCCGAGCTGGCACGGCAGGAGGGGCTGTTCGACTGGCTGGCGTCGGTCGCGACCGCGCATTCGAAAGGCTCGCCGCGCCGACTGTTCGTGCTGATCTATGGCGTCGGGATCGTGGTGACGGCCTTCCTGTCGAACGATGCGACCGCCGTGGTGTTGACGCCTGCCGTCTACGCCGCCTGCCGCGCCGCACGGGTGCAGCAGCCGATGCCCTATCTGCTGATCTGCGCCTTCATCGCCAACGCGGCAAGCTTCGTCCTGCCGATCTCCAACCCTGCCAATCTGGTGATCTTCGGCGGCGGCACCATTCCACCGCTCGGCCACTGGCTGGCAACGTTCACGCTGCCGTCGATCGCCGCGATCGTCATGACATTCGTCATGCTCTACTGGACGCAGCGTGCAACGATCAATGCGGACTCCGTCGCGACGGACGTGGATGATGTGCACCTGTCGACCAGCGCGAAGCTGGCCGGACTGGGGCTCTGCGCCACGGCGCTGGTGCTGCTCGTTGCCTCGGCGCTCGACTTCGATCTCGGTCTGCCGACCTTCATCGCCGGCTGCGCAACGACTGCTGCCATCCTGCTGCTCACCCGCAAGAGCCCGGTCGAGACGCTGAAGGGCGTGTCATGGAGCGTGCTGCCGCTGGTCGCTGGCCTGTTCGTGGTGGTCGAGGCGCTGAACAGGACAGGACTGATCGACACGCTCGCGCACCTCCTGTCCGACGGTGCGGCCGACGCCCCGACGCGCACCGCGGCGATTGCGGGCGCCGTCGTCGCCGTCGTCTCCAACCTCGTCAACAATCTGCCGGCCGGGCTGGTGGCAGGCAGCGCCGTTCAACTGGCGCATGTCTCCGACAAGATTTCAGGCGCGGTGCTGATCGGCGTCGATCTTGGCCCCAACCTTTCCGTCACCGGGTCGCTGGCAACGATCCTGTGGCTCACCGCTTTGCGTCGCGAGGGTCTGCACATGGGTGCCTGGGCGTTCCTGAAGCTCGGCGTGGTGGTGATGGTACCGGCGCTGGTGCTGTCGCTGACGGCGCTCATACTGCAATAGGCATGGGCCGCCGCACACGATCCAGCGCCCGGAAACCCACCAGCGCAGACGCGCTGATGGGTCTTTTGTCGGGCTCGACAGCTTCAGAGGCTTGCTGAGCGTTCGTCGGTCCTGACGGTTCTCGTTCCCCAAGAGCCGCCGAACCAGGCGGCGACCGCACCGAGCAGGAGCGCGAAGACGGCAAGCATGGCACCGGCCGAGACGACCTTGCTCGTCACCTGCGCTGCGTCGAGCGCCTTCTGCTTGGCGGTGGCGACAGACTGCCGATACTCGTTTTCATACTGCGCGATCTGCGTCTTTGCCTGGTCGACGGTGACGTTCTGTGCCTTTGCGAGCGCCTCGGCGGCGCGGTTGCGGGCATCCTGTGCCTGGGCTTCGTCGCCGGACACGGCGGCCTGGACGGCTGTCACGGCGGCATCACGCAATGCCTGCGGGTCGTTGCCGCCGGTTGCCGAACGGATCTGCTGCTCGATGCCTGCAAACGGATTATTGGCATTGGCGACGGCGGGAACGGCTGCAGAAACGGCGCTCGTGGCTGTCTGGCCAACGCCGCTCAATAGGCCGCTCAGCCCGCTGAAGGCGCCGCCGACCACGCTGCCCACCGAGGTGGTCAGGAGATAGAGCACGACCATCGTCGTGACTGCCCAAGAGGTCAGACCGTGATAGCCACCCGTCGACCTGCCGGCCTGGCCGGACAGGCGGCTGACAACAAAGCCGCCGACAAAGGCCGCGATGACACCGGCAGCGACGAACCACACGCCGCTGGCGATCGAGAAGGTGGCCGCGGCCGGGTTATCGGAGCTTGCCGGATCGATGATGGCCGCGCCGATGCCGACGCCGAGGAGATTGAGGAGAAACTGGGTGGAGAGCGCCAGCGAGACGCCGGCGAGAATGGCACCCCACGAGACGCGACCGGTGAAGCGGTCATTTGTCCGGAGGGCCTGGCCGGTGTGGAGCGGGGGTGAAGTGGGCTCGATCATGGGATAATCCTTGGGATGGCGCGCTCGACAGCGGCTGTGAAGGCGGGGGCGGGAAGGGAAGGCGCATGCGGGAAGGCGGCCCGGGGACGGCGATCGGCAGTCCCCGGATTGTCGGGGCTGGACCGTGGCGAGACGTGTGCCCGCCACGGTCCGTTAGATCAGCCTGCGGGACGAAGGCGAAGGCGAGATACGCCTGCTGCCACGTTGAGACCGGTTCCTGCCTCGGCACTCAGCGGCTGAAGGCCAAAGTTCTTGGAGTTGCCGCCGATCAGAGCATTGGCGCCGAGGCCGATGCCGACAGAGGCGCCGGCGGACGCGCCGACATAGGTCCCCGCAAGGCTGCCGGTGCCGACCGTGGTGGGGGCGGTGTTGAAGACGAGCCAGCTGATGTAGGACTTGCCGGTGACGCCGACATCCAGGCCGAGCTTACCGATCGTGCCGGTGTAGCGTTCGACCTTGCCGGTGCGCTGCTTGAACTGGCATTCGACCGTCTTGCTCGAGCCGATCAGCAGGCCGATACCACCCGCTACCTCACAATTTAGGGTGCCGAGGCGCTCCTTGGGTTGAGAAGCGACCTGCTGCGCACGCTGATTGCCTTTATGGTGAGTGCTGGCAGCCGATGCGGCGTTGCTGAGGGCCATGACGCCTGCAACGGCGAGAGTGAGGGTTTTCTTCATAGTGATATCCTTGTTTGTGATTTCTAGCGGCGGGGCTGACCGGGCCAGTGACGCCATGTCATGCCCCGGATTGCTCGCCGGTCACCTGGATGGAGCCGAAACCGGCTTCGAAGTGACATCCGCCGCTTTAGCGACAGCCGGGCCAATGACGGCGGGTACGTGACGGACCCGCTAGGACCCGCCGGCGGTTACCGCCAGGCTCTGCGCAGAGACGAGACGGGAACGAAGAGACTTGCTCTTGGCGTCTTTCGTCCGGCAGCGCGGCTGTCGTGGTGGAGACGAGAGAACAAGCATCTCTCTCTCCGTCCGAGATGCGGGCCCGCCTTGGGCAGGCCGCAGCCTGCCTACTTCAGGGCGTCGCGGACCGCGTCCTTGCCCTTGCCGACGGTGCCCTGCACTTCGCCGGCCGCCTTGTCTGCCCTGCCCTCGGCTTCCAGCCGCTCGTTGCCGGTAAGCTTGCCAGCGGCTTCCTTAAGAGTGCCCTTGAGTTCCTTGGCTGCACCTTCGATACGGTTCTTGTCCATGGTTCAAACCTTTCCTAATCAGGAGCTTCAGGTGTGTGACCCCGACGGGTGCCGGCGTCATGAGGTGGGAGATAGAGCTGCCTAGAACGGTTTTTCAGATCAGGAAATACTAGTGGGCCTGGTAGAAAGTGACCTAATTTGCCCTCTGGGCCGGTTTGGCGTCATTTTTTTCGGGCAGGTTTCGCCCGCGGCCTGGCGGCTTCCCCACCGGTAAAGCCGCGCTCGCGTGCCCAGATCACGGCGGCGGCGCGCCGGTTCACTCCGATCTTGCCGTAGAGCGAAGCGATGTGATTGCGGATGGTGTTCTTGGACAGATGCAGGATCTCACCCATTTCCGCATCGCTCCGGCCGTCGCAGATCAGGCCCAGAATCTCGCGCTCGCGATCGCTGAGGTCCATGAGTTGCGCGGTGGCAGCAGCTGTCGATCCGTGCTTGATCGTTGCCAGCCGATCGACAATGGAGCGGCTGAACCAGGAGGTTTCCGCCATGACGCTTTCGATGGCTTCGACAAGCTGTGCCTCGCTGCGGCGGCGTTCGGTGATATCCTGGAGCGCCCAGATGACGCATTGTTCGTCGTTGATCTCGACCCGCTCCGCCGACACGAGGCAATCGGCGATGCCGCCGTCCTTCTGCTGCATCCGCATGGGTTCGTTTCGCACAAAGGTGTTGTCGCGCAGCTTCTGCTCGAGTAAGCGCCGCGCGGAGATATCCTCCCAGAGGTGGAGTTCGCCAGCAGTCCGTCCGGTCACCTCCGCCGATCCATAGCCGGAAATTTCGAGGAAGGCGTCGTTGGCTTCGGTAAAGACAAAGTCATCGAGCCGGGAGATGGCCGCCGGTGCCGGCGACAGGCGGAAGGACTTGGAAAACCGCTCCTCGCTCTGGCGAAGCGCGTTCTGAGCCTTCCGGCGGGCATCGAGATCGGCAAACGTGAAGAGCATGCAGGGCTCCTCGACCACGGAGATCGGTTCCCCGGCGACGATCACCAGCCGGTCGCCGCCGCCCGGCAGCGGGATCAGCGCCTCCCGATGGCGGATGACCCGTCCTTCGCCGAGCTTGCCCAGCGCATCCTCGCCGGTCTCGCAGTTGGAGAACAGGCCGATCGCCTCGACGCTCTTGCCGATCACGTCCTCCTTCACGAAGCCGGTCATTTCCAGAAAGCCTTGGTTGACGCGGATGAAGCGGTGGCCATCCAGCCGGCAGATCAGTCCTGGGGCCGGATTTGCGTTGAAGGAACGCTCGAACCTTTCCTCGGCCTCGAAGCGCGGCGTCTCGTCCCTTATGATCAGCGCCATGACGTCCGGCTTGTCGCCGGCCTCCGCGATGATCATGCCGCGGACCGTGTGCACCCAGACCAGGTCCAGGTCGGCCGCCGGCGAAATCTCGACCGTTACGTCATCGAACGTTTCTCCGGCGAGGAGGCGCTCCAGGGGATACTGTCCTTCTTCCAGCGGATGATTGTTCCGGTACCGGAGGGTGAAGTTGCGGCGGTAATGCCGGGCGTCGTGTCCGAGCTCCTCGAATGTCGCTACGCGGTGCATCTTGAGGGCTGCTGCGTTCGCCCAGGCGATGGTCTTGTCCGGATCGATCAGGATGATGCCGTCAGTCAGTCCTGCGATCAGCTCCCGCAGGCTGCTGCGGGTGATGGGAACTTGGGGCACATCCGTCACATCGGTCTCCACAATCGACGCTGTAGAACTAGATTGCATCGGCCGGCCGTCAAGCTACCGCAATGGAGTTCGTCGATGGAGCCGCGGCGGCCCGTCAGGCCAGCATGCTGCGGATCGTTTCGATGATCAGCTCCTCCCGATAGGGCTTAGTGAAGAAGGCTGCAGGTTCGGGAATAAGGTCGCCCGGATCGTCCATGTATCCCGAGACAACGATGACCTTGATCGGCGGCCAGCGATCGCGAATGATCGCCGCGAGCTTGATGCCATCGATACCGCGCGGCATGTCGATATCGGTAAACACGATGCGGATGTCGTCGCGGGCCTCGAGGAGGGCCATGGCTTCCGTTGCGTCGGCGGCGGCGATTGCTTCGAGCCCTGCCGTCTCGATCAGATCGACGGCCGCAATGCGCAACAGCGGTTCGTCTTCGACGACAAGGACGATCACGGGTGTGTCGGATGTCGGGCGCGGTGCCATCAGGACTGCCGCAACTGGGAGATCAGCCCTTTCATGGTCACCTTGAGGCCACCGGGAGCGTAATCGACATCCACCCCGCCTGTTCCCGTCAAGCCGAGACGGATGAGCCTCGAGCCAAAACCCTTCCCGGACGGGGGCGCGACCGGCGGGCCATCGCGTTCCTCCCAGATCAAGGTCAGGGCAGTATCGCCGTTGACGCCCTCGGTCTCCCATTCGACCGAGACGATGCCCCGCTCACCCGACCACGCGCCGTATTTCAGGGCGTTGGTGCCCAATTCGTGCATCAGAAGGGCAAGCGAAAGGGCGGTGCGCGGTCCAAGCTCGAGGTCGGGGCCAGAGATTCTGTAGCGTTCCGCCAGCGACAACTGGCTGAGCACTGACTCGATAACGGCAATCAAACGCGCCGAGGACAGGTCGTGGCCGAGAAGCACTTCATGCGCCTTGGAAAGAGCGTGCAGCCGGTTCGTGAACGCGTCCACCGGACCCCGGTCCGTGACGGGCCGCAGCGTCTGGGTGGCGATCGCCTGGACCATGGCCATGGTGTTTTTCAGGCGGTGGCTGATCTCGTGGTTGAGAACCTGCTGTTCCTCCTGCGCCCGTATCCGGGAAATCGCCTCCCGGGTGCGGTCGGCGATCGTGCGAACGAAATCCCGTTCCTCCGGCATGAAATCGCAGGGCTTGTCGTAGTGAACGAACATCACGCCGACAAATGCGCCGTGCTCCATGATGGGAACATTGACGAGAACCGCGATGCCAAGCGAGCGCAGCAGCTCGGCGGAAGCCTGCGTGCGCGGATCAGTGGAGACGTCCGTGATGATCACCGTTTCTCCGTGCTTCAGATCCTCGATGAAGGAGCCGTAGTCACGGAAATGGTGGACGCCGGCGATGGTGAACATGCCTTCCGCGCGCCAGTCCGGAAAGATCTCCACCGTTTCTGCAATGGAATCGACTGCGCCGTAGCCTGCCCTCGTTGCGCCGGCAAGGTTTTTCGCGAGGATTTCGGAGGCCGCAAAAGCGACCTCGGTCGCATCGTTCAGTTCGCGGATCTTTTCGCCAAGCTCCAGGAATGCGTGCTGGCGGTCTTCGGAAACCTTTTGCGCCGTCGCGTTGCGCGCCACCTTGATGAAGCCGGAGATCGTGCCGTTTGCATTGTCCATCAGAGGGCGGATCGTTCCGTCGAGAAAGACCTGCTGGCCGTCTGCCGTCACATGCCAGCGTCGATCCGGGGCAACGCCCTCGACCGCGGCTCTTGCGAGTTCCGCGGCAGGTATGCCGCAGGCCTGGTCGGCGCGGGTGTAGATGTCTGCGAGCGGCTTGCCCAGCATCTCGGCTTCGCTCCAGCCGAATGTCTCCTGTGCGCCACCGGCCCAGCCGGTGATATTCTGATCCATTCCGACGGTCAGAATGACATAGTCCTTGGCACCTTCGACAATCAGCCGCAGGCGGTTCTCGCTGCCCTGCAGCGCCTCGACCGCCCGCATGCGGTCGGTGACGTCGATGAAGATCATCACGAACCGGTCGTTTCCCGTCGACTGGACGAAGCCGTCGAACCATCGATCGAGCGTCTCGATCCTGCAGGTGAAGCGCCGGTTGATGCCGGTGTCGACGACCTCGGCAACGTCGGCGATCCAGATGTCCTCGATGATCGGGAAGAGATCGCGCAGCGTGTGACCAGGCGCGGCTTCGGGCGGCATGCCGACCAGCTTGCCCCAAGCGGGATTGACGCTTTCATAGCGCCAGTCGCACACTTTCCCCGCTTCGTCGCGCACCACGGCGCCAACGACGATGCCTTCCTCCAGCTGTGCGAACAGCGAACTCCAGTGCCGCTCCGACAGGAAGGTCGAAATCTGGTTCGATGCCATCTTGCCGATCTTGCCAAGCAGATCGAGTTCCGCCTCGGTCCAGACGCGCGGTTCGCTGTCGATCGCGGCCAGCGCGCCGATCACCATGCCGTCCGGGAGGGTCACGGGAACGCCCATATAGGAGACGACGCCGAGATCCCGGATCGCCAGGTTGTTGCGGACGAGATCGTGGATCGTCGCATCGTCGATGATCAGCGGCAGCCGGTCACGGACCACATGCTGACAGAAGGAATGCGTCAGCGGTGTTTCGGCGGCTTCGGCCCAGAGCTCGGGCAGGCCGACATGGGCGATGAAGACCTGACGGTCCTCGTCGAGGATCGAGACGAGCGCGACAGGGCACTTCAGTCCGGCCTTGACGACATCGACGATATCGCTGAACTCCCTATGATCCTGGACGTCAAGCAGCCCGGAATTGCGGACAGCATTGATACGATCTGATAGCGCGTTCAAGTTCGATCCATGATCTCGAGAGGGCGTGGCTCAGGCCGACATGTCGGCGAGGACAGCGGGCGCGACCACCAGGCTTGGGGGAGGCGTGGGTCTTGCAGCCTTGCCGCAGACGTAGCTTTCGACAAACGACAGCGCGTTGTGAAGTCCGTTCATCGTATAGGGCTTTTCGATAGCGCCGAGCGCGCCTGCAAAATCATCGGGAATGCGTTTCAGGTTGCCGGACACAAAGACATAGGGAATGCCCCGGGATGCGAGGCTGCGTCCCACTTCAATGCCCGTCGGGCCGTCAAGCAGCTGAATGTCCACGAAGGCAAAATTCGGCTGCTCTTCGTCTATGATGCGGAGAGCCTCGCTGCTATCGGCAGCCATTCCGACTATTTCGTGTCCTGCTGCATCGATTTCGCTCTCGAGTTCCATGGCAAGCAGGACTTCGTCTTCGACGATCAGTATCTTCACCGGTATTCCTTTCAATCCATGACCGACAGTGTCACGCACACTTCGGTTCGGCGCCCTTCGACGCTCCTTTTGATCTCGGCGCGAAGCTGCTTGGAGCAGGCTTCGAGCATCTTGCGGCTGAAGGCGTCTTCCTCGGCATCGACCTCGACCGGCGCCACCGTATCGACGATGCGGATGAGGAAGTGGCCATTGAGGCGACGGACTTCGAGGTGGATTTCGCCGCCGCCATGACCAAGGCCACGGCGCACCGCATCGCCCACCAGTTCGTTGATGATGAGGGCAAGCGGGGACGCCTTCGTTGCAGGGACAACGACCTGATGGACATCCGTGGTAAGCCGGACGTCGGAGCGCTTGAGCGCGCCGACGACATCGACGACAAGGGTCTTGGCGAAGTCGGCGACATCGAAATGCCCGACATCCTCGTCGTTCAAGAGCTTGCGCTGCACCGTGCTCAACGCCTCGACGCGGTTGAGGACCGACATCAGGGTGCGCTCGACGACGGCGTTCTCCGTCATGCGGGCCTGAAGCTTGACGATCGACGCGATGGTCAGGAGATTGTTCTTGACGCGGTGATCGACCTCGTGGACCAGGCTCGTCTTGGCTCTCAGGGCTTCGGTGAGGTCGGCGGTCCGTTGCGCAACCTGTTCCTCGGCAATGTGGCGGGCCCGCGCAAGTTCGGCCTCCTTGCTCTTGATGTTGGTAAAATCGAGCTGCGAGGCGAAGAAATAGATGACCTTTCCGTCGACATCGCGAACCGGGCTGACGAACAGGGCATT
>Ga0065165_1003627_pt1 | contig 10580 bp, 7 predicted proteins | sample AraplaMF_Cvi_mMF_FD_63813 | JGI IMG/M metagenome (GOLD analysis project Ga0065165, IMG submission 63813) | Arabidopsis root microbial communities from the University of North Carolina, USA - plate scrape MF_Cvi_mMF (version 2) (version 3) | ecosystem: Host-associated > Plants > Roots > Endosphere... | reverse complement strand
CTGGGCCAGCGGCTTGAGGCGGCCCACATGCCCCAGCCCAGCCCCGAGCTCCCAGCACAACATGAAAGTCGCCATGTCCGCCAGGCCTTCAGCCGAGACTCTTCAACGGATGCGCATCCGCCCCCCACGGGCTCTCGAAGAACTTCTCCACTTCCTGCGGATCCACCTCAGCCACCGTCGCCGGATTCCATCGCGGCGCATGGTCCTTGTCCACCGCCAGGGCGCGAATACCCTCCACCGTTTCGCTCGCCGCGCCGGGACGCAAATGGAAGCAGTGGTGCACCAGGTCGCGTTCCATGCGAAGGTCGTCCGCCAGCGACATCGACCGTGCCCGGCGGATCTGCTCCAGCGTCACCGCCATCATCAGCGGAGAACGCTTGTTCAGCACGGCGAGCGTGGATTGCGCCCAAGGGTCCCCGTCCGCAGCCAGCGAAGCCATGAGCGCTGGCAGCGACTCGGCCTTGAAATGCTGGTTGATCAGCTTGCGGGATTCCCAGTGCTCAGCCATGGGCGCCAGGTCCGCACGCTCCATCACCGTGGCCACCACATGCTCGGCGCTGTCTTGCGGCCCACGACGGAAGGCCTCAATGATGGCCGGCAGTTCACTGCTCTTCACGAACACGTCGCCCAGGCCCAGCTCGATGGCGTCACCCGCGCCAATCGCCTGCCCCGTCAGCGCCATCCATTCGCCGCTATGCCCTGGGCAGCGCGACAGGAAATAGCCGCCCCCCACGTCCGGGAACAGCCCGATGTTGGTCTCGGGCATGGCCAGCTTGGAGTGCTCGGTCACCACACGCAATTTGGCGCCCTGGCTGATGCCCATCCCGCCCCCCATCACCACGCCGTCCATCAAGGCGATGTAGGGCTTGGGAAACTGGTGGATCAGGTAGTTGAGCGCGTACTCCTCGGTGAAGAACGCCTCCAGCGCCTCGTCTCCGGCCAGCGCGGCCTGGTGGAAGAAACGGATGTCGCCGCCGGCGCAAAACGCGGCCGGCTTGCCTTCACGGCCCGCCCCCATCACCACCACGGCCTGGATCGCCGGTTCGGCCGCCCACGCGGTCAGCAGCGTGGTCAGGTCGCGAATCATGGGCAGGGACAGCGCATTGAGCGCTTGCGGGCGGTTCAAGGTAATCAGGCCCAGGCAGCCGTTGACCTCAGCCAGGACCAGCCCTTCGGATTGCAGCGACGGAATCACGACGTCATCTCTCCACATGTTGGCGGGCGCTCTCGTGGCACCTGCACATCAACTAAACAGCGCGGCCAGCACCATAACATCAGCGAAAGGGTGCTGCCGGCGCCCGCATCTTGACGCATTCCCCTACATCGCCGCAAAGCGGAAAGTCACCTGGAAAGAAAAAGAGCGTCGCAAAAGCGACGCTCCGTTCATCCCGGCGGGATGCAGGGCCAAGCAGACCCGGCGCCATGGCACCGGGCTTCGCCTGGCATCAGCTGCGCTGGGCGCGCTTGCGCTCGTTTTCCGACAGGAAGCGCTTGCGCAGACGCACCGACTTGGGGGTGATCTCCACCAGTTCGTCGTCTTCGATGAACTCCACGCCGTATTCCAGCGTCAGTTCGATCGGAGGCGTGATCTTGATCGCGTCTTCCTTGCCGCTGACGCGGAAGTTGGTCAGCTGCTTGGTACGGGTGGCGTTCACGACCAGGTCGTTGTCCCGGCTGTGGATGCCCACGATCATGCCTTCATAGACCGGGTCGTTCGGCTTGACGAACATGCGGCCGCGGTCATCCAGCTTGCCCAGGGCGTAGGTGAAGATTTCACCGGCGTCCATCGAGATCAGCACGCCGTTCTTGCGGCCGGCAATGTCACCCTTGTGCGGCTCGTAGCCGTCGAAGATGTTGGAGATCAGGCCCGAACCACGCGTCAGGTTCAGGAATTCGTTGCTGAAGCCGATCAGGCCACGCGCCGGGATGCGGTATTCCAGGCGCACGCGGCCACGGCCGTCCGGCTCCATGTTCACCAGCTCGCCCTTGCGCTCGCCCAGTGCCTGCATCACGCCGCCCTGGTGGATTTCTTCCACGTCGGCGGTCACCAGCTCGATCGGCTCGTGCTTGACGCCGTTGATGTCCTGGAACACCACGCGCGGCTTGGAGACGGCCAGCTCATAGCCTTCCCGGCGCATGTTTTCCAGCAGGATGGTCAGGTGCAGTTCGCCGCGGCCCGACACCTCGAAGATGCCGTCTTCCTCGGTTTCCTTCACGCGCAGCGCGACGTTGTGCTGCAGTTCCTTCTGCAGGCGGTCCCAGATCTGGCGGCTGGTCACGAACTTGCCTTCACGGCCGGCCAGCGGCGAGGTGTTGACGCAGAAGTTCATGGTCAGCGTCGGCTCGTCCACCTTCAGCATCGGCAGCGGTGCCGGGTTGGCGGGGCTGGTCACCGTAACGCCAATGCCGATGTCCTCGATGCCGTTGATCAGCACGATGTCGCCCGGGCCGGCTTCGGTGGCCTGCACGCGGTCCAGACCCTGGAAGGTCAGCACCTGGTTGATGCGGCCCTTGGTGACCTTGCCGTCCGGGCCTTCCATGACCACCACGTCCATGGCGGGCTTGAGCGTGCCCTGGCTGATGCGGCCCACGCCGATGCGGCCGACGAAGGTGGAGAAGTCCAGCGCCGAGATCTGCAGCTGCAGCGGGGCGGTCGGGTCGCCGCTTTGCGACGGCACGTGCTTCAGGACGGTGTCGAACAGGGCGGACATGTCCTCGCCCCACTTCTCGCCGGGCGCGCCTTCTTCCAGCGACGACCAGCCGTTGATGCCCGAGGCATACACCACCGGGAAGTCCAGCTGCTCATCGTTGGCGCCCAGCTTGTCGAACAGGTCGAAAGCGGCATTGATGACGGCATCGGGCTTGGCACCGGGCTTGTCCACCTTGTTCACCACGACGATGGGCTTCAGGCCCAGGGCCAGGGCCTTCTTGGTGACGAAGCGGGTCTGCGGCATCGGGCCTTCCTGGGCGTCGATCAGCAGCACCACGCCGTCCACCATGGACAGCGCACGTTCCACTTCGCCGCCGAAGTCCGCGTGCCCCGGGGTGTCCACGATGTTGATGTGGGTGCCCTTCCAGCTCACGGCACAGTTCTTGGCCAGGATGGTGATGCCGCGCTCACGTTCGATGGCGTTGTTGTCCATCACGGTGTCGACGACCTTCTCGTGCTCGGCGAAGGTGCCGCTCTGGCGAAGGAGCTGGTCCACCATGGTGGTCTTGCCATGGTCGACGTGGGCGATGATGGCGATGTTGCGGATTTGCTTGCTCATGGTGAGGCTTTCGCTTTCGGGGCTTTCTTCGGAGACTCTGAAGTTCTTGGGAATCGTTGAATCAATCGTGCGGCCTGGGGGTCAAGCTGCCGCCTGCATCAGCATGGAGGCGATCTCGACAGGGCTGAGCAACCGGTCGGCGATCAACTCGCCACCCGCAATGTGCCCGCTGCCCAGGAATGCACGAGGCATCTGGCCGTAGACCCGCACTTGCGGGGCATCGGCCAGCGCCACACGGCGGCGCATGCCGGAGAGGAAGCGGCCCGCCTCCTCATTGCTCAAAACCACCTCGGGCCATTCGCCCAGCAGGCTGTCGGGGGCGGTCAGCTGGGCCAGCCGCGTGGTGTCATCCATCGCTTCGAGCTGTTCCAGCGTGACCGCGCGCTCCACGCTCACCGGCCCGCTGCCGGTGCGGCGCAGCGCCGACAGGTGCGCCCCACAGCCCAGCCGCTCGCCGATGTCCTCGGCCAGCGTGCGGATGTAGGTGCCCTTGGTGCAACGCACGTCAATCACCAGCAGCGAGGCCTCAGGCTGCCACTGGACGATGTCGAGCGCGTGAATCGTGATCAGGCGAGGCTGCCGCTCCACCGTAATGCCTTCACGCGCCAGCTCGTACAGGGCCTTGCCCTGGTGCTTGAGCGCGGAATACATCGGCGGCAGTTGCGAGATCGGGCCCTTGAAGGCATCACAGGCCGCCTGGATCTGCTCCGGCGTAGCGGCCACGGGCCGCTGCTGGAGGATCTCGCCTTCGCCGTCGCCAGTCGTGGTGGTGATGCCCAGTTGCAGCGTGGCGCGATAGGCCTTGTCCGCCTCCAGGCTCACCTGGCTGAACTTGGTCGCGGCGCCGAAGGTCAGCGGCAGCAAGCCGGTGGCCAGGGGGTCCAGCGTACCGGTATGGCCGGCCTTCTCCGCCCGCATGAGGCGCTTGACCTTCTGCAAGGCGTCATTGCTGGACAGGCCGAGCGGCTTGTCCAGCATGAGCACACCGTGCACGGCGCGCTTTTCGATCTTGGGGCGGGGAACGACGGCGTTCATGAGTACTGCGATGCAGCCTGACGGGCTGCGGATCAATCGGGGTCCTGGCGGTGGGGCGGGCGCGGGTCAGTCTTCCTCGGGGCCTTCGTCCAGTGCGCGGCTGGCGTTGGCCTTGGAGATCAGCGCGCTCATTTCGGCCGCCCGTTCGGTGGTGCGGTCGAAGTGGAAATGCAGGCTGGGCACCGTATGGATCTGCAGCCGCTTGAACAGCCCATTGCGCAGGAATCCGGCGGCCTCATTCAGCGCCTCCTGCGTTTGTTCCGGGTTGCCCACCAGCAACGAGAAATAGACCTTGGCATGGGCGTAATCCGGCGTCACCTCGACGGCGTTCACCGTGACCATGCCGACACGGGGGTCCTTCAAATCACGGATCAACTCAGCCAGATCGCGCTGGATCTGGTCCGCCACGCGCAGACCGCGATTGGGGATGGATCGCTTATGACGCATATCTAACCTCGACAATCCCAAACACTAAAAATTAAAAGACGTTCCAACCAAACGCAAACCCCGCCTGTGACACAGACGGGGTTTTTTCACGCCAACCCAATCCCGCTCCGTCGCCCTGCTCAAGACCGGCCCCACCAGGCGGCCGCCCTCAAGCAACATCCTTGGTCAGGGTCTCCCTGACCGACGGATGGCGCCCCTCGGGGGCAGGAGCGCTAGCGACTGGGGGGCCTTAACCCCAGCGCCCCTTGGGGGCAGGAGCGAAGCGACTGGGGGGCTTACAGCGTCCGCGCGACTTCCTTGATTTCAAAGAATTCGAGCTGGTCGCCTTCGTTGATGTCGTTGTAGTTCTTGAGCTTGATACCGCACTCGAAGCCTTCGCGAACTTCCTTGACGTCGTCCTTCAGGCGCTTGAGCGACTCGACCTCGCCGGTGTAGACCACCACGTTGTCGCGCAGCAGGCGGAAGCGTGCGTTGCGGGTGACATGACCACTGGTGATCATGCAACCAGCCACCGTGCCGATCTTCGATGCCACGAACACGGTACGGATCTCGGCCATGCCGATGATCTCTTCCTTCTGCTCAGGCGCCAGCATGCCGGCCATCGCTGCCTTCACCTCATCCACGGCGTCGTAGATGATGTTGTAGTAGCGCAGGTCCACGTCGTTGTGCTCGGCCAGCTTGCGGGCACCGGCATCGGCGCGCACGTTGAAGCCGATCACGACCGCCTTGGACGCAATGCCCAGGTTCACGTCGGATTCGCTGATGCCACCCACGGCCGCGTGAACGATCTGCACCTTGACTTCGTCGGTGGAGAGCTTGAGCAGCGAAGCGGCCAGCGCCTCCTGCGAGCCCTGCACGTCGGCCTTGATGATCAGCGGCAGCGTCTGCACGTCGCCGGCCGTCATGTCGGAGAACATGTTCTCCAGCTTGGCGGCCTGCTGGCGAGCCAGCTTGACGTCACGGTACTTGCCAGCGCGGAAGGTGGCGATTTCACGGGCACGACGTTCGTCGGACAGCACCATGAATTCATCACCGGCCTGCGGCACTTCGGTCAGACCCTGGATTTCCACCGGGATGGACGGGCCAGCCTCGGTCGCGGGCTTGCCGTCTTCGTCGAGCATGGCGCGCACGCGGCCATAGGTCGAACCGGCCAGCACCACGTCGCCGCGCTTGAGGGTACCGGTCTGCACCAGCACCGTGGCCACAGGGCCGCGGCCCTTGTCCAGCTTCGCTTCGATGACCAGGCCCTTGGCCAAGGAGTCCTTCGCCGCCTTCAGTTCCAGCACTTCGGCCTGCAGCAGCACTTGCTCCAGCAGTTCGTCGATGCCCTGGCCGGTCTTGGCCGACACGGCCACGAACGGGGAATCACCACCGAACTCTTCCGGCACCACCTGTTCGGCCACCAGTTCGCTCTTGACGCGTTCCGGATTGGAATCAGGCTTGTCGATCTTGTTCATGGCCACGACGATGGGCACGCCCGCCGCCTTGGCATGGTGGATGGCTTCCTTGGTCTGGGGCATCACGCCGTCGTCCGCCGCCACCACCAGGATGACGATGTCGGTGGCCTTGGCGCCGCGGGCACGCATGGCGGTGAACGCCTCGTGGCCCGGGGTGTCCAGGAAGGTGATCATGCCGCGCGGCGTATCGACGTGATAGGCGCCGATGTGCTGCGTGATGCCACCGGCTTCACCAGCCGCCACGCGAGCGCGGCGGATGCTGTCCAGCAGCGAGGTCTTGCCGTGGTCCACGTGACCCATGACGGTGACGACCGGGGCGCGAGGCAGCAGCTCGTGCTGCGACTCGGCGGCGCCCTCTTCTTCCAGGAACGCGTCGGGATCGTCCAGCTTGGCCGCGAAGGCCTTGTGGCCCATTTCCTCGACCAGGATCATGGCGGTTTCCTGATCCAGCTGCTGGTTGATGGTGACCATCTGGCCCAGCTTCATCAGGTGACGGATGACCTCGGACGCCTTCACCGACATCTTGTGCGCCAGGTCGGCCACGGAGATGGTTTCGGGGACGTGCACTTCCTGGACCACCGGTTCGGTGGGCGCCACGAAGTTGGACGAAGCACCGCGGTCGTTGCGGTCGCCACGGCGGCCAGCACCGGCGCCCTTGGGCGCACGCCAGCCAGCCGGACGCGCAGCACCGGCACCGGCGGGCGCATCGCCGCGACCCTTGGCCGCGCCACCGCGCTTCTTGGCGTCATCGGCCCAGCTGGACGACAGCTTCTCGGACTTGACCGACTTCTTGTCGCCCGGCTTGGCACCGGCGCCAGCAGCGGCGGTCGTGCCCGGGGCGCCCGGGGCGCCTGCCGGCTTCTTGTGGATGGTGCCCTTGATGCCGGCAGCATTGGCCGCGGCTTCAGGCTTGGGCTCTTCCTTCTTCGCCACCAGCACCTTCTTGGGTGCATTCATCATGGCGCGGATGGCGGCCGCTTCGGCTTCGGCGGCCTTGCGGCGGCGTTCCAGTTCGGCCTGGCGGGCCTTCTCGTCGGCGCCGTTATCGGCGGCCTTGACGACTCGCAGGACCGGCTTGGCCGCGACCGCTTCAGCGGGTGCGGGGGCTGGCGCGGGAGCGGCCGCGGCAGGTTTCTCGACGACCTTGTCGGCCGTTTGTTCCACGGACTTCTCCACGGGCTTGTCGTTGGTCTTGGTGGAAGCCTTGGCCTGGGCGGCCTTGGCTTTCACTTCTTCGGCGCGGCGCGCCTCTTCCTCGGCAGCAGCCTTGGCGGCGGCCTCAGCGGCAGCAAGCGCCTCGGCCTCGCGGGCCTGGCGTTCTTCCTCGCGGCGCTTTTCCTCGGCTTCGCGGGCGGCGCGTTCGGCTTCCTCGCGTTCGCGCATCTTGCGCGCCAGTTCCTCTTCCTGCTGACGCAGGGATTCGGCCTGGGCCTGGGCTTCTTCTTCGCGACGCTTGAGTTCGGCCTCTTCCGCAGCGGCGGCGGCGGCCTCGTCCATGTTGTCGTCACGCTTGACGAAAACGCGCTTCTTGCGCACTTCCACCTGGATGGTGCGGGCCTTGCCGGAGGCATCGGCCTGCTTGATTTCGCTGGTGGACTTGCGGGTCAGCGTGATCTTCTTGCGCTCGGCGCCGCCGGTGCCATGCGCGGTGCGCAGGTGTTCCAGCAGACGTTCCTTGTCGCTTTCATTGAGGGTGTCCTCGGCGGACGCCTTCTTGACGCCCGCAGCTTGAAGCTGCTCCAGCAGTGTGGTCGCAGGCCTGTTCAGCTCTGCGGCCAACTGGGCGACGGTGGTCACGGCCATTGTTGAAATCCTTAAATCTTGTGTGGGCGGAGCGGTCTGGTGTGGCGCAGGGTGTTATGCGTTGAACCAGTGCTCGCGCGCCTTCATGATCAAAGCGCGTGCCGCTGCCTCGTCGAGGGAGGAAACTTCGACCAGCTCGTCCACGGCCAGGTCGGCCAAGTCGTCGCGGGTATGGATGTCGCCGGCGGCCAGCTTGGCCAACAGCTCCGGGGTGATGCCGTCGAGATCGCGCAGGTCCTGGGAGACTTCCTCGACCTTTTCTTCGCGGGCGATTTCCATCGTCAGCAGAGCGTCCTTGGCGCGGGTGCGCAGCTCGTTGACGGTGTCCTCGTCGAAGGCCTCGATCTCCAGCATTTCCTGCATGGGCACGTAGGCCACTTCTTCGAGGCTGGCAAAGCCCTCGGCGATCAGGATGTCGGCGACTTCTTCGTCCACATCCAGCTTTTCCACGAACAGGCGACGGACCGACTCGGATTCCACGGCCTGCTTGGCGGCCGATTCTTCCGCCGTCATGATGTTGATCTTCCAGCCGGTCAGCTCGGAGGCCAGGCGGACGTTCTGGCCGCCGCGGCCGATGGCGATGGCCAGGTTCTCTTCATCGACCACCACGTCCATGGCGTGGCGCTCTTCGTCCACCACGATGGACTGCACGTTGGCCGGCGCCAGGGCGCCGATCACGAACTGTGCCGGGTCTTCCGACCACAGGACGATGTCCACGCGTTCGCCGGCGAGCTCGTTGGTCACGCCATTGACACGCGAGCCGCGCACGCCGACGCAGGTGCCGATCGGGTCCACACGCTTGTCGTGAGAGACCACGGCAATCTTGGCGCGGCTGCCGGCGTCACGGGCGCAACTCTTGATCTCCAGCAGGCCTTGCTCGATTTCGGGCACTTCCTGGGCGAACAGTTCCTTCATGAACTCGGGCGACGAGCGCGAGAGCATGATCTGCGGGCCACGCTGGGTCGGGTCCACGCCCAGGATCACGGCACGGACGCGGTCGCCGGTGCGCAGGTTTTCCTTGGGGATCATCTCGCCGCGCTTGAGGCGGCCTTCGACGCGGCCCGACTCGGCAATGATGTCGCCCTTGTCCAGGCGCTTGACGGTACCGACGAAGATCTTCTCGCCGCGCGACATGAAGTCGTTGAGCAGCTGCTCGCGTTCGGCGTCGCGGATCTTCTGCAGGATCACCTGCTTGGCGGCCTGCGCGCCGATACGGCCGATGGGCACGGACTCCACGCCTTCCTCGATGTGGTCATCCACCTCGATGTCGGCGATTTGTTCCTGGGCTTCGAACAGCAGGATTTCGGCATCGGCGTTTTGCAGGCCGGCCTCGTTGGGCACCACGTGCCAACGGCGGAAGGTCTCGTACTCGCCGGTGTCGCGGTCAATGGCCACACGGATGTCGACCTCGCCGCCATACAACTTCTTGGTGGCCGAAGCCAGTGCCGCTTCCACGGCGCCGAACACCACGTCGCGCTCCACGCTCTTCTCGCGCGAAATGGCATCCACCAGCATCAACAGTTCGCGGTTCATTGATCGAGACCTCCGTCAACCTTGTCATCCGTCTGCCGGGTCTTGGCATTGCTCTTCTTCTTCGTCGCCTTCGCAGTCTTCGAAGCCTGGGGCGCCAAACCCGTCTTTTCCAATTTTTCAGCCGATGGGCCCTGGCCCGCCGGCTGTTTGCCGCCCTGCGTTGCTGCCGGGCGACCCTTGAAACTAATCTGTGGGACCAATTTGGCCGAGCGCAGCTCGTCCAGGCTGAAGTCCAGTGCCTGTTCCTGCTTGCCGTCGCTAAAGATCACACGCCAGTCGGACGCGGGCGCCGCCATATCGGGCGCGGTGTCGTCCGGCGTGGTGAGCACGCCACGGTATTTCTTGCGGCCCTGGAAGGCTTCGCGCAGGGTGATTTCCACTTCCATGCCATGGAAGCGGGCGTAGTCGATGGGGTGGTTCAGCGGACGGTCCAGGCCGGGCGTGGAGACTTCCAGGCGCTGGTAGTCGCACTCCTCGACTTCCAGCACATAGCGGAGCTGGCGCGTCACGCGTTCGCAGTCTTCCACGTTCACGGGGACGTCTGGCTCCTGCCAGACCACTTCACCGGTGTCGGCTTGACGCTGCACAAGGGGTTTGTCGATGTAGACGCGTAGCAAGCCTCCGGCGCTGCGTTCACAGCCCACCACCTCGTAACCCAAACCGGTCACGGTTTTCTCAACAACGGCTTGCCAACTCAAACTCATCGACGACTTATGTACCTTGTATAGAAAGCGAAACGCCAAAAAATGAGATCGCGAACCAGCGCGATCCCAAAATGCTGCCAAGATGGGCTGCCTGCTCTGAAGGGGCCTCCGAAGGGGGAACCGGCTTCTGAACGGGCAGCAGCACAAGCAAAAAAAATGGGCTGGATGAATCCGCCCACTCCACTCACCTTGCGCCACTATCTCAGCGAAGCCGCAAGTGTACTATGCAAACACTATGCCGACAAGGCGCTGCTTCTTCGGTCGCCCTGCATGCGAGAATCCTGGACTCTCTCGAATCCATGAATACCAGGAGCAGACATGGGATTTCTCGC
>Ga0065165_1003626_pt1 | contig 10582 bp, 6 predicted proteins | sample AraplaMF_Cvi_mMF_FD_63813 | JGI IMG/M metagenome (GOLD analysis project Ga0065165, IMG submission 63813) | Arabidopsis root microbial communities from the University of North Carolina, USA - plate scrape MF_Cvi_mMF (version 2) (version 3) | ecosystem: Host-associated > Plants > Roots > Endosphere... | reverse complement strand
GATTCAACTGGATAGTCGTCCCTAAACCGGATATACGTCATACCATATGGATTCGTAATTCCTCCGCGTTCAAGGTCTGCCGCGGACAGATCTACATAGGTTTCGTACCGGGGATTTTCCTGCTGAAAAACTGCTCGCCAAGAAGATGCATTTGCAGGAGTCTTGGTCGCTTCCACAATCATGTTCCCGGCAGTGTTCGTAGTCCTCAGGCGAACTGTATTACAATCCTCGAGTGAACTGAGAATAGTCAGTCGGGGACTATACACCATCGTTCCCATAAAATAGTCGCCGGAAACATCCACATCGCTACTGTACGATGGAATGTAAACCTGAACAATTTCAGACTGGCCATTCGTATAGATAACCTCGAATCGCATCCAACGCTGACCGGTACTTTCCGCAACCAGGTCTGAAACAAAAAAAAGAACCTCCATCGAATTCGATGATTGATCGTATACGGCGCGAGCCCGGACGAACATCTTGGGGGATGAATACATCGCATTCCAGTTGCTGGACGAAATCGTACGTCCCATTCCAAAGACCTTGAAATACAACACTGACTCATAATCTTCGCCATGGGCATACGTGGTCACCACACTCAAAAGCGCAGTAATAATGAACAACCTGATTTCTTTCACAAGAGTATAATTTGATAATTTCATCCAACGGTATCAGAACAAATCCGCGCCTCGACAACCAACGTCTTAACAATTACTTAACGTAGTAATATAAAGTATCCCATACGATCCATTCACTGACAACCGTTATCAGCAGTTATTAAAATTGCGAGGCTACTTATATACACCAATTGCAATAGTCCAACCTTTCTATACCCGGGCATGTTTAGTCTTCAAAAGAAACGTTAGCACACAGAATCTTTACCCTGAAAAAAATCGCTGTCTTCCTGGTATTCAGTAGACTAAAAAAAATCACGAAACGACTCCTTCCCTGTATCACTCCAAAAAGGGAATATCTTACAACACGTATGATTTTAACAGAAAGCGTAAGCAATGCCAATCAAAATTCCACAGACCGAACCAATTCAGGCTTCCATATTCGGCCACTTCAAAACATTGGCGCCGTGGCATGCAAAATAACGCTCGCATGCCAACAGGTGTATCTCGACAACCTCCCGGCGCCCGCCAGAACATTTACGTACGCTCGCCGAATCACGTAACATTACAGTAACATAGTCGATTGCTGTTCGAAACGGAACTTTTTAAATGAAGCAAGACTTCACAGTACTACCTTCACCCTTGTATCACCATAATCCACCAGCGCCTTGTCAAGCAAACGCCGCATCACCATAGCCCACGTCTTTAAGACCATCGTATGGCCTCGCAAAAAAATGCTCCTCGTCGGGCTTGTCCTTATAATCATCAGTAAAGTAGCCGGTTTGGTTTTACCGGCATCCGGCAAGTACCTTATGGACGATGTAATCGCCAAAGGCGACTTGCACTACCTTAAAAACCTCCTCATCGCCGTAACAGCCTCCATCGCCATACAGGCCGTAACATCCTTTGCCCTCACCCAACTGCTCAGTATCGAGGCCCAGCGCCTGATATCCGTATTGAGAAGCAACGTTCAAAAACACATCCTCCGCCTTCCGGTAAACTTCTTCGATAACCAAAAGTCCGGAGCACTCGTATCGCGCATCATGAACGACGTCGAGGGCGTACGCAACCTGGTCGGTACTGGTTTAGTGCAACTTGTCGGCGGCGTACTCAGTTCCGTGCTCTGCCTGATTTTACTCATTCAAATCAGCCCCACCATGACCGCTGTGGTACTCGTGCCCGTAGCATTCTTCGGCGTTATAGCCATGAAGGCCTTTAAAAAGATCCGCCCTATCTTCCGCGAGCGCGGCGTGGTAAACGCCGAAGTTACCGGCAGACTCACCGAAACATTAAACGGTGTACGCGTCATCAAAGGCTTCAATGCCGAAGCACGCGAAATACAAACCTTCGAAGCCGGGGTAGAACGGATCTTTCAGAACGTACGTAAAAGCCTTACAGCCACCAGCCTGGTAAGCAGCTCCGCCACATTTTTGCTCGGCCTGGCCAGCGTAGGAATTATGGGCTTCAGCGGATACCGGATTGTTCACGGCGAAATGACCGCAGGCGACTTCCTTTCCTTCACCCTATACCTCGGTTTCATGATCGCCCCCATTGTACAAATGGCCAACATCGGAACACAAATCACCGAAGCCTTCGCAGGACTCGACCGTACCGAAGAACTCATGAACACCCCGCCCGAAGAGGACGAAACAATACGCACAACAGCCCTCCCCACACCCGTCCAGGGCAACATCGAATTCAACAACGTCACCTTCGCCTACGAAGAAGGCAAACCTGTACTCAACAGCATTTCGTTCAGTGCCCCCGCAGGCACTGTAACGGCACTGGTAGGAACATCAGGCTCCGGTAAAAGCACCATCGCCGGCCTTGCCGCCTCATTCCTGACGCCAACAAACGGAACCGTAACCATAGACGGCACGGACCTCGCCACCGTATCGCTCGCAAGCTACCGCAGTCAGCTCGGCGTCGTACTCCAGGACGACTTCCTCTTCGAAGGTACCATCCGCGAAAACATCCTGTTCCCACGACCCGGTGCTACTGAAGCCGAACTCCTGCACGCCGTACAGACAGCGTATGTACACGAATTCACAGATCGCTTCGAAGCAGGACTCGAAACCGTAATCGGCGAACGCGGCGTAAAACTCTCCGGCGGACAACGTCAGCGCATCGCCATTGCGCGCGCTATTCTGGCAAACCCTCGGGTCCTCATGCTCGACGAGGCCACATCAAACCTCGACACCGAGTCCGAGAGCTTCATACAGTCTAGCCTCAAAACACTCATGCACGGCCGCACGACATTCGTCATTGCCCACAGGCTCAGTACCATTCGGCAGGCCGATCAGATTCTGGTTATCGAAAATGGAACCATCCGCGAACAGGGCCGTCACGACGAACTCATCGCCCGAAAAGGCAGATACTTCGAACTCTACACATACCAGGCACGGATCTAGCAAACAACCGTTCAGCGGCATTCGCGTCATATTAACCGTACCATCAGCGCAGGCGCCACCTCGGAAAGGGCGGCGCCTGTGCCTTCACCGTGGGAACACCACAGCTACTACCAACGAACTTACACCACCCGTTGTACACAACAACATATCCTGACTTATATACTGGCCGATATACATATACACTACCCTCGGTTAGCTCACCTCAGTAAGCGATCGTGTATAGAATAACAAATTTTTTCCACACCATCCATCACATTATGGAAAATAATTATCTATCTTTTCGCTAATAAAAACATGTAATTGCTATGGCAAAGAAAGCAAAGAAAGCAGCCAAGAAGGTTGCAAAAAAAGCGGCGAAGAAAGCCGTCAAAGCTGTGAAGAAAGCAGCTAAGAAAGTAGCGAAAAAAGCAGCCCCGAAAGCCGCCGCTAAAAAAGGCGTGAAGACTGCTAAGAAAGCTGTGAAGTCGGCGAAGAAGGCTGTTAAAGCTGCCAAGAAAGCAGCAAAGAAAGCCGTAAAAACTACAGCGAAAGCAGTAAAGAAAGCTGCCCCTAAGGCCGCAGCAAAGAAAGCTGCTAAAAAATCCGTAGCCTCTAACGTAGCGACAAAAGCTACCCAGCTGAGAAAATCAGTCGTGAAAAAAGCTCAGGCACTTACCAAAGCAGCAACTGAAAAAGCGGCAGAACTGAAAGAGGCCGTTCTCGAAAAGACAAACGCCGCAGTAGAAGCCATACAGGAAAAAGTAGCGGACGTAAGAGAGGCCATCGAAAACAAATCCGATGAAACTCAACCCGATCTATTCGGCAACAGCAACGGAAGCGCCAACAATAACAACTAGCCCTTCCCCAACAGTGCTGTGGACGAACTTTCAGATAATGACATAGCAAAAAGGATGGCCCCTGAGAGAAGCCATCCTTTTTTTATTGCCTTTGTTTATAGCAAGTCTTTAGCGTAAGCGGTGACCCTCCGCGCAACACTTCGGAGTAGTCTCAGCGAAGGAGGGTGTCGTTCAACACGTCTGTCACTGACTGACGTGAAGCACAGAGCGAGATTTACTGCCTCAGTTCTCCGCTCTCAATCTTACGCAAAAATCACACTCTTATACTTTTTCGTATCCGCCAGCACAGTCGCCATCCCCTTGCTCACCGATAGAAGCGCCTCATCATCAATATGCACCGGTATCTTGATCTTCGCCTCAAAACGTTGCTTTAATCCTCTTAACATCGCGTTCCCGCCGGTAATGTGAATTCCGTTCTGATAAATATCAGCAGCCAGCTCCGGCGGACACGTTTCCAATGTCTGCACCACAGCGTGCTCAATCGAGCTAACCGATTTCTCAAGGATGGCAGATACCTCACGATGGTCGATAATTCGCGTAACAGGAATTCCTTCCACCAGGTGTTTACCCTTTACCGGAACCGGTGCGGGAGTATCCTTGCCTAAATCGGTAAGTACCGACCCCACGCTGATCTTGATCTGCTCGGCGGTACGAAGACCGATTGCCATGTTGTACTGCCGACGGAAATAATCCTGGATAGCCTCATCGAACGTATCGCCGGCAATCTTGATCGACTGGAAGGCAGCAATGCCCGACAGAGAGATCACCACGATCTCCGTAATGCCGCCGCCGATATCGATAACCATTTTGCCGTTAGGCTCACGGATGTCAAGGCCAAGGCCGAGGGCTGCGGCCAGCGGCTCATATAATAAATACGTGTTCCGCGCGCTGAACTGATCCAGGGCATCGCGTAATGCGCGGCGCTCAACCTCGGTCGTGTAAAACGGAACTCCTGAAATAATCGTATTGTATCCATGAAGAAACGAGCGCTTCGAAAACACCTCGCCAAGCATCGCCCGGATCATCTGACTTGCCGAATCGTAATCGGCAATAACGCCACCACGTACCGGCCGGATCGGCTTGAGTTCTTCATGGTTCTTTTCAAACATGTTGAAAGCGCGCGAACCTACCGCCTTCACAGCATTGCTGCCCGAGTCGAACACAATGCACGACGGCTGCGATAAAAGGATCCGGCGCTGATCGTCGCTCACCAGCGTATTGTTATTCCCCAGATCAATGGCAAAACTCTTATTTCTGAAAAAATTGAAATTCATGGCGTAGATAGTTTAAGTATTCAGTCCCCGCAGCTCCCCTATTAAGTTACACCCAAATATCGGAACTTCCTTTTTCTTTCAAACGGTAACTATGCAGGAAATCATTCATCTCCTCATAAAACATTGATCTGCCGCTGTCGGCAGTCAATCCATGAATTAAAGCTGTTTTCAACATCACCTCATCTACATCGCCGATCATCACCACGCTTACGCACAAAAAATCATCCATTCCTGAATTCAACCTTACCTGCTGTATCCAGCGCCAGGCAACATATATACTAACTTATGCCGTGCCGTGGCAGCCGTACTTCAAGCATCGTACCAAGCCCCACAGAGCTCACCACATGGATCTCGCCATGAAGTTTACCGACCGCCTTCTTCACAATGTAAAGCCCGAGTCCATTGCCTTTTGATCGCTCCGTTCCGCGGAAGTACATATCGAAAATCTTCCCCTGGTACTCTTGAGGAATACCGTACCCGTTATCGCGCACACTCATCACAACCCAACCATTTTCCTGGTGAGCCCGAAGTTCCAGTTGAGCATTCTCCGGAGCACAGAATTGGATTGAATTTTCGACCAGGTTCTCGACTATGATCCGGACCATCGCCGGATACGAAATAAACGGATCCGACAAAACAATAGAGCGTTGCACACGTATGCCCCGGTGCAACAGATCATCCTGAAAATCGGCGCACACCGACTCGAAGATCTCCCCCACCAGCACCGGCTTGTACACCAGCTCCTGGGCACCAACATCACTTATCGACTGAAGCTTCACCAGCATCTTATCCAGGTTCAGAGCAGTCTCCCGCACCTTGTCAAAAAGCTCAAGCGCGTTCGTATCTTTTACCGTGATCTTCGCCACCTCGGCCAGCCCCAGAAACGTCGTCAACGGACGGCGGAAATCGTGCGACGACCGGTAGAAGAACGTGTCCAGCTCCTGGTAAGCCTCCTTGAGCTGGTGCGTACGTCGTGTAACAATCGAGTCCAGATCATCATTGATCGCCAGGATCATCTCGTTAGCCTCGCGCAGCTCCTCCGACTGCGCCTCCATTTCCTCACGCTTCTCAAGTAACTCATGGTTCAATCGCACAAGGCTCTGGTTAGCTTCCACCAGCTCTTCAGACTGCGCCTGGATTTCCTCCTTCTGCTCCACGATCTCCTCGTTCAGCCGAACAAGCTTCTTATTCGCCCGGCTTTTGGTATGATAATATTGAAAGAGAACAAACAACAACCCCACCAACAGCACAATACCAACCACCAGCGAAAATAGAAACGAGTTCTGCAACCGGATGCGGGCATCCTGAAGTTTACTCTCCGTATTCTTAAGCTCAAACTGCTCGTGCAGCGTCTGCAACGCCTGCTCCTTCTTCTCCAACTGGTACAGCGAGTTTACCTCGGCAATCTTCGCCGAGCTCCGGTTCGTAAACACCGAGTCGTTCAAAACAATAAACCGGTCGTAGTAACGGGTAGCCTGCCTGTAATCGCCACGGGCAATACACAGCTCGGCAAGCAGCTTGTAATTGTCACGTTGCTGAACCGCCATCGACACCTGCCGAAGCAGCGTCTGCGCGTGTTGCAAATGCTCGGCAGCCGTCGCCAAAGCTCCCTGCCGGATGTACAGCGCACCAAGCGTATTATACAACATCACCTGTGCGGGCCGGTCCTGACGCAGAGAAATCCGTTCCTCAACCTGCATCAGAAGACTCAGAGCCTTGTCAATCGAACCCTGCGCCTCAAACACCCGCGCCATACTGAAAATCGTAGCCGAAACCAACTGCGAAGCCTTAATCTCCTTCCGTAACGATAGCGCTATCTCAAAATGCCGTAGCGACCGCTCATAATCACGCTGCACGTAATACAGGTGTCCCAACAAGTGATGAACAAAGGCAATCCCGGCGCGGTCTTTCAGCCGTTCCATCTCCTTAAGAGACCGCTCCGCATAATCCAGCCCCATCGCCAGGTTGCCCTGATAAACATAAACCCAGCCAATCCGACCCAACGTCTGCGCCGCCGCCTGCCGGTTATTCATATCCTCGTCCAGCCGCAAAGCATTCAGAAAATACTCCAGCGCCTGCGCGTGATTGCCCTCGGCGCTAAACACAAGCCCCACGTGATTCAACACCGTAGCATGGTAACGCTTAAACGGATTCGTTTTTAGAATATCCAGCGCCAGCGAAAAATAGTCGCTCGCAGGCTTGAACTGCCCGGTCAGAAAGTATAACTCACCCCGGTTAATGTAATGCATCACCAGCAAACGCGGACTATCAAAACGCTTACCTACTCCGAACGACAAACCATAATAGTAAGCAGCCGAATCATAGTCGCCACTATTCCGGAAAGCCAGTCCCATACTGTTCCAACATTCTCCGATCAGTACACTGTCGCCCAGCGCAGACCGCAAAGCCAATGACTTCCTGAAATACAACAGCGCTGAATCGATCTTCGACTCCGCCAGCAACAACAAACCTCGGTTATGATGATACGATGAAAGAATCCGACGATCCGGACGCCCCCCTGCGTAAGCCCGTACCCGGTTATAATAGAACCGCGCCGAATCAAAGTCGCCCTGCACCCGCGCCAGATTGCCGAGCCGGATAAAGGTAGAGGCCGGGAAATCCCCAACGCTACGCCCCTTGCAAACGCCCACAGCGCGCTGAAAGTAAGACTCCGCGCGTGGATAGTTCCCCTTGTAATAATGATAGATCCCAAGGTCTGTCAGCCCACGCGCCACCCCCTCGGTATAATGAACAGCCTCAGCCAACTGGTAAGATTCCTCAGCAAAACGCCCGCCCTCCTCGAGGTCGTAATCCCATAGATCAACAACCAGCCCATGCAGCAAATCCGAACGTTTCTCGGCGTCACGTGTTTCCTTCAACACTTGCCGAAGGCTATCCATTGAATGGTTTTGCCCAGGGCAAACCACCGTTCCCGCCACAATCATTAAAAGACACCAAAAAAGAATCCTATCCATACACGAACATTATCGCCCAAGCAAGCGCCTCCTGACGCGCAAACCGGAATAACCGTTTCGAACAACGCCTCAACATCATCAGTAGTCGCCTGCAACGAAGTCTTTCCTCGTTAAAACGGCATAGATAACACCAAGACACGACTTGCTACAAATACCAAATCAAAACTTAGTTCAAAACCAACACATTTCATAACCAAAGTGATTAATATCATAACAGAACCACTACCTCTGTTAACTTTTCCCTACCTTCCCAACCTCCCACTCCAAATCCCCCAACAACCCACAAACCTCATCCTCATCCTCGCCCTCACCATACTGTTTCACTTCCACGCTACATCCTCACACTGATTCTTAATCTCGTCGCAGATAAATCCAGAACTTCGTTCCAACGCCGTACTCCGTTTCAAACTCTAAACGTCCCCCGAGTTTCTGAACTGCCTTCTGGACGATATACAGCCCCAGTCCGTTGCCCTTAGACCGGTCGTTACCACGAAAGTACATCTCGAATATCCGGTCCTGGTACTGACGGTCAATACCTTGACCGTTATCTTCCAGCAAAAACACAACCGTTTCGTATTGCTCGTAAACGTGAAGTTTCAGGTAAGGATTGACAACGCCGCTAAAGAAAATCGCATTCTCAAACAAGTTCTCAAGTATAATGTTGATCATTGCCGGATACGAGTAAAGTGGCGCAGACAACTCGATCTCTGCAGAGGCATGAATTTGCTTCCGATCCAGATCCTCATGGAAGCGATCGCACAGCGCATCGAACATATCGCGTACAAGCACCTCGCGGTAAACCAGGTGTTGACCACCTACATCGCTTATCGACTGGAGTTTCACCAGCATCCGATCCAGGTTGCTGGCCGTCTCGCTTACGCGCGCGAACAACTCCAGCGCGGTAGTATCTTTCACGGTGATCTTGGCCACCTCGGCCAGCCCCATAAACGTCGTAAGTGGCCTTCTAAAATCATGGCTCGAACGGTAGAAGAACGTATCCAACTCCTGGTAGGCCTGCCGTAGCGCCAGCGTACGCTCGTCCACCTTCAACTCCAGTTCGCGGTTATTCTCGGCTATTGTCTGGTTGGCCTCGATCAGTTCTTCCGACTGTGCCTGGATTTCTTCCTTCTGCTCAAGGATCTCCCGGTTCGCCTGACCCATACGGCGGGTATACTGATAAGACTTGATAGCGAATAACGATACCAGCACAAAGCATACAATAACCGCCACCATAATAATATTCTGCAACCTTAACCGCTCATGTTGAAGCTTTATCTTATCCTCCTGCAACTGCTGCTGCGCATTCAGCGACTGAATCTGTTCATCCTTTTTCTCCACCTCATACAACGCCTGAAGTTCGGCCAGGCGACCAGCATTGTTGTCGCTGAAAATACTATCGTGCAACGCAGAATAAACCTTTTGACGATCCAGCGCCTGCCGCAAATTGCCCCGGTGTTCATAATACGTTGACCACAACTGCGCATTGTTCATCAGCAGCAAACGCGAACCCGTAGCCCCGGCGGTCTTCTCGCCAAGCTGTAGAAAATGTTCGGCGTCTGGAAACTGCCGAAGCTTCGTATACAACCCGCCCAGTGTATTATACGAAATCCCCAGTCCATACGGGTTACCGATCTGTTCGTCCAGCACAAGCGACTCCTTCTGATACGACAGCGCTTTCGGAAGATCACCCATCTCCTCGTACACCATGCCCAGGTTAAAGATACCCGCCGAAATGCCCTCACGGTACGACAGCTTCCGTCGTATTGTCAAAGACTCCTCCAGCAACACAATAGCCTGACCGTAGTGCCGCTGCTGGTAGTGAATCAGGGCTGAGGTATTGTAACACTCCGCCAGTCCGTTGGCATCCCCGATAGCCGCGCGGATCGCCTGCGACTTCGACACAAACTCGTGCGCCAGGCTGTAGTTGAACTGCCCCTTATAGACCCAGCCGATGCTACAGTACAGATCGGCTATCGCGAATTTCATTTCCGCCTTATCGGCCAGTTTGAGCGCTGCAAAGAAATACTTCAATGCCAGATCGCTTTGGCCCTGCGCGTCGTACACGAGCCCCGTGGCGTTGTACACCTCCAGCAGCAACTCCGGCTGTGTTCGCCCCTTCAGCATCCCGATAATCTCAAAGAACTTATCCAAGGCCTGGGTGTATTCGCCGGCGCGGTACAACATACGCCCCTCGTACAGCAGGCAGCGCATCTGTAGCAACGTGTTGGCCGTACGCGATGCCAGACCGCATCCCTTGGCCACAAATGACTTGGCCTCGGCGTAGTTCGACAAATGCAGGCTCAACTCCGACAGCAGGAACAACGTTTCCGCCTTGCCGGCAATATTCAACTGCTGCTCATACAACCCCAGCGCCGTATTGAAATACTCAAGCGCCTCATCGTTACGCCATTGCACCACACACAAACGGGCCAGATTGCGGTAGGCAAACGCCAGAAACCGCGACTTCACCTC
>Ga0065165_1003624_pt1 | contig 10586 bp, 6 predicted proteins | sample AraplaMF_Cvi_mMF_FD_63813 | JGI IMG/M metagenome (GOLD analysis project Ga0065165, IMG submission 63813) | Arabidopsis root microbial communities from the University of North Carolina, USA - plate scrape MF_Cvi_mMF (version 2) (version 3) | ecosystem: Host-associated > Plants > Roots > Endosphere... | reverse complement strand
AAGGGCCGCAACGTCGTCATCGAGAAGTCGTTCGGCGCGCCCCGCATCACCAAGGACGGCGTCACCGTCGCCAAGGAGATCGAGCTCGAGGACAAGTTCGAGAACATGGGCGCCCAGATGGTCCGTGAGGTCGCCTCCAAGACCAACGACCTCGCCGGCGACGGCACCACCACCGCCACCGTGCTGGCGCAGGCCATCGTGCGCGAAGGCGCCAAGGCGGTTGCCGCCGGCATGAACCCGATGGACCTCAAGCGCGGCATCGACACCGCGGTTGCCGCCGTCATCAAGGACATCGAAAAGCGCGCCAAGCCGGTCGCCGCCTCCTCCGAGGTCGCCCAGGTCGGCACCATCTCGGCCAACGGCGACGCCGCCATCGGCAAGATGATCGCCCAGGCGATGCAGAAGGTCGGCAACGAGGGCGTCATCACCGTCGAGGAAAACAAGTCGCTCGACACCGAGGTCGACATCGTCGAGGGCATGAAGTTCGACCGCGGCTATCTCAGCCCCTACTTCGTGACCAATCCCGAGAAGATGACCGCCGAGCTCGAGGACGCCTACATCCTCCTGCACGAGAAGAAGCTGTCCGGCCTGCAGGCCATGCTGCCGGTGCTCGAAGCCGTGGTGCAGTCGGGCAAGCCGCTCGTCATCATCGCCGAGGACGTCGAGGGCGAGGCGCTGGCCACCCTGGTGGTCAACCGCCTGCGTGGCGGCCTCAAGGTTGCCGCCGTCAAGGCGCCGGGCTTCGGCGACCGCCGCAAGGCCATGCTCGAGGATCTCGCGATCCTCACCGGCGGCCAGCTGATCTCCGAAGACCTCGGCATGAAGCTCGAGAACGTCACGGTGAAGATGCTCGGTCGCGCCGGCAAGGTCGTGATCGACAAGGAGAACACCACGATCGTCAAGGGCGCCGGCAAGAAGCCGGACATCGAGGCTCGCGTCGGCCAGATCAAGGCCCAGATCGAGGAGACCACCTCGGACTACGACCGTGAGAAGCTCCAGGAGCGTCTCGCCAAGCTCGCCGGCGGCGTCGCGGTGATCCGCGTCGGCGGTGCCACCGAGATCGAGGTCAAGGAGAAGAAGGACCGCGTCGAGGACGCCCTCAACGCCACCCGCGCCGCTGTGCAGGAAGGCATCGTCCCCGGCGGCGGCGTCGCGCTTCTGCGTGCCAAGAAGGCGGTCGGCCGTCTCACCAACGCCAATGCCGACGTGCAGGCCGGCATCAACATCGTGCTGAAGGCGCTGGAAGCTCCGATCCGCCAGATCTCCGAGAACGCGGGCGTGGAAGGCTCGATCGTGGTCGGCAAGATCCTGGAGAACAAGTCGGAGACTTTCGGCTTCGACGCCCAGAACGAGGACTATGTCGACATGGTCGAGAAGGGCATCATCGACCCCGCCAAGGTGGTCCGCACTGCGCTTCAGGACGCGGCCTCCGTGTCGGGCCTGCTAGTCACCACCGAGGCCATGGTCGCCGAGCTTCCGAAGGAAGCTCCGCCCGCCATGCCGGGCGGCGGTGGCGGCATGGGCGGCTTCTGAGCCCATCCTCACATTCCAGTGTTGCGAAGGCCGCCTCCGGGCGGCCTTCTTTTTTGCCCAGATTAGCCCGCGCTTTCCGATTCAACCGGCGGCCAAAACCCACTACGGTGGCGCCGATTCTTTCACCCGAGGATTTCGTCGATGCGCGCGCTTCTGGTTTGCCCGACACTTGTTTTTGCCGCTCTGCTTGCCACTTCGCCGCATCCCGCGTCCGCGCAGATGAAGCTGTCGCCGAAGGCCGCGGCGCCAAGTGGGCCCGAGACGCGCTATTTCACGTCGATCGACGGACTCATGGACGGCAACGCCGACGTGATCTTGAAGGAGACACGCCAGGGCAAGACCGTCACGGCCGCCGTACTCGACGTCTGCTATCCCGTCGCGAAGAATTCCGATCGCAAGGATCGCTTCGTCGTCAACCTCCAGGTCGCGGGCCAGAACCTGACCGGCACGACGCAGAGCCTGGGCGAGAAATCGCCCGTCAGCGTCAAGCTGCTGCGCAAGCAATCCGGCGACACCTTCGAGTTCCGCGGCCAGATCAGCATCGGCCAGGTGGTGACCGAGGTCACCTCGCCCGACAATTCCGATCTCAGCGAGAAGGAATTCCAGGACAACCAGACTTCCGATGACGGCATCACGCCGCAACCGAAGGATTTCACCGACGTCTCGCCCGAAGCGATCGCGGTCAAGGTCAAGCTCGATGTGGCGAACGAATTCCTCAAGAGCCTGAAAGGCCAGGACGTCGAGGTGACGCTGGCGAGCCTGACGGTCGGTTGCGATGCGCTGCGCGCCGGCGAGCAGACCATCAACATGTCGGTCGATCCGGAACGCGCCGGTGCGCTGCTGGCGAAATTCAAGGCGATGCCGGGCGTCACCGCCGCAGGTTGGACCGCGGGCATGACCGAGATGGATCGTACCATCCGCCTTGCCGCCGCCGACTGGCGCGACGGCGACAAGCTCAACCGCGACAAGCTCGCTTCGGCCGTCGCCGGCGTGCTGAGCAAGACGCTTGCGGCCAAGGCGGTCTCGCAAAGCTTCAATCCCGCCACCGGCAAGCTCAAGCTCGTCTTCAAGCGGCCGAACCAGGATTTCCCCGCGCTCGACCTCACCGACACGATCGAGGTCGCGGGCCTGATCTCACCCGACAAGCCCGGCACCACCGACAAGCTTATGCTGTGGATCGGCAGCCCCGCGACCACGACGGCCGACGAAAGCAGCGGCGCCAAGCTGCATCTGTCCGACGACGCCACGGCCGACGAGGAAGGCGATCAGCCCGACGACAACGGCTCGATCGAAGCGCTGGCGAAGGAGCTCAAGGGCCAGCGCTGGGACGCCGACAAGTCGGTTTGGAAGTGACGATCGTCATTGCGAGCGCAGCGAAGCAATCCAGAATCTTTCCGTGGAGGAACTCTGGATTGCTTCGTCGCAAGAGCTCCTCGCAATAACGGCGGAGACGACATGCCCCACATTCGCCGTCATCGCCCAGCTTGACCAGGCACGAGTAAGCTAATTCCCGGTCGAGCGAAAGCGCAGTGACTTCGGGCCGATCAATGTGAGCACATCGCCCTGGCGTTTCCAGGTCTCGACGCTGCTCAGCGCGGCGACGAGTTCGTCGTCCGCCTGCGCCCGCGCCGGCGGGCAGGCGCGGTCCTGGATCTGGCCGGGCACGAAGATCACAGTGTTGCCGGCAACCGAGAACTGGCCCTTGCCGCCCTTGCACCAGAGCTCCAGCACCACCTCGCCATTGTCGCCGATCTCGATGTTCGGAATCCGCTTCGAGCCCGGCTGCGGCAGCGCCTCCAGCGTCATCTCGCTGCCGAACGGAAAACCGTCCTCGGCACGCGCGACAGTGGACATCGCAAGCATTGCAACCGTTGCATAGACGAACTGCTTGATCGAAACCATGAAACCTCTCGACCGGACTGATTTGCGGCACCTTCTATAAGACGGCGGCGCCATTGAGAAGGTTCGCTCGTGACGAATGCAAAAATCCCCGCAAGGCCAAGCCCTGCGGGGATTTGCGTCGAAGCGTGGCCCGCTATTTCAAAACCATCGCTGTGAACGGGTAGACATAGGCCTGCAACGTCACGAACAGACCGACGAGACAGGCCAGCACGATCGAGTGCCAGAACACGAAGCGCAGGATGGTGCCCTCGTGGCCGTACCAATTGGTGGCTGTGGAGGCGACCACGATCGACTGCGCGTCGATCATCTTGCCCATCACGCCGCCTGACGAATTGGCTGCCGCCATCAGGATCGGCGACAGGCCGAGCTGCTCGGAGGTAATCTTCTGCAGGTTTCCGAACAGCACGTTGGAGGCGGTGTCCGATCCCGTCAACGCCACGCCCAACCAGCCGAGCAGCGTGCCGAAGAAGGGATAAAGCACGCCGGTCGCCGCGAAGGCGAGACCGAGCGTGGCGTCGACGCCGGACAGGCGCGTCAGCGTTCCGATCGCAAGCATAGCCGAGATCGTGATCAGCGAGATCGCGCACAGGCGGATGGTGCGGCCGTACTCCGTGATCAGCTTGCCGGGACCGACACCCATCAGGAAGCCGGAGATGATCGCCGCGATCAGCATGCCCGTGCCCGTGAAGGACAGGTAGGTGAAGGCGAACACCGCGCCTTCCGGCGTCGGCTTCGCCGCGACCGGGGGCACCTTGTTGATCATCTGGTGCAGCTCGGGCACCGGATAGTTCCAGACGAAGATCGAGTTCGCCCAGGTCTTGAAGCCACCATTGCCCCAAATCAGCATCACGATGCAGACGATGATCCACGGCAGCAACGCGCTGAACAGCTCGCTCTGCGTCAGCGGCGTCTTGTCGAGCGGCTTTGCCGCCGCCATGGTGGCAGCCGATTCATCGTTGCCGCGCAACGCCGGCGACAGCCAGAGCTGCCGGGGCTGCCAGACCTTGAGAAACAGGATCAGCGCCCCCATCGAGATCAGCGACGCGCCGATGTCGACGATCCAGGGATTGACGTAGTTCGAGATCACGTATTGCGGGACTGCGAACGACACGCCGGTGACGAGGATCGCCGGCCAGACATCCTTCATGCCCTTCCAGCCCGCGAACGCCCACACCACCCAGAACGGCACGATCAGCGAGAACAGCGGCAATTGCCGTCCGACCATCGCGCCGAGAATGTAGGGATCGAGCCCGGTGACCGAGGCGAGGCCCTGGATCGGCGTGCCCAGCGCGCCGAAGGCGACCGGCGCCGTATTCGCGATCAACGACAATCCAGAGGCCGCGAGCGGCGAGAAGCCGAGGCCGATCAGCACGGCGCCGGTGATGGCAACCGGCGTGCCGAAGCCCGAGGCGCCCTCGAAGAACGCGCCGAAGGAGAACGCGATCAGCAGCAATTGCAGCCGCCGGTCCTCGGTGACGCCGCCCACCGCGCGCTTGAGCAGCTCGAAGCGCCCGGTGGCCACGGTCACCTGATAGAGGAAGATGACGTTGAGAACGATCCAGCCGATCGGAAAGAAGCCGGTGACGATGCCGAGGATCGAGGCCCGGATCGACAGGTTCGCCGGCATGGTGAAGACGAAGATCGTGATCAGGTTTGTCACGATCACGGCGATGACGGCCGCGATATGCGCCTGGACGCGACCGCTCGCGATCAGGACCAGCAGCGTGACGACGGGAATTGCCGCCGCGATGGTGGACAGCACAGGACTGTGCAGCGGATCATAGATTTGATTCCACATGGTCTTCCTCCCCCACGCATGTGTGCGGCAGGCGGCCCGCGTGGACAGCCGAACCTGCTTGACGTTGGAAGCTGTAACCCCCGATCCGGATGCGAATTCCTCGCGAATGCGGCAGTTCCGCACCTGCTCACAAGCCCGCGAAATCCGGGAGGCCCCCACCCCACGCCGTTGCGTCCATGCTAGGGTTGCGGACTGCGACAAGACAACGCAAATTGCAGAACTTGCGACTTTAGTCTAAGCGCACCCATTTTCCGCCGTGGCCTCAGCCGTTTGGCTCTGGAGCCGCTGTGCATATCCCCTCAGGAGACAGAGCTCTGTGAAGAACCTCAGCGCCACGCTCGCGACCGTTTGGCGAATCGCGATGCCCTACTTCCGCTCCGAGGACAAATGGGCCGGCCGCGGCCTGCTCGCTGCGGTGATCGCGATCGAACTGTCGCTGGTCGCCATCGACGTGCTGGTGAACCAATGGCAGAACCGCTTCTACAGTGCGCTGCAGGCCTATGATCTCCCGACCTTCATGCGCGAGATCTGGATCTTCGTCGGCCTCGCCACGGCTTTCATCGCACTGGCCGTCTATCAGCTCTACCTGAACCAATGGCTGCAGATCCGCTGGCGGCGATGGCTGACGCGGCACTATCTCGGCGAATGGCTCGACGACGCCACGCACTACCGCATGCAGCTCAGGGGCGACGCGGCCGACAACCCCGACCAGCGTATCACCGACGACGTGAAGAACTTCGTCGAGCAGACATTGACCATCGGGCTCGGCCTGCTCTCGTCGATCGTCACGCTGTTCTCCTTCGTCGTGATCCTGTGGGGGTTGTCCAACAGCGCACCGCTGCATCTGTTCGGCATCGATTTCGAGATCCCCGGCTATCTGGTCTGGGGCGCCCTGATCTATGCGGTGCTCGGCACCGCCCTGACGCACTGGATCGGCATGCCGCTGGTCAATCTCAACTTCGAGCAGCAGCGCTATGAAGCCGACTTCCGCTTCAACCTGGTGCGCATCCGCGAGAACTCCGAACAGATCGCGCTGTTGAAGGGCGAGCACGCCGAACGCGGGCGCCTGCTGCATCGCTTCGATTTCGTCATCGACAACTGGTACCGGATCATGAGCCGCACCAAGCGTTTGACGATGTTCACGGCGAGCTATCAGCAGGCCGCCGTGATCTTCCCTTACGTGCTGGTCGCGCCCGCCTATTTCGCCAAGAAGATCCAGCTTGGCGACATGATGCAGACCGCTTCCGCCTTCTCCAGCGTGCAGCGCGCCTTGTCCTTCTTCGTCACGGCGTATCGCTCGCTGGCCGAATGGCGCGCGGTCGTGGCCCGTCTGGACGGCTTCGAGATGGCGGTCAGTTCCGCCGCGAACCTCGCCAGGGACGAGCCGACCATCGGCCTTGCACCGTCCGGCGGCACGACAGCCATCGCGCTCGCGCAATTGCTGGTGAAGCTGCCGAACGGCGCCCCCCTGGTCTCAGCCGACGGCTTCACGATCCAGCCGGCCGAACGCGTCCTGGTGACCGGTCCGTCAGGCTCCGGCAAGTCGACCCTGTTCCGGGCCATCGCCGGGGTCTGGCCGTTCGGCACCGGCGCGATCGCCGTGCCCGCGAAGTCGAAGCTAATGATGTTGCCGCAGCGCCCGTATTTCCCGATCGGGGCGCTCGGCGACGCGGTGATCTACCCCGCAGAGCACGGCGCCGTCGCGGCCGACAAGGTCCGGGACGCGTTGATTGCGGTCGGCATGCCCCGGCTGGCCGAACGGCTCGACGAGGAGGGACACTGGAACAGGACGCTGTCGCTCGGCGAGCAACAGCGCCTGGGGCTTGCCCGCGCGCTGCTGCACCACCCGGACTATCTGTTCCTCGACGAGGCCACGGCCTCGCTCGACGAGCCCTCGGAGGAGCGGCTGTACCGGCTGCTGGCGGAGCAACTGCCGGAGGCCACCATCGTCTCGATCGGCCACCGCTCGACGCTCGACGCGTTCCACACCCGCAAGGTGACGCTGGTGAAGGAGGGCGAAATCCACGTTCTCGGCGGCGGCACGCCGGCCGCGGCGGAGCCGGACGCGGCGCGCTGACGGCGGGAGGTCTCCAACCCGTAACGCGGGCCTCGTCGTTGCGAGCGTAGCGAAGCAATCCAGCATCTCTGCGCGGTAAGACCCCTGGACAGCTTCGTCGCAGGCGTTACCCGCAACGACGGAATGTTGGGCGCCCAGCGCCGCCCTCCTCGTGGGATCTCAGACCTCGCGGGCCTCGCCCGCGCGAACCCAAAGCAAAAAGGGCGGCAGGTTGCCCTGCCGCCCTTGAAGCCGTATCGCGAAGAAACTTACTTCAGGTTGCTCATCGCGGTCAGGTCGACCGAGAGCTTGGCAACACCGGCAGCGCTACACCAGTTGGAGCCGAACGCCGTGGCAGCGTTCGCACCACCGTTGATCGGGGTCACGTAACCCGGGCTCGAATTGGTGGCCGAGAAGTCGCTGGTGAAGGCGTTGCAATTGCCCTTCGACAGGTCGGTGTCGTAGTAGCGCAGATCGAGGGTGAACACCTTGTAGGTGAAGCCCACGCCCAGGTTCCAGGTATTGTAGCTGGGCTCCTTGATGCCGTTCGAGTAAAGCGGATCGCCGGCGATACCGTAGAAGATGTCGGAGGTGCCGAGCCACTGGCGGCCGAATTCACCCGACACATACATGCCGACGCCGCTGGAGCCGAAGGTGGTGCTCGGCGCAGTCCACTTGGCGGTGATCGACGAATAGTTGCCCCAGGCACCGATGTTCAGGAAGTTCGGCGAATAGAACTCGTTGAAGCCGACGACCCACTGGTCGTTAATGTTGATGTTCAGCTTGGCGTAGACTTCGTAGAAGCTCGCGTCCTTCTTGGCAAAATTGCCGTTGATCGGAAGGCCGATAGCGCCCTGGGAGTTGTCGAGGCTGCTGCCGCAATTGCCCTGCAGGAGGGTGCCCTGGGAGCCGAAGCAGCTTCCGCCCGGATACAGATAGCCCCAGACACCGACGTCGAAGGCGAACATGCCGAAGGTCGGACGGACACCGGCGTAGATATCGACTTCAGCAGCCGCACGGTTCGGGAACGAGATGCTCTCCGCGGACGTACCGATGTAGAGCTGCAGGTCCTTGTTGACGTTGTAGCGAGGCTCGAAATAGGCCGTCACCGACGGGTTGTGGTTCGACTGGGTGATACCACGGAAGATGTAGTCGCTCATGATGCCGGCACCGAAGGCGACGTCCCAGGGATCGAAGGCCACCACGGGAGGAGCCTTCTTGGCCTTGACCGGCATGTCCGCCGCGAAAGCCGTACCCGTCACCATTGCCAGCGCCGTTGCCAACAAAGTCACTTTTTTCATTTCGATCCCCATCACCAAGTTCTTACCTAGTCGGTTTCCCGGAAGCCCCCCGGGGCGTACGACCTGTCTGCACAAATGCGTTACTGCGACAATCTGGAGTGAGGGATGTGAACCGTGAAGCAAAAATCGCGGGCATCTGCCGCCTTTTTGGGCGTTCTGGCGTTTCCACGAAAGGTTGTCAGGCTGTGTTGCTTCTCGATCACATTATTTTCACTCTAAAGGGCACAAGCGGCCCGCACTTATACGGAAACCTCAGGTCGAGTGATGGCCGCGCCACGAATCAAACCGTCGCAAGAGACGACCGCAACCCGAAACGATTGTGACGATGCAAAAAGACCGCAGCGTCGCCGCTGCGGCCTTTTGTTGTCGATCCCCGGTCGGACCGGGAGCTGGTCTCTGCCTCGGGCCTACCCCTGCCCCTCGGCCGAGGTCGGTTCCGCAGAAGACGAAGGCATCGCCCAGCTCGTCTCGGCGGCGGGCTCGGGAGCCGGCGCCGGCGGAGCCACCGGTGCTGACGGCTTCGGCGCGGGAGCTGCCTTCGCCTTCTTCGGTGCCGCCTTCTTCGCGGCCTTCTTCGGTGCAGCCTTCTTCACAGCCTTCTTGGCTGCCTTCTTCGGCGCAGCCTTCTTGGCCGACTTCTTGGCCTTCTTTGCGGATGTCTTCGCAGACTTCTTGGCTGCCTTCTTCGCAGATTTCTTGGCGGTCTTCTTGGCCGCTACAACCTTCTTGGCCTTTTTGGCCTTCTTGCTTTTTTTCTTCTTCGCTTTCGCCATCGTGGTCCTCCTGTTGCCGCCGAACAATGGTCGATCGGGCGCTTCAGCCGTCACCTCCGGACGAAAATTCAGCTCGACGCGTTGAGTGCCGGTCTGGCTCCGCCCGTAGCCCAATCGAGAAGCTCAATCGTGTGTACGACCGGAACTGACGTGCCACTGGCAATCTGCACCATGCAGCCGATATTGCCCGCGGCAATCATGTCCGGCTTGACGCTTGCGATGTTGGCGACCTTGCGATCGCGCAACCGGCCCGCAAGCTCGGGCTGGAGAATGTTGTAGGTCCCCGCCGAGCCGCAACACAAATGGCTCTCGGGCACATCTTTCACCACGAATCCATTCTTGGAAAGCAATTCTTTCGGAAGGCCCGTGATTTTCTGTCCGTGCTGCAACGAACATGCGGAGTGATAGGCGACGACGATGTTGTCCTGTCGCGCGGTCGGTTCGAGTCCGAGACCGGCGATGTATTCCGTGATGTCCTTGGCAAGCGCGGACACCTTCGCCGCATCATCGGCGAAGGCCTGATCCTCGCGCAGCATATAGCCGTAGTCCTTGATCACGGTGCCGCAGCCGGAGGCCGTCACCAGGATCGCGTCGAGCCCCTCGCCTGCCGCTTCCTTCTGCCAGGCCGTGACGTTGGCACGTGCCCGCGCCAGGGCATCTTGGTCGTTGCCGAGGTGGTGGGTCAGCGCGCCGCAGCACTGTTCGTCCCTGACCAGCACGACCTCGATGCCGTGGCGCGTCAGCAGGCTAATGGCGGCCTGGTTGATGCGCGGCGCCAGCACCTGCTGGGCGCAGCCCTGCAGCAGCGCGACCCGGCCGCGCTTCTTGCCTGATGCCGCGAACACGCTGCCCGGCAAGGCGCCCGGTGCCGGCAGTCGGCCCGGGGCCAGCGCCAGCATCGCCTTGAGCCGCTGGATCAGGCCGGGCGTCGCCGAAGGCCGCGGCGTCGGCAGGAACGCGGCAAAGGGCCGCGCCAACTGCGCCAGCCGCATGCTGATGCGGAAGCGCTGCGGATCCGGCAGCACGAAGGCCAGCACCCGGCGCAGCAGCCGCTCGGCCAGCGGGCGCTCGTAGCGCTGCTCGATCCTGACCCGGGCCTGGTCGACGAGGTGCATGTAGTTCACGCCCGAAGGGCACGTCGTCATGCAGGACAGGCACGACAGGCAGCGGTCGACATGCTTGACCACCTCCGCCGTCGGGGTCTGGTCCTTCTCCAGCATCTC
>Ga0065165_1003623_pt1 | contig 10590 bp, 4 predicted proteins | sample AraplaMF_Cvi_mMF_FD_63813 | JGI IMG/M metagenome (GOLD analysis project Ga0065165, IMG submission 63813) | Arabidopsis root microbial communities from the University of North Carolina, USA - plate scrape MF_Cvi_mMF (version 2) (version 3) | ecosystem: Host-associated > Plants > Roots > Endosphere... | reverse complement strand
CGTATCTCCCCACTGGCAGACGTGCGGCATTCGCGTCACCGGCGCCGCCTGGCCGCCCACGATTCACGACTTCGGCGGCTTCCCGCCAGCGCTCTATGAGTTGACTTACCCGGCGCCGGGCTTGGCGAGCCTCGCGGCGGAGACGGCCGCGCTGCTGGCCGAAGACGGCCTGGTCGCGACTGTGGATCCGGAGCGGGGCTACGACCATGGCGCCTGGGTGCCTCTGCGTTACCTGCGCCCGGACGCCGACACCCCGGTGATTCAGGTGTCGATGCCGCACAATCTCGATGCGGCCGGGGCGTTGAGGCTGGGGCGGACGCTTGCGCCGCTGCGCGACCGTGGTGTCGCCATCGTCGGATCGGGCAGCCTCACGCACAACCTGCACGAGGTGCGCCGCGACGGCGACTCCGCGGCGTATGCGAAGGCGTTCGCGGCGTGGAGCCGGGAGGCCGTGCTGGCGGGCGACGTCGAATCGCTCGTCGACTACCGTCGCATGGCACCCAGCGCCATCCGGGCGCATCCGACGGAAGAGCATTACCTGCCGTTGCTGGTGGCGCTCGGTGCCGCAGGCACCGACACGGCGGAGGCGATCGATGGCGGCATCACGTATGGCGTGCTGTCCATGGATTCGTACGCCTGGGGCGTGCACTAGAAGCAGGCGCGAACGGCGGGTTTTACCCGGAGACTATTGATCCCATGATTTAATCCGGGTATTATTCGCCCATCGCCCGGACCTCATACGACATGTCGACCTATACCGCCTTCCTCGGTCATTCCCGCCTCGCTTCCGGCTCCCTGACCGCCGTTGCCCGACAGGGTAAGACGCACGTCGACGCCGATCCCGGTGCCACGATCCTGGTGTACGACGACGAGACCGGCCGGCCGGTGGACATCGACTATCGCGGCACGATCGACGACGTGCTGGCGCGGCTGGCGCCTGCCGCCGATGCCGAGCCCAGCGCCCCGGTGTCCGATGCACGGCGAGGTCCGGGCCGGCCCCGCCTTGGCGTGGTCGCCCGCGAAGTCACGCTCCTTCCCCGCCATTGGGAATGGCTGGGTGCTCAGCCGGGCGGTGCGTCCGTCGCCTTGCGGCGGCTTGTGGAGGATGCGAGCCGCCAGAACGCAGCGGCGGACCGTCGGCGCCAGGCGAGCGAAGCGGTCGATCGGCTGATGCTGGCGCTCGGCGGCGACCTGCCCGGCTACGAAGAGGCCTCGCGCGCATTCCATCGCGGCGAACGCGAACGCTTCGAGGCGCTGCTCGAGGCATGGCCGGCGGATGTTCGCGATTACGTGCGGCAAGCAGCCGACGCTGGCTGGTAGAGCATCTGCGGGAACCAGCCTAACGGCACGCACTGTGGGAGCCGGCTATGCCGGCGATCCCGCGGCAGCGGGCACTATCGCGACCACGTATCGCCGCTGAAGCGGCTCCCACAGGGCACGATGCGGTGCCGTCGCCAGCGTGTCTCGCCGCCATCGCGGCCCATATGACGGTACGCGTCACGCCTCGCTCGGCCGGAGCCCCCTCAGGCCGTCACGCTCCTTCGCTTTCCTGATCTTCAGCCAACGCTTGTACCGGCGCTTCAGCTTGCGCCGGTATTTGCGTTCCTTGCGGTCGTGGTTCCACAGGTAGATGGCCGGTGTGCTCAGCAGTGTGAGCAGCTGCGACACCAGCAGGCCGCCCACGATGGCGATGCCGAGCGGGCGACGCATTTCCGAACCGACGCCGAAACCGATCGCCAGCGGCAGCGCGGCGCCCATGGCGACCAGCGTGGTCATGGTGATCGGGCGGAAGCGCACCAGCGCCGCCTGACGAATCGCCTCCACCGGTGACATGCCGTGTTCGCGTTGTGCCACCAGGGCGAAATCCACCATGAGGATCGCGTTCTTCTTCACGATACCGATCAGCAGCAGGACCGAGATGATCGCCATCAGGGTCAGCTGGGTCTGCGTGACCAGCATGGCGAGGAAGGCGCCGGCACCCGCCGCCGGCAACGTGGAGATGATGGTCAGCGGGTGGCCGAGGCTTTCGTAGAGGATGCCGAGCACGATATAGACGGCCAGGATGGCGCCGATCAACAGCACCATGCCGTTCGACTGCGCATCGCGCAGGCGCTGGTTCGCACCCGTGAAATCCATGCGTATCCCGCCTGGCAGCGCGATCGCATGCACGGCCTGCTCCACCAGCTTGTTGCCCTTGTCCGCCGTGATCTTGGGCGCGAGGTTGTACGTGATGTCGGCCGACTCGAGCTGATTCTGGTGCGTGACCGCACTGGGCACAGCCACCGGCGCGATCTTCGCGACCGCCGAGAGCGGAATCATCTTGCCCAGTTCGTTCTTCACGTAGGTGTTGAGCAGTGCCTCGGGGCTCAACGTCTGCGCGGCGGCCGCGGTTAGGACCACCCAATACTGGTTGATGTCCGAATAGATGATGGATACCTGGCGCTGGCCGAATGCGTTGAACAAGGCGGAGTCGATGGTGCCCATGCCCACGTGCAGCCGTCCCGCGGCATCGCGGTCCACTTTCAGCATCTGCTGCTTGCCCACGATGTCGAAATCGCTGCCGACGTCTCGGAACTCCTTCATCGTGCGCATCTGCCGTACGAGCTTCAGCACCCACGGTTGCAGGTCTTCGCCGCTGGTGCTGACCAGCTGGAACGAGTACTGCCCACGATTGCTGTTGCCGCCACCGCCGCCCAGGAACTGCACGGGGTTCATGAACACCTGCACATCGGAGATCTTGTCGTACTCCTTGCCCAGACGTTCCATGATTTCCTTCATCGATTCCTTGCGCTGGTCAGGGCCGTTGCCCTTCGGCTTGAGGTCCACGAACATCAGACCCTGGTTGCCCACGGCACCGCCGTTGTCGCCACCCAGGATGGTGGTGACGTCGGCCACCGTGCTGTCGTTCTGCATGATGTCGCCCACGCGCTTCAGGCGGCGGGTCATCTCGTCGGGCGAGATGTTCGCATCCGCGCTGATCTGCGCCTGGAGCATGCCGGTGTCCTCTTCCGGCATGAAGTTGCCGCCGGCGGTCTTCACCACGGCAATGGCCAGCAACACGGTGGCGCCCAGCAGGATCAACGGCTGCCAGCGCATCAGGCGGCGATGGCGCAGCGCCCAATCCAGCGCGCGCTGGTACACACGCAGGAAACCGCGGTCGAAGCGTTCCAGGGCAAGTTCCCAACGACCCGGCTTGCGATCGGGCGCGTCGTGCTTAAGGTAGTGCGCGCACAGCGCCGGCGTGAGGGTCAGCGACACCACCGCGGAAATCAGCACGGCGCCCGCCAGGGTCACCGAGAACTCGCGCAGCAGCTTCGTGATCATGTTGTTGCCGAACAGCAGCGGTGCGAACACCGCCACCAGCGACAAGGTGATGGAAATGACCGTGAAACCGATCTCGCGCACGCCTTCGAGGGCCGCTTCCATCGGCTTCGCACCGTTCTCCATGTGGCGCACGATGTTCTCGATGACCACGATGGCATCGTCCACCACGAAGCCGATGCACAGCACCAGCGCCATCAACGACATCGTATTCAGCGTGTAGCCCAACGACCACATGATGACGAAGGCGCCCGCGAGCGACAGAGGCACGCTCAGCGTGGCGATCATCGTGGGCCCGAGGCGGCGCAGGAACACCATCATCACCAGCACCACCATTACGATACTGATGAGAAGCGCGACCTTCACTTCGTGCAGGGCCGACTGCGTGGTCTGGGTAAGGTCGAAGATGGGCGTGACCTGGGCATCGGCGGGCAGCAGCGCGCGGAAACGCGGCAGCGCCGCACGGATGGCGTCCGCCGTCGCGATGGAGTTGGCTTCCGGTCGTTTGCTGATCTGCATGGTGACCGAGCGCTCGCCCTGGAACCACGCCTTCTGATACTGGTCTTGCTGGCCGCTGTAGACCTTGGCAATGTCCGACAGCCGCACGGGAACGTTGTTGCGCACGGCGATGAGGATGTCGGCGAAATCCGCCGCATCGCGCAGACCGTCGTTGGCGATCACCGTCATCTGCGTCTTGCCGTCGGACAGCAGGCCTTGCGGCGAATTCACGTTCGCGGCCTGCAAGGCATTGGAAACGTCGTTCGTGGTGATGCCTTTCGACGAAAGCGCGTTGGTGTCCAGTTCGATGCGCACGGCGTGCGGCGTTCCGCCGAACACCTGCACGCGCGACACACCGTCGATCTGGGACACCGCGGGGCGGATCAGCGTGTCCACTACGTCGTAGAGCTTGTCCGGCGGCATGGTCTTCGACGTGAAGGCCACCAGCAGCACCGGGATCTGTCCTGTATCGAACTTGAAGTACTGCGGCGGCGACGGCATGCCCGCGGGCAAGTCGGCGGCCGCCGCGTTGATTGCGGCCTGTACGTCGCGGGCGGCGGCGTCGGTGGAGCGGTCCATGTTAAAGCGGAGGCGCACGAAGCCGGCACCTTCGGTGCTGTTCGAATACATCTGGTCCACACCCGGGATCTGGCCCAGGTGGCGTTCGAGCGGCGCGATGACGGTCGAGGCCATCGTCTGGGCGCTCGCGCCCGGCATTTGCGTCTGGATGAACACGGCCGGCACTTCGATGGAAGGCAGCGCGGCGACGCCCAGCAGCATGTAGGCCAGCGCGCCGGCCAGGGTGAGGCCCGCCGCGAGCAGCGAGGTGCCTTTCGGCCGGCGGATGAATGGTGCAAAAAAGTTCACGGCACTTCCTGTGTCGCGGGACCACTCCCCGCGCCCGCGAACTTTATGACGTCCCCGCCGATTCGTCGCGTGTGCCTTTAGTGGGGCCCCTGCCGGAAGGCATGGGGCCCGCCATCAGGGCTTGCCGACGGGCGAATAGCGCAGGGTCAGGTAGTAGGTGCGGCCGAGCTGGTTGTAGTAGGCGGCCGTCTCGTAGCGCTTGTCCGCCACGTTGGCGACGCGGCCCTGCACGCTCCAGTCGGCGTCCATGTGCCAGGTGGCGCGGAGGTCCGCCGTGACGTAGCCCCCGAGCCGGCGCGTGTTGGCTGCGTCGTCGTAGCTGTAACCGGCGGCGTTGATCGAGCCGCCGAGCGTGATCGCGCCCAGGTCCCTGTCGATGTCGGCGCGTGCGATGCGCCGCGGCCGCCGGGCAAGCAGGTTGTCCTTCTGGGCGCCGCCATCCCGGTTCTCCGGCTGCTGGAAAGTGAGGTAGCCGCGCAGGTGCCATCCGTCCACGTCGGCACCCGCCTGGCCTTCCAGGCCACGGATGCGCGCCTTGCTCACGTTGATCGGGAGGAAGTTGGCGTCGAAGCCGATGAGATCGTCCACCTGCGTGCTGTAGGCGTTCACGGCCCAGTTCCAGATGCCCGGGCGTGCGCTCAGGCCTATTTCCGCCGTGCGCGACTTCTCGGGCGAGAGGTTCACCGGCGCTCCGTAGGGGTAGAACTCGTCGTTGAATGTGGGCGCGTGGAATGCCGTGCCGTACGAGGCGGTCACCCGCATGCCGTTGTCGAAGCGGAACCCGTAGGCGGCGGAGCCGGTGGTGTGGTTGCCGAACTGGGTGTTGTGGTCATGGCGCGCCGAGAGCTCCAGTTCGTGCGGGCCGAACACGCCGCGGTACAGGGCGAACACGCCGGTGTTGTTCCGGGAGTCGGCGAGGTACGCCGTGTCGCTCTTCAGTTTCTCCTGCTGGAAATCCACCCCCGCCGTCAGCGTCTGGTCGTTCGACAAGGCGATGTCGTTCTGCCAGGAGGCCTGGTTGCGCTTGGAATAGAGGTAGCCCACGCGCGCCTTGTCCAGGCCGTAGTGCACGAAGTCCAGGGTCTTGTCCGGCCCGTTGAGGTAGTTGTCGGCGCGGTCCTGGTTCTGGCCCACGGCGAGCGATATCCGCCAGTTGGCCAGTGCGTCGAAGGCCAGCCTGGCGCCTGCCACCTGTTGCGACCGGCGGGTGAGGTTCTGGAAATCGCCGTCGTATTCGATGTCGCCCTTGCTGCGCAGCCAGCTACCGGTGAGCTCCGTGCCGTCGTCCCAGCGGTAGCCGCCGGACAGGGCGCCGTTATAGGTGCGATAGGCGTCGTGGTCGGGCTCGTCGGTGAAGCAGCCCGCGAAGGCCTCCGCTGCCCCGAGGCGGCAGGCATTGATGCCCGACGTGTACTGGCCGCCCAGGCTCGCGTTGTACCAGCCGTGCGCGGTGCCGCCGGAAAGCCCCACCTGGCCTGCCGTGTAGCCGTGGCTGCCGCCGGTGATCGACAGGGTCGGCGCCGGTGCCTGGCCTGCCTCGCCATGCCGGGTGAAGATCTGGATGACGCCGCCGATGGCGTCCGAGCCGTACAGGGCGGAACGCGGGCCGCGCACCACCTCGACGCGGTCGATCTGCTCCACGGGCAGCTGTTCGTAGGCCGGCAGCCCGGCGCCCACCGTGCCCACGCGCACGCCGTCGACCAGCACGAGCGTGTGCGACGAGTTCGTACCGCGCATGAAGAGCGACGTCTGCTGACCGATACCGCCCGTGTTGGAAAGGGCCACGCCGGGAAGGCCGGCAAGCAGATCCTGGACGCTCACGGGTTGCAGGCGCTCGATGTCCTCCCGGGTGATCACCGTGACCGGCGCAAGTACCTGGTCCAGGGGCGTCGCGAAGCGGCTGGCGGTGACCACCACGGGATCGAGCCGGTCCGGGCTGTCGGCGGCGTGGGCCAGGACGGTCGTCGACAGCAGGGCCGTCGCGAGCAGGGTCTTCTTCAGCACGTCTTTCTTTCCTTCGCCGCCGGTGCGGCCTGGAGCAGGGGCCGGCAGAGGACGAAGACGAACGGCGAACGGGAACGGACCCGGAAGCTGTCCGGATCCGCCCTCCGCGAATCGACCGAAACAGGGCCACCCGCCAAAGGGCGGGGGAACATCGGGCCGGTCTCCGGACTCGCGGCAGCCATCCACGATGGCCGGCGCCGGCGCCTTCCCGCTCGCGCAGTGGCTCATCTACCGGTGCCGCAGGAACACGCGAAACGCGTCTCCGATGTCGCATACCGTTGCGGGGGCAGTGCCGGCTTTGCCCCGGATGGGGGCGTACCGGCTTCCCGTTTAAGCCCCGGACAAAGGTCCAAGGGCCACCCGAACGTGCCGGATGTTACTGCGCAAGTGGCTCACCTGTCACGAAATTTCATCTGAAACCTTAACAGGCTCTTGACGGGCGCAAAATAATTCGACTACAAGCGTAGGAGATTGCCGCTAGGGGCGTGTTCTTTCGCCACGGGGGCGTGTCGGTGTTACCCCATCCTGGGGAGGATGGGGGAGCGGGCGCGTAGGCGGCTATCGAGAACTGAAGTCCCGATTTCCATTGTGGTTCCGGGCTTCCTTGCTGTTTATTTGGGGAGACAAACACATGCAACGTTCCACAGTCCGTAACGGCGTCATCCGCCGCTCTGCCTTGTGCACCGCCCTGGCCCTCTGCTTCGCCAGCGGCGCCGTGCTTGCCCAGTCCAATGCATCCGGTGTCGTATTCGGCCGCGTCGCGCAGCCCGAGGGCGCCGTCGTCCACCTGACCAACCTCGACACCGGCCTTACCCGCGATGTCAGCGTCGATGCGGACGGCCGTTATCGCGCCAGCTCGCTCCCGGTCGGCCGCTACAAGGTGTCCGTCGAGCGTGGCGGTCAGGTGGCCGAAACCCGTGACAACGTCCAGGTGAACCTGGGCGGCGGTGTGGACGTCTCGTTCGCGGGCGCTGCCAGCAGCACGAGCGCCGAGGCCCAGAACCTGGAAGGCGTGCAGGTCACCGGCAACGTGCTGCCGGCGATCGACGTGTCGCAGGTCGACTCGCGCACCGTGCTCACCTCGGAACAGCTGCAGAAACTGCCGCTCGCCCGCGATGTGACCGCCGCCGCGCTGCTAGCGCCGGGCGTCATCTCCGGCGACAGCCGCTACGGCAACGTGGCTTCGTTCGGCGGTTCGTCGGCTTCCGAAAACCAGTACTACATCAACGGTTACGCGGTCACCAACGCGCTCACCGGCCTGGGCTTCACCAGCCTGCCGTACGACGCCATCGACCAGCAGCAGATCTTCACCGGCGGCTACGGCGCGGAATACGGCCGTTCGACCGGCGGCGTGATCAATATCGTGACCAAGCGCGGCGGCAACACCTGGAAGGGTGGCGTCGGCATGTACTTCCAGCCGGCCGGCCTGCGTCAGAATCCGCGCAACATCTATCGCAAGAACGGCACGCTGTATCAGGAGCGCTCTGACAACAAGAGCACCGACACGCAGTACACCGGCTACATCAGCGGTCCGCTGATCCAGGACAAGCTGTTCCTGTTCGCCGCGGGTGACTTCACCCGTTCCAACAGCCGGAACACCAGCGTCGTCACCGCGCCGCAGAAGACGTACCAGGAACAAAAGGCCACCAAGTGGATGGCCAAGATCGACTGGAACATCACCGACAACCACCTGCTCGAACTGACCGGCCTCGGCGACAAGACCAACACCGAGCGCAGCGTGTACAAGTACAACTACGCCACGCATTCGCGCGGCGGGTACATCGGTACCGACAACCTCAAGAACTTCGACGCGGGCCCGGGCTCGGCACCCGGTGGTGACGTCTACATCGCCAAGTACACCGGCTACATCACCGACGACCTGACGATCAACGCCCTTTACGGTCACAGCAAGACCGTGCACGAGCGCAACCTCGCCTACTCGTCGAATCCGAACTGCCCGTGGATTACCGACAACCGCTCGGTCAGCACCCCCATCGTGGGTTGCGGCCTGGTGAACGGTGCCGTCCTCGGTGACGGCGCCAAGGACAAGACGCACGGCTACCGCCTCGACGTCGAATACCGCATCGGCGACCACGACCTGCGCGTGGGTGTGGACAACCAGACCCTCGAATCCTATGCGGGCAACGTCTACGAAGGCGGCTACCGCTGGGTGTACCAGGATGCCGGTACCGTGCCGAACCGTCCGGACATCGTGCCGCCCCCAGGTGCCGACTACTTCGTCGAGAAGCGTCTGTTCCAGACGGGCGCGGGCGTGAAGACCGAGCAGGAAGCGCAGTACATCGAAGACCACTGGCAGGTCACGGATCGCTGGATGGTGTACCTCGGCCTGCGTAACGAGCAGTTCAAGAACATCAACGGCGACGGCGCCACCTATGTGAAGCAGCGCCACCAGCTGGCTCCGCGTCTCGGCGCCACCTGGGACGTGTTCGGCGATTCCACGTTCAAGGTCTACGCGAACGCGGGCCGTTACCACCTCGCCATCCCGTCGAACGTCGCTATCCGCGGTGCCTCGGCGTCCACGTATTACAGCGAGTACTACTCGTACACGGGCGTGGGCCCGAACGGCGAACCCACCGGCATCGCGCAGCTTGGCGCTCGCCGTTACCTTAACGGTGAAGACGGCACTCCGCTCGATCCGAAGACGGTCGCCGCGAAGGACATCAAGGCCTATTACCAGGACGAGTACATCCTCGGCTTCGACAAGGCCATCAACGAGAACTGGAGCTTCGGCGCCAAGGCCACGTATCGCAAGCTGAAGAGCTCGATCGACGACTTCTGCGATTCGCGTCCGTTCGAATCCTACGCCGAGCGCAACGGCATCGACATCAGCAACGCGTCGCTGCCGGGCTGCTACCTGTTCAACCCGGGCAAGTCGAACACGTTCCTGGTGGACGTGGGCGGCGGCCAGTACGTACCGTTCAAGCTGACCAAGGACGATTTCACCTCGCCCCCGCCGGGCAACGTGCCGTTCCCGGACCTGAAGCGCAGCTACTACTCGCTGGACCTCTACCTCGAGCATCACTTCGCGGACAGCTGGTACGGCCGAGTGGATTACACCTTCTCGCGTAGCTACGGCAACTCGGAAGGCCAGCTGAAGTCGGACATCGGCCAGCTCGATCCGTCGGTGACCCAGGACTGGGACGCGCCGGAAATCATGCAGTACACGAACGGCCCGCTGCCCAACGACCGCACGCACCAGCTGAAGGCGTACGGTTACTGGCAGGCTTCGCCGGAATGGCTGATCGGCGCCAACGTCTCCGTCGCCACCGGCCGTCCGAAGAACTGCATCGGCGTGGACCCGGTCGACGCGATCGACTACGGTGCTTCCTACTTCGAGTGCGGCCTGCAGCCGTCGCCGCGTGGTTCGAAGGGCCGCCTGCCGTACACCTGGAACCTCGACCTGAACGCCGAGTACCGTCCGATGTGGGCGGGCGAGAAGCAGCCGCTGGCCTTCACGGCCACGGTGTTCAACCTCGCCGGCAAGCAGCGCACGGTGGCCCAGGTGGACGTGGGCGAGACGGGCGCGATCAACGAGGACACCGGCCAGCCGGTGAAGAGCATCAACTACGAGCGTCCGATCGCGTTCCAGAACCCGCGTTACTTCCGCTTCGGCGTGCGTTACGACTTCTCGCTCTGATCGGCGAGAGCCAGCGCGCACCCGGGCAACGTACCCGGGTGCGCGACGAGATCTCCCTGGAACTGGCCGGCGCGGAGCGCCGGCCTTTTTTCGTTGCAGCGGGACGGTTAAGGCCGCGCGTTTGTAGGAGCAACTGTCTTTTTCAGGAGGCGGCTACGTCGCATCGCCAGCCGGCTCGATCACGGACCATCGCATTGATGGCCGTGATCAGATGGCGCATGCAAGCGACGATAGCCACCTTG
>Ga0065165_1003622_pt1 | contig 10597 bp, 13 predicted proteins | sample AraplaMF_Cvi_mMF_FD_63813 | JGI IMG/M metagenome (GOLD analysis project Ga0065165, IMG submission 63813) | Arabidopsis root microbial communities from the University of North Carolina, USA - plate scrape MF_Cvi_mMF (version 2) (version 3) | ecosystem: Host-associated > Plants > Roots >... | reverse complement strand
TGGCCAGCTATTTGTCTTCCCGCTGCTGCTACGACTGCGCGTGATGGGCGAGCATGGCGGCGTCCCCGATCATATGGACCGCGACCCGCGCCGCAACACCGCCACCACCTTGGTCGGTCCGTTCGCGCGCCTGCTGATCGCGCCCAACTTCGTCAACTACCACGTCGAGCACCACATGGCCGCTACCGTCCCTGGTTACAAGCTCCCTGCACTGCATAAGCTATTGCTCGAACGCGGCTACTTTGACGGCACCCAATGCTTGGCATCATCATATGTGGCGGTGATTCTCCGCTGCACGGCCACTAATGGAAACGCCGCGGTACGCCGAAGTAGCGGCGCCCACGGCGCTTTAGATAATATGCGCTAAAGGTCAGCCAGGTGGATTGTTTTCCACTTGCGGGTAAACCACTTCCGCTGAAGTGGGAATGGCGAAATCACCCGCACTGCCATTGACCAGTTCGATTTCGTCGAGCGCGATTTCTTGAATGTCTTGGTTCATATTAACCTCACGGTAGTACCGGTTGAATCAACCCGGTGGGTTGTTAATTATTACTGGGAACTCTACGGCAAGTGCCTCAGCGGGTTCGGCGACATGTTCACTACCATTCACCAACTCAATTTCGTCGATAGTGATTACTTGGATGTCTTGGTTCATTGAATACTCTTTGGCACGAATTGATGTGTGCTGAGGTTCAGCCTGGAGGATTATTCTCGATCTCTGGGTAATCAAGACCAGTCGTCTGCGCGACTGGTGGATCAATTTCGAAAGCAGAGCCGCTTACCAGTTCAATTTCTTCGATTGCCATTTCTTGAAAGTCTTGGTTCATTTAATTCCTCTCGGTAGTTGCCATTCAAATAGTCGGGCCAAACGCCACGGCAAGCCTCACAAACTTCGCTCGCGGAGCTTGGCTCATCTTGCAGCGAAGCTAGGCTGCAGGGAGGTTGTCAGTCTCTGGATAATTCGCTTGCGCCTTTAGTGGATCGATTTCAAGAACGCCGCCCCGCGCGAGTCCGAGCTCCTAGAAAGTGATTTCTTGGATGTCTGGGTTCATGAGGTCATCCTAGTTAATTTGAGAACAGTGTAGATGAAGATCATGTACCGCTTTGATCTCGAAAAGCGTCGAGGGAGGTTGGCCTGAATTAGCCCGGGGGGTTATTTTCAACTTCAGGATAAATCACTGCGGACGTGGTTGCCACTTCGGGTGGATCGATACCTTGGCTTCCGGAAATGACCAAAATCTCTTCCTCGGAAAGCTCAAAAATCAGTGTATTCAAAATAGAACTCCTATTAAGTTGAAAAGATGCTTCCATCTGGCTCGCCACCCTTGGTAAATGGCATGCCAATTACGCACGAAGATTCAACAAGTGGAACGGTGCTTTTGTTACGTCGCCCACGGCGCGTTCTTGATTCGCAGTTGTACTGTCGCAAACGCGCGCGATGTAAAGATCAGCAGCACAAACGGCACACAGGACAACATTTCGCGAGCAGTTATCCAAACTGCGAATTTAAACCGGGGTAATTTTGATTGAATTTGCTCAAGGCGGGCGGGGATCGTTATCAGCTTCTGGTCCACCAGCCACCTGTTGAAGTTCTTCGAACTCGAGCTCAGAGACTTCATTAGAGTTCTCGAACTCGCGTTCATGTTCTAAGGACGACATTCGTTTCCTTTCATCGATTGATTTGTGCACCCATCCAGCTTGGCGCTGTAGTGCCAACGCATCAAATTATCTTGCTACGGCTATTTGTGAGGATCATTGTCGACTTCTGGTCCGCCCGCTACGCCGAGTGCTTCGTCGTAAGTTATCTCAAAAATTTCATCGTCTGAGACTTCTTGGAAGTTCAGCCCTTCTTTGTTTTGATGCACGGTCAATCTCCTTCTTAAGGAATTTAAAAGCAGCCCCCACGAATTTCCGGCAGTGGTGGTGGGGCAATCCACACTGCAAATTGCTCAGTGAGTTCTGTCGGCCGCCGCGATGGCGACATTCAAAACGTTATCTCGGCGGCGGCTCATTTCCTACCTCGGGGCCGCCAGCCACATGTGCTAAGTCCTCAGGCAGAAGTTCGAAGACATCCGTCAATGTCTCGATCTTGCGGTCAAGCTCATCTTGATTCATATTTCCTCCTGTCGAAAAAAGTTCATGCAACTGCACTACGCAAGCTGGATTCGATCGGGTGAATACCATTCTGTCCCAACGCGACAATGCGATTTGCCATCGCGATGGTATCTGGTCGGTGAGCGACAATGATTCGAGTAAGGCCCATTTGCTGAACGGTCGTGTTGACGGTTCGCTCGTTGCCTACATCAAGTTCGCTGGTCGCCTCGTCGAGCACTAATAGGCGCGGTCGGCGGTAAAGGGCGCGCGCTAAAAGGATGCGTTGTTGTTGGCCGCCACTGATGCCGACGCCGCTGGACCCTGTGATTGTGTAATAGGCCATCGGCATGGCTTCGATTTCCTTATCGATTGCAGCGAGTGCGGCCGAATGCTTGATACGCTCCATGTCCGGCTCATTGTCGAAGAAGCAGATGTTCTCCGCGATCGAGCCGGAGAACAGGCGGTCCTCTTGCATCACGGTCCCGATCATCTGACGGTAGTTCGCAAGGCCTATACGTTTGATCGGCACACCGTTGATGAGGACATCTCCCGAAGTAGGCTCCAACAGCCCGAGCATAATTTTCACCAGCGTCGTCTTGCCGCAACCCGACGGGCCGGTAATCGCAATGCAGTCACCAGCCTCGATCGTCAAGTTGACGTTCTGGAAAACGAACGGTTCGGTCGGCGAATAGCGGAAGGAGATGTTGCGGAGTTCGACTGTTGGCGCGGCATGTTCGTTCGTAATTTCTGCAAGAGCGACTTCACCTTCATCTTCGGGCGGCGTGAGCACAATATCGGCGATGCGCTCACCATGCAGACCCAACATACGGAAGTCCACTAAGCGGTCGATCAAGGCCGAAATCCGCGTGGTGAATTGCTCCTTGTATGCGATGAACGCAAACAGCATGCCGACAGAAAACGAGTTATCGATTACCGCGCGGGCTGCGAGCCAAATTACGATTACCCGCTCGATGCCGAACAAGACGACCTGCGCCGATTCGTATGTCACACCGATGCGATTGATGCGCAACTCAGCATTGAATTGCTCGGCAACCAGATTTGCCCAGCCGGCTCGACGCTGGTCGCCGGTCCCGAACAGCCGCACGCTTTGAATACCGGCCAACGTTTCGTAAAAGTGCGTTGTTTGTTTTGCTGTGAACACGATTTGCTCTGCGGCCGCAGAGCGCAATTGATTGAACTGCCCCCATCGCAGGGCGGCATACAGCAGTACGGAGACGAAGGCGATCGCAGCAAGCTGCCCGCTATAAATTACCATCATCAGCAAGGTACCAATCACCATCACTCCGTCAACGATCGCCTGTACGAATGTGGAAGTCAGAGCTCGTTGAATGGTGCTGATGGAGCCAAAGCTGGAAGTGATGCTGCCAATGTGCCGCTTTTCAAAATATTCCAGCGGCAGTTTGAGCAGATGGCCAAAAACATTGCCGTACCATTGGAAGTTCAAGTCTGTGCTCAAAGAGATCAGGAACCAATTGCGGACTGCGCGAATCGTTCCCTGGATCAGCACGAGTAGGCCAAATCCCAAAGCGAGGGTAGTCAGCAAATCCTTATCAGCCGATGGCAAAGCATGGTCAACAGTCCACTGGAGGAAGAAGGGCAGGGCGATCACTACGCACTCCAGGGCCAACGCCAGCATCAAAACTTGCATCAGGCCGCGTTTCAAGCCGGTGATGGTTCCCATCAAGCCACGAATGGTGAACTTTGTCCGATGATCTGAAGGCGTAAAGTCGTTTGCCGGCTTGAGCTCCAGTGCCACGCCAGTGAAATATTTGCTGAATTCGTCCATCGGCATCTCGCGGCGGCCTACAGCGGGGTCGTGAATCACAACCCCGCGCTGGGAAACCGATGTAAGGACGACGAAGTGGTCCATGTCCCAATGGATCACGCAAGGCAAAGACAGCTTGTCTACAGCCGCCAGGCCAAGCTTCACCGCACGCGGTTCCAGATTAAGTGACTTGGCGATACGAATTAGGCTGACCAAGGTTGCGCCTTTACGCGAAATCGAGAACTGAAGGCGCAGGTTCGCGAGATCAGTGCGATAGCCCAGATAATCTGCGACCATCGCGATGCTGCATAGCCCACATTCGGTTGCCTCGTTTTGCAGGTAGACCGGGACTTTGCGTTTGTGGCTGAGGGAGATCATGAATGGACTGAATTAGTTACGTGCAGCCATGCCAAGCAGCGGTTCGAACATCCATTCGGCAATGGTTCGCTCTTCAAGCAAAACGTTCGCAGAAAGCTGCATCCCCGGCTTCAATTGAAAATGCTTGTCACGCAAGATGACCTCTTGCTTTTCAAGAGAGACGCGAACGCGGAAGTAGTTGTCTGAGCTCGTTTGGCCTGCGGCCGCCTGAGGCAAATCGCTTGAGCTGATGGATGTTTCTGAGATGTCGCGAACGGTGCCACTGAACTGGCCGAATTTCTGGTAGGGGAACGAGTCGTAGCGCACGACCACGCGGGTGTCGCGGGTAACCATGCCGACGTTCCGGGATGGCATGTAAAGTTCCGCTTCGAGTTTTCCATCCTTGGGCAAAATGCTTGCGATGCGCTGATTCGGCACTACTGACTGGCCAGGTTCGACGAGCACGGTAGCAACACGTCCATCAAGTTCGGCTCTTACAATGATCTGGCGCTTCGCCTCGTTCTCCGCGAGTTGCTGTTTCAAGTCTTCGATTTCGCGCTGAATAGAGGAGACATCCCGATTCTTTTGAATGGCACTGTCAGTCTGGGAAGACTGTAGGGAAGTCAGTTCGCGCAGCATGCCTTGGCGCTGGACTTCGAGCGAAGAAAGGCGTCCTTGCTGTTCCAGCAGATCTGCCTCTTTGTCTGCAGCGACGATCTTCGACATATTGCCGCTCTTAGCCAGTTCCGCGACTCGGGATGAAACGTCGCGCGCGATTCCAACTTTGTCGCGTTGCAGAGCCAGTTCGTGATCGAGCTGTTTAAGGCTCGCATTGACGCTGGCAAGCTTGTCCGCCAGTTCCCGCTGCTTGTTTGATGATTGGCCACCGACCTGGTCCAGTTCACGGCGGAGTTTTTCGATACGTGCGACCAGGCTTTCCTTGACGGCGGCCTGTACGGCGCCGTTCTCAGCGCTTCGTTCGCTCGAAATGATGAACAGCGGATCGCCGATCCGAACCTCCTGGCCTTCGGACACATTGAGCTTCGCTACCGTACCGCTTTGCGGTGAAAGAACTCGGTTGATGCCTTTGTCCGGAACCACGATACCGTTTACCGTGGCCTTGCGTGCGAATCCAAAAAATAATGCAAACGCAATCAGACACCCGACGATCACGCAAAGGAAGATGGCGAGCGAAGTGCTTGACCAAGTGCGCGTAAGAAGGATTGAGCCGTGAAGCTTGCGAGATTTGTTCGCTATCGCTTCATCACGGAAAAGAGGGCGATTCATCTACTGCTGCATCTCATGGAGTTGGAAAGAAGGCACCCAAACGATGCCTTCTTTGGTGGTAATGGAACGCTATTTGACAGGGACGGCCAACGGCTTTCCCTTTGCGATCACATACGTGACGATCACGTGGGCAGTTCCGTTACCGATATTGCGTGCGCTGTGTACTTTGCCCTCCGGGATGATGAAGGCATCACCAGTTTTCAATTTGCGCACCGCTTCACCGTCGACATACATTTCGAGATCGCCGTCCTGCACATAGCCAATCTCGTCGCCGAAGTGGGTGTGCCGCCCGATGGCCGCTCCTGATGAAATTTCCACGCGTGCAACAACCGATTCATGGCCCGGTGTTGATGAATCGCCCCGGATCAGAACCGTGCGTTGGACTTCTGCCGGCTGTGCAAACGCCGGCAGGACCGCTGAATAGAGGGCAAATGCAAGACAGAGCCGAATCATGGCGGATTGTTCTCGATTTCGGGATACACAGTCGTTGTCACTGCTGGCGGATTGATGTCGCCAGCAACAACCTCATCAATAGAGAGGTCGACAATTCCGTTATTCAATGTGGCTCCTGGGTCAGGAAAGAGGCGATGAAGTCTGCGCCTTGAATTGTTCAGGCCTACAATTTATCAAGGAGGAGTGTTCGCTTCTTGCGGCCCGCCTGCGACAAAATGCATTGCCTCATCGCTTAGTTCGAAGATTTCAGTAATGCCAATGTCACGTTCATTTGCGTTCAAGGTCATTTTTTTTCTTTCAGAAGCGACGTCCGAAACAGTCCAGTTTAGGCGCCAAGTCAACGGGGCGGTATGTTCTGCTCTTGAGGGCCGCCGGAGATAACCTGCAGTTCCTCATCGCTCAGTTCGACAATTTCATTATGGGTGACGTCGTGTTCATTCGCATTCAAAGTCATTTTCATACTCCTTAAAGTGGGAAAGTCGAGACTTAATACCATGCACTTAAGTCAAAGTAGGTAACTTGGAATCCAGAGACGTGTAGGTAGTATATCAACGCGGAGGTGGTATGTTTTCTTCTTGAGGCCCGCCTGACACCTCATGCAGTTCCTCGCCGTTCAGCTCAAAGATTTCGTTACAGTCGTTGGTATACTCGATTGCGTTCAGCGCCATTTCAGTACTCCTTTAGTTAATGTGGCAAAGATGAATCTGGACTACTTGCTGCTCCCGGCTCACTAGCGGTTAGGCTAAATCACGGAAATTGTGAAAGAATTCGAATCCGTGCGACATCAGTTGCATTATTGCCAAAAAATAAAATTAACACAATATCTTTCTTTGAGCGTAGCGGCCTGACATCAAAATGGTCAGGCAAGTTCGTGTCTCTGGAACAGGTGTGAACGCGTTGAGCCGTGATCCGTCACTATACCGATATAAACAGAAAAGCCGCGGTACGCCGTACGAACGGCGCACGCGGCGCTTTAGATAACATGCGCTAGCAACCTCTTCGGAACACAGCATTTGCCGCAATCCTGATGATGCTGCGAGTGGCATGCTCTAAGACCTTATTGCTGCACCTCTAACATTAGGGAGGTGGTTCGTTAATGATTTGCGGGTACTCGCTACTCATGACCTTTTCGCAATCATCCAGACGTGCATCAACAGCGCTTTTCTTCTTATTCCTGAACTCGAAGGTCAAATGGATCGTTTCGGCAGATGTATTGATGTCGTTTAGTGTTACCTGGTTCTTCTTTTGACTGATCGAAGGTGGACTCAATTGATCGTTGTCCTTCGGATCGTAAGAGACAGAGCCAATATATACATCTTGTTCACTCTTGGAATCCAACTTGAAGTTTAAGATCGTATCGCACTCGGTCACCGGAATCACTTCCGGCTTGTACTTGGGAATAAATTCAAGTTCACCGGTCGAGGGATTGACCTCCTTGGTAACTGTTATTTTAATATGAATGACAGGTGGATCCTTTTTCTTGTCGTTCATTGCATCCCTTTCTTGCGTTTGTGGTTGGAAATGTACTGCAAATATCGAGGGTCTTTGTATCCCATTTGTTCTAATGCTGCGATTTGGGGCCGTACCATGTCATAGGAACCATCACATGTATGAGCCCTGACTTGAAGTGCTAACAGGACAAAGTCGTGCGTACCTTGCGCAGGCCTATTCAATAGCGAAATTGTGGACTTACAATCTTTCAGCGCCATATCTTGACGCCCAATGGCAGTTGCCAGGTCTGCACGCGCCAAAAGCAGCTCCCCTAGGATTCCCGAGTAAATGGGGTCGCTTTCCTTACCAGAGTGCATCTTCTGAAGCTTTTCAATCACTGTATCAAGATTGCGGCTTGCCAGTTCAGGTTGGTGCAGGTATATGAAGTAAGGGACTTGGGCAAGCATCGACTTCGCGTGGAGATAAATAAGCGTCGAATTCTTTGCATCGTTATTACTCAACGCTTCCAACTTCCCGCTGATTTCTGCCAGTTCGTCTAAGTTCTTCCGACTGTTTTTGTCCGGTACTTGCAGCTCGAACTGGCGTACAGAAGATTGGTACATCCTTGCAGTCCACGACTGATTCGTCGGGTTCTGCTTTACGACCTGCTGAAGCAGAGCATCTGCTTGACGGGTAATTTCAAGCGCACTTTCCTGATTTCCCCAGGCCTGCTGCAGAATAGATTGGCGCATTAATGACATCGCAAGTCTGTACGTCCAAGTTGCGTTTCCGCTGTGAATCGCACGCAACATGCGCTCTTCCTCACGATACAACTTCATTGCATCTTGAAGATTCCCCGCTTTGAGTTTGGTTTCAGCAAGCCATGAATAGTTCGTAGCCATGTCAGCCATTAGCGTTGCGTCCTTTGGCTTGCCCGCCTGAACTCGCTGTTTCAATTCCAGTGAAGTCTGGAAGTGCTGAGCTGCATCTTGGAATTCCTGGCGTCTTAAGGCGATTGCGCCAAGGTTGTTATGGGCATAGGACTGTTGCAGCCAACCTTCAGCATCTTCAGGTGCAGTCGCAGCATAACGGTCAGCATAGCTTAGTGATTCTTTGAGGAATTGGACTGCAGTACCAAAATCCTCTCGCGCAAAAGAAATCGTTCCCAAATGGAAGGAGTTGCGGCTGAACTGACGTAAGAACTCACGATCATGTGGAGTACTCAGTTCTATTTGATCTAGTAACTTGCGCGCCACCCGCAGGATTTCATCGGCCTCTACGCTTTTTCCGCGTGAAATTTTCAGCTCTGCTAACAAATGCAACGCACGGATTCGTTGTATCGCAGTATTGTCGCCCGATGTTGATGTCGGTTGCGAGAGATAAGCAATAGCCTTGACACTCACATCGTCTAGCAACTCAAGGCGTCCGAGCGGGCGCAGTTTATCTGCGAAGTCGCCCAACATAAAGGTCAGTAGTCCCTCGGCATCGGCGCGTTTTTGCTCGGCATCATGCTGAGCACTTCTTGCCGCGAGTCCGAGTGCGCCGGCCAAGACGGCGAGAACAGCAATCAGGGTAGTCACGCCAGCACGAATACGCGTACCGAACTTTGCGCGAGTCGCTGAAGTGCGGACATATTCTTTAGCCAACGGTGTGAGCGAAAAGTCCTGAAGCTGCACTAGCTCTAGCGCTTGGCTTACCTGGCTTCCGCTTGGGAGCAGAAGGTCACGATGCTGGTGCGATTCTGACCAACGTGAAGCTTGTGCCTCAAGGCGGGTCCGCAACTGAAGTGCCCCGCGATGCCGATTGATCCAATCAACGACGCGAGGCCATTGTCGTAACAAAGCTTCGTGTGCGACACCAAAACTTGGAACGTCACCCGCTAACTCGCTTACAAATAAACGGGCTTCGACCATGACACGAACGAGTTCCTTTTCGTCTTCAGTCCGCAGCAAGGCGAGTGGAGCTCGGCGCGACGTTACTGCGGCCTGTTCTTCTCCAACAATTACGACTAAAGAGAGTACGTGCGCTAGGGCGGCAATCTGCGCGGCAGTGAGCTGTGAAACCACTTGTTCGGCACGTACACCAACCGCGCCTTCAATCCCGCCTAATTGGCGGTAGACATCAAACTTTAAGGTGCAGTCCTCATCACGCTGGCGATAGAGTTCATTGAGGGTATATTGAAGCAAAGGAAGCATGTCATGGCTTCCGCGAGCTGCATCACATAGCACGTCATCGAGGCTAGCTCCAGTACTGTCGTCCTTTTCGAAGAACAGGCTGGCCGCCAGGGACGGTTGACGCACGATTTGAGCGATATCTGCTCCATCAGGAGGCAGGACATCAAAGTGGCCACCACGCGTCTTCAAAGCCAAGAGAATTGGCTGCGACATCACTTCAGGATAGAAATCGTTGCGGCAAGCCATCAGCATCAGCAGGCAATTTGATTTTGCCAAGGCTTCAACTACTTCCAAGAAACGGTCGGCCTCGCCAGACTGGGCGCGGAATACCGCTTCGAGACGGTCGACAAATACGCCTACCGAAGCTTTCGGGCAACCGCGTTCCCGTAGTTCGCTGGCTACCGCTTCGGGCTCAGATGTCAGTCGCTGACCAAGGCTGTCCGCACTGGCACCAAGGAATAAAGGGGCCCCGTTGATCTCGGCGTCGATCAGGGCACCTGCCAAGGCTTGGAATAGGGTGCCGCTACCGAGGTCGGCGCAGTCGAGATAGACCGTACTTGATAAGCCGATTGGCTCGTCCGAGCGAATGGCGCCTGCCATTAATTGTGGCAGCAGGCCGGCGCGGACCAGAGAAGTTTTCCCGGAACCGGAAGGTCCGAGAATCAATGCCATGGGGCAACCATGGGCAGCTTGGGTCAAGACCAGGTCGCGCAGCTGGGCGGTCGCCTGCACGCGGCCAAAGAAGATGGCGGCATGGTTTTCTTGGAATGCTTCCAGGCCGCGGAACGGCGAGCCGCCTTCCCAGGTGGTCGAGGGTGGCGCGGCCAAGGTTACGACTGGGGCGATTGCGCGATAGCCGCGTTTGCGGATGGTCTCGATATAGCGCGGGTTGGTAGTCGAATCGCCGAAAGCGCGGCGCAGTTGGGTGATGGCCTTGTGAACGGGGTTGTCGCCCAGTTCATTGCTTCCCCAACAAGCCTGAAGGATCTCTTCCGCTGGAATTACCGCCCCTGGG
>Ga0065165_1003621_pt1 | contig 10600 bp, 3 predicted proteins | sample AraplaMF_Cvi_mMF_FD_63813 | JGI IMG/M metagenome (GOLD analysis project Ga0065165, IMG submission 63813) | Arabidopsis root microbial communities from the University of North Carolina, USA - plate scrape MF_Cvi_mMF (version 2) (version 3) | ecosystem: Host-associated > Plants > Roots > Endosphere... | reverse complement strand
CTGAACGACTTCCAGGCGGGCCTGGTACAGAGCGCGTTCTACCTGGGCTACTTCCTGGTGGCGATGCCGGCCGGCATCTATATGCGCCGCTTCGGCTACAAGAGCGCGGTGGTGTTCGGGCTGGCGCTGTACGGGCTGGGCGCCTTGCTGTTCTGGCCGGCGGCGGAGCAGGGCACGTACGGTTTCTTTCTGTTCGCGCTGTTCGTGATCGCCAGCGGGCTGGCTTTCCTGGAGACCTCCGCCAATCCGTTCGTGACTTTGCTGGGCCCGCGCGAAACCGCGGCGCGCCGCCTGAACCTGGCGCAGGCCTTCAATCCCCTGGGTTCGATCACCGGCATCCTGATCGGCCAGCACTTCATCTTTTCCGGTGTCGAACACACGCCCGAACAACTCGCCGCCTTGAGCGCCGCCGAGCGCGCTGCTTTCGTCGCGCACGAGACCGCGGCGGTGCAGCTGCCGTACCTGGCCATCGGCCTGGTGGTGCTGGCCTGGGGGCTGCTGATCGTGCTCACGCGCTTTCCCGCCGTGCATGCGGTGGGAGAGGGCGGCGCGGCGCAAGGCCAAGGCGTGCTGGCGCGCCTGCTGGGCGACCGCCGCTTCCTCGCCACGCTGGCCGCGCAGTTCTTCTACGTGGGCGCGCAGGTGGGCGTGTGGAGCTACCTGATCCGCTACGTGCAGGCAACCGTGCCCGGCACGCCGGCCAAGCTCGCCGCCAACTATATGCTCGTGTCCCTCGCCTGCTTCATGGCCGGGCGCTTCGCCGGCGGCGCGCTGATGCGCTATGTCGCGCCGCGCCGGTTGCTCGCGCTGTTCGCCGCGGTGAACGTGGTGCTCACCGTGTTCGCGGTGGCGGTGCCCGGAGCGCTGGGCGCCTGCGCGCTGGTGGCGTGCAGCTTCTTCATGTCGGTGATGTATCCCACCATCTTCGCGCTGGGCGTGGAAGGCCGCGGCGACGACGAGCGCAAGCTCGGTTCGGCCCTGCTGGTGATGACCATCATCGGCGGCGCGGTGCTGACGGCGGTGATGGGCGCGGTGTCGGATGCCGCGGACATCGCGCGCGCCATGCTGGTGCCGGCGGTGAGCTTCGTGGTGATCCTGCTGTTCGCGCGCATGCGCGGCGCGGCGGAGCGCTGACATGCCGCGCATGTACTTCGCGCTGGATCTTCGCGACGACCCGGCGCTGATCGCCGAATACGAACGCTGGCACCGGCCGGAGCAGATCTGGCCGGAGATCGTCGCCTCGATCCGCGATGCAGGCGTGCGCGACCTGGAGATCTTCCGCACCGGCAACCGCCTGGTGCTGGTGATGGACGTGGCCGAGGATTTCGACGGCGCCGCAAAGGCCGCCGCCGATGCCGCCAACCCGCGCGTGCAGGCGTGGGAGGCCTTGATGGACAGCTTCCAGCAACGCCTGCCGTGGGCGCAGCCTGGACAGAAATGGGTGCCGATGGCGCCGATCTTCTCCTTGCGCGATTGCCCCTGAGCCATCGTTTCCGGCGTGCGCATGGCGCCCGGATGATATGCATCGCGCATGTTTCGCAACCGGCTTCCGATCATCGCGATCGGCGACCGCGACGGCATCGCGCGACATTCTGTTTGGACGTCCAAATATTTTTAGATTGCGCAATCTTTCAAGTCTTCGGCGCATCAATGTCACGGCTCGCGTGACGGAAAAGATCAGCGACAAAGCGTTACCGGAAAATAGAGTGACGCAGCTCGCAACTCCGCGCGGCACTACTTTTCGTTGCTCAAAACCTGCGTAGTCTCACGGAAGCATTCTTGGATGGCCCGCATCGGCTTCCATCCGTGAATGCCAATCAACGGTTGCGTTCACGCCTCATCGCCAGGAAGCGACGGGCCTGGACGCGGCCCCAGACAGCGAGGTGCAGGGGGCATCCGGAAGCAGCGTTTCGCCCGGCAAAGCATGTGTTCCTGCCATGGCGCGTCCGCCGCGCCACGGGAAAGTGCTGCCCCGCGAAAACGTTCCACCTTCCCGTGTTCCCATGCAGCGCCATGGGAGAAAGCAATGGGCCAGTGCCCGCGCGTGCGGAAACCCAGTCCGAGCCAGCCGTGCAGGTTGCTGCCGGTGGCCGCGCGGATGCATGCCGTGGCAAACGTTGATGCGCGCGCGTGCGCACATGCCCTGCGCGAAAAATCACCAGAGCAGATGGCGAGTATCGCAGGCACGCAGTGCCCTGGCGTTTTTCGCCGGTGGGCGTGCCATCGCGCGCATCGCCGGTTCGACCACGATCACGCATCGCGCTTTCCGGCGCGCGGTTTCGCGCGCACTCCGGCAGCGGCGGTGGAAACGAATGGAAAGGGGCGGCCTTCCCAGGAAGGGAAGTGGCATACGCAAAGGACACGTATCCACAGATGGAAGCCATACGGGAGTAGTCGACAATGACGTTGGTCGAGCACAAGCGATTCCAGCGCCCGCCGATCCAGGGGATCCCCATCCAACCATGTCGCGGCCTCGCGCCGCTTCCGCGCTTATGAGCGACTGATCCGGGCCATGTCCCGGGCACCGTCGCCGTGATGTTCGCGCTCGTCGCGAACGCCTGAAACACACGGGCCGCGGAACCACAACCTGCACGCGCGCCGCAGGCGCCGATAGCGCGGAACCCGATGGCGGTTGCGCGCTCCGGGTCTTTGCGCGCCCGCGTCGCCGGATCCGCGCGCCTCCTTGATTTGCACTCGCCCCATGCAAGGAGATCGTCATGAACAAGATTTACGGCAAGGTCTGGAACCGCGCGCTGCAGCAGCTCGTGGTGGTGTCGGAGCTGGCGACGAGCCGGCGTGGCGCCAGTACCAAGGGCGATGCGCGCGGCGTGCTGCGTCCGTTGGGCGCGGGCGTGTTCACCGCGATGGTCGCGTTTGGCTGGGTCGGGTGGTCGGCGACAGCGCAGGCGCAGTCGGTGGATTGCTCGGCGGCGCCTTACAACGCCTATAACAGTACCGCTGCGTGCATGGGCCTCAGTTCCGCGGCAAGCGGCGTAGGAGCCACCGCGCTCGGTTCGCTTGCGCATGCCGACGTGCTGGGCGCACTGGCGGTGGGGTACAACTCGCACGCGGCAGCCCAGAACGGCATCTCCCTCGGCTTCCAGGCATACACGACCGGCGTCAATTCGATCTATCTCGGTGCACGCACGGCAGCGGGCACTGGTGCGCTCGCCAATAGCTCCATCGGTATAGGCCAGGACGTCACCGCCTCCGGCGTCAGTGGTGTCGCCATCGGTACGGTCGCGAAAGCTGTCGGCGGCAACGCGGTGTCCATCGGCGCTCTCAGTTCCGTCGATGTCAACTCCGGCAACAGCGTGGCGATCGGTCCTTCGGCCAGCGCGACCGGCGCCATCAATGCCGTAGCCCTTGGTTCCGGCGCCGCGGCAAGTACGGGCCAGGCCACTGCGCTGGGCGCATCCAGCAAAGCTTCGGCTGATGGCGCAACGGCGGTCGGCTTGTCATCGCAAAGCACCGCCACTCATGCGACCGCCGCCGGTTGGCAAGCTTATGCAACAGCGCTCAATGCGGTTTATCTTGGCGCGCGCACCGTGGGTACTGGCGCGTCGGCCGAATCGGCCATCGCCATCGGTACGGACGTGAGCGTGTCAGGCCAGTACTCGATCGGCATGGGCCTGCAGTCGGCGGTGAGCGGTGTCAATGCCGTAGCGATCGGCTATTTGACCAAGGCGAGTGGGCAAGGTGCCGTCGTCCTGGGCTCAGGAGCCAATGGTTCTGCTTTGAACGCGATCGCTCAAGGCGCTGGTGCGATCGCTTCCGGCACTAATTCGATTTATCTCGGAGCGCGCACGGCCGCCAATACAGGGGCCACCGCGGGAAGCGCGGTGGCTATCGGTACGGACGTGACATCCAGCGGCGCGGGTTCCGTCGCTATCGGCGTACAGTCCCTCGCCAATAAGGATTACGCGGTAGGCCTGGGTGTGAGAGCCAATGCCACGGGCGTGGGGGCCACCGCGATCGGTGCAAATGCCACCGCGAGTGCGACGGCCAGCGGGGATAACTCCATCGCCATTGGCGGGCAGTCTGCCTCTTCCGCCACCAACGCGATCGCCATCGGCACCGCCACGGTCGCCAATGCGGGCGATGCCGTGGCGATCGGCAACGGCTCGACCGCCACCGGCGGCAAGGCCGTCGCGGTCGGCTCCGGCAACGTCGCCAGCGGCAATGGCGCTGTCGCCATTGGCGATCCCAATACCGCCACCGGCAACGGCGCGATCGCCAGCGGCCTGGACAACACCGCCACCGGCAACGGCTCGGTCGCGATGGGTAACACCAACATGGTCGGCGGCGGTGGGCAAGCGGTGGGTACGGCCGGAACCGCGGCGCAGGGCGCGGTCGGCATCGGCTACCAGAACACGGTGGTCGGCCAGGGCAGTATCGCGATCGGCAGCACCAGCCAGGCGCTGGCCGCCGGTGCCGTGGCGTTCGGCGATACGGCGGTGGCCAACACCAACCAGAGCATCGCGATCGGTACCAGTTCGAGTGCCACCGGCGGGAGCGCCATCGCCATCGGCCGGATCAGCACCGCGAACGGGACGAATGCGGTGGCCCTGGGTGCCGGCGCCGGCGCGAACGCCAACAGCACGCTGGCACTCGGAAACTCGGCCGCCGCCAACAATGTCGGCGACGTGGCGCTGGGCAACGGGTCCACCACCGCTGCCGCGGTCGGTACGGCCAGCTACACCATCGCCGGCACCACCTACAACTTCGCCGGCACCACACCGACCAGCACCGTGAGCGTCGGCAGTGGTACCAATCAGCGCACCATCACCAATGTCGCCGCCGGCCGCATCAGCGGCAGCAGCACGGATGCGATCAACGGCTCGCAGCTCTATGCGCTGACGCAGGCGGTCAATGCGGTCGCGACCAGCGCGCCTACGCACTACTTCAGCGTCACCGACGGTGGCACGCAGCAGGCCAATTACCTCAACAACGGTGCCACTTCCCCCAACGCTATTGCCATCGGACCGGGCGCCGCTGCTTCGGGCACCTACGCCGCGGCCATCGGCATGAATGCAAAGGCAGGCGGCGATTGGGCGGTGGCGCTCGGACAGAACACCAACGCCACGGTGCAAACGGCTACGGCCCTGGGAGCCGGCAGCACAGCCAGCGCCACCTTCGCGCTGGCGTCAGGGTTCCAGGCGTCGGCCACCGGCTCGGGGGCCTCTGCCGTCGGCCTTCATTCCAACGCTTCCGCCCAGAACGCCGTGGCAGTGGGTAACGGCGCAGCCTCGTCCGCGGTCGATAGCATCGCGATCGGTACCAGCGCTGCTTCCACCGGACCATCGGGAGGCGCTATCGCGATCGGAGGCAACGCCAACGCGAACGGCTCGTTCGCCACCGCCATCGGTATCGGCGCGAAGGCGACCGGCGATTGGGCGACGAGCTTCGGTCAAGGAGCGAACGCCTCGGTCCAGCAGGCCACCGCTCTTGGTGCCAGCAGCGTCGCCTCAGCCAATTTTGCGTTTGCCGCGGGTTTCCAGACTTCCGCGTCGGGGGCTGCCGCAACGGCGGTCGGGCTTCATGCGAATGCGTCTGGCCAGAACGCGATAGCGGTCGGCAATGCGGCGACTTCGTCGGCGGCCAATGCGACCGCGGTCGGCAATGCTTCGCAGGCGCTCGCCGCATCTACCGTGGCTCTGGGCGACACCAATACTGTCGCGGCGGGCGCGGGTACAGGCTCGATCGCCGGCGGCCACAACTCGCAGGTGCTCGGCGGCACCGGCGCGGTGGCGCTGGGCGAAAGCCAGACCGTCAACGGCAATGGCGCGGTGGCGATCGGCGATCCGAACTCCGCCACCGGCAACGGCGCCGTCACCGTGGGTTCGAACAACACCTCCAACGGCGACGGTGCGGTGGCGATCGGCAACGGCAACAACGCGCAGGGCGTGGGCTCGGTCGCGCTGGGCAACGGCAGTGCCGCGCAGGCGGCGGGCGGCGTGGCGTTCGGCAACGGTGCCGTCGCCACCAATGCCAACGATGTGGCGCTGGGCTCCGGATCCACCACCACCACGGCGGTGGGCACGGCTAGCTACACCATCGCCGGCACCACCTACAACTTCGCAGGCACCACGCCGGCGAGCACGGTGAGCGTGGGCGCGGGCGGTGCCGAGCGCACCATCACCAACGTGGCCGCCGGGCGCATCAGCAACAGCAGCACCGATGCGATCAACGGCTCGCAGCTGTGGGCGACCAACCAGGCGGTCGACAACCTCAGCAACGTGGTGGCGGCGGGTGCAACGCATTACTACAGCGTCAACGACAACGGCACGCAGGGCGGCAACTACGCCAACAACGGCGCGACCGGCGTCAATGCGCTGGCCGCGGGCGTCGGTTCCACTGCCGCGGCCGATCGCAGCACCTCGCTGGGACAGGGCACCAGCGTATCGATACTGGGCGGCGTCGCGCTCGGCGCAGGCGCGGTGTCCGACCGGGCAATCGCGCCGGCCTCCGGCTCGATCATCGTCGGCACCAATGTGATTCCGTACAACACCACGGACCGCAACCTGCTCGGCGCGGTGTCGGTGGGCAACACCACCGACTTCCGCCAGATCACCAACCTGGCGGACGGCACGCAGGACCAGGATGCGGTGAGCCTGCGCCAGCTGAAGGGTGCGATGAGCTCGTTCTCGGTGACGCCGATCAAGTACTTCCACGCCAATTCCAGCGCGACCGACTCACTGGCCGCCGGTGCGGAGTCGGTAGCCATCGGTCCGCAGACCACCGTCAATGGCGACAACGGCATCGGCATGGGCAACGGTGCGATCGTGCAGCAGACCGCGCCGGGCGGCACGGCGATCGGCCAGAACGCCACGGTGAACCTGGCTGACGGCGTGGCGCTGGGCACCAATGCCACCTCCAACGGCATCCAGGCGGTGGCCATCGGCCAGGGCTCGCAGGCGGCGTTCGCCGGCAGCGTGGCGCTGGGCGCGGGTTCGGTCACGGCCGCGGCGGTGGGTACGCCCAACACGGTGATCAACGGCCAGACCTACGCTTTCGCCGGCACCACGCCGGGCAGCACCATCAGCGTCGGTACCACCGGTGCGGAGCGCACCATCACCAACGTGGCCGCCGGCCGCCTGGACCAGAACAGCACCGATGCGATCAACGGCTCGCAGCTGTACCAGACCAACCAGGCGATCGGCACGGTAGGCACCAGCGTCACCAATCTGGGCAATACCGTCACCAACCTGGGCAACTCGATCGCCACCAGCTACGGCGGCAACACCACCTACGATCCGGCCACCGGCACGCTCAATACCAGCATCACCTACGGCGGCAACACCTACAGCTCGCTGCAGCAGGTGTTCAACCAGATCAACACCGGCGGCATCAAGTATTTCCACGCCAACTCCAACCTGGCCGATTCGCTGCCCAATGGCCTGAACAGCGTGGCGATCGGCCCGGTGTCGACGGCCAACACGGAGAACGCGGTGTCGATCGGCAATGGCGCCACCGCCGGCGCGAACGTGGGCGACGTGGCGCTGGGCGCGGGTTCGAGCACCGCGGCCGTAGTGCAGACCGGCAGCGGCACCATCGCCGGCAACACCTACACCTATGCCGGCACGACGCCGACCAGCACGGTGAGCGTGGGTGCGCCGGGTGCCGAACGCACCGTCACCAACGTGGCCGCGGGCCAGGTCAACGGCAACAGCACCGATGCCATCAACGGCTCGCAGCTGTACGCCACCAACCAGGCGATCGACACGTTGAACAGCACCGTGATCGCCAACGCCACGCACTACTACAGCGTCAACGACGGCGGCACGCAGGGCGGCAACTACGCCAACAACGGCGCGACGGGTGCCAACTCGCTGGCCGCGGGCGTGGGCGCCACGGCCACGGCGGCTTCCGGTACTTCGCTGGGCCAGAATACCGGGGTATCGGTGCTGGGCGGCGTGGCGCTGGGTTCGGGAGCGGTGTCCGATCGTGCGATCGCGCCGGCGTCCGGCTCGATCATCGTCGGCACCAATGTGATTCCGTACAACACCACGGACCGCAACCTGCTCGGCGCGGTGTCGGTGGGCAACACCACCGACTTCCGCCAGATCACCAACGTGGCGGACGGCACGCTCGACCAGGATGCCGTGACCTTGCGCCAGTTGAAGGGTGCGATGTCCTCGTTCTCGGTCACGCCGATCAAGTACTTCCACGCCAACTCCACCGCGAGCGATTCGCTGGCGGCGGGTGCGGAGTCCGTGGCGGTCGGCCCGAAGACCACGGTCAACGGCGACAACGGCGTAGGCATCGGCAACGGTGCGATCGTGCAGCAGACGGCTCCGGGCGGCACGGCGATCGGCCAGAACGCCACGGTGAACCTGGCCGATGGCGTGGCGCTCGGTACCAATGCCACCTCCAACGGTATCCAGGCGATGGCGCTGGGCGCGGGTACGGAAGCGGCATTCGCCGGCAGCGTGGCGCTCGGCGCGGGTTCGAAGACCGACGCGGCGGTGGGTACGGCCAGCGCAACCTTGGCGGGCACCACCTACAACTTCGCCGGCGCGACGCCGGGTTCGACGGTGAGCGTGGGCAGCGTGGGCGCGGAGCGCACGCTTACCAACGTGGCGGCGGGCCGCATCAGCGGCAGCAGCACGGATGCGATCAACGGCTCGCAGCTGTTCGCCACCAACCAGACCCTGCAGCAGCTCTACACCAGCCTGCAGAACCTGACCAACACGGTGAACAACCTGCCGTCGCAGGGGCCGGGCACTACCAACAACACCTACCAGACCAGCGTCGACAACACCAAGAACGCCACCGCCACCGGCAACAACTCCACCGCGGCCGGCGCCAACTCCAACGCCTCGGGCAACAACAGTACGGCGATCGGCGGCAACTCCAGCGCCACCGGCGACAACAGCGTGGCGATCGGCGCCAACTCGGTAGCCAATACCGCCAATACCGTGTCGGTCGGTTCGGTGGGCCACGAGCGCACCGTCACCAACGTGGCGGCCGGCACCAACGCTACCGACGCGGTGAACGTGGGCCAGCTCAACGACGCCATCCAGAGCGCCAAGAACTGGTCGAAGGACTACGTCGACCAGCGCTTCCAGTCGGTGGACCGCGACCTCAACCGCATCGGCAACCGCGCCAATGCCGGCATCGCCTCGGCCATGGCCATGGCCAGCCTGCCGCAGGCCTACCAGCCGAACCAGAGTTCGGCCGGCGTGGCGCTGGGCACGTTCCACGGCGAGAACGGCATTGCGGTCGGCGTGTCCACCATCACCGAGAGCGGCCGCTACGTATTCAAGCTCAATGCCACCACCAACTCGCGCGGCGATGCCGGCGCCGGCGTCGGCGCGGGGGTGGTGTGGTGAGCGCGAACAAGACCATGAGCGATCTTCAAGGAGTCCATTCCATGCGTATCTCGATCAAGCACCTCGCCCTGGCCTCGTTTGCGCTGGCCCTGGCCGCCTGCGGCAATGTGAGCCACGACATCGCCAAGGACGGCGGCTCGGCCGGCCAGATGGTCTGGCCGGAGCCCGGCGACACCACGCCGATGCACAAGGGCGGCACCTTCCCGAACCTGGCCAACCTGCGGCAGATCAGGGCCGGCCTCAACAAGCCGCAGGTGTCCGACCTGATCGGCTATCCGCATTTCAGCGAAGGCGTGTGGGGCGTGCGCGAGTGGAACTACCTGTTCAACTTCCGCAAGCCCGGCAGCGACGAGGTGACGGTGTGCCAGTACAAGGTGCTGTTCGACGAGAACAAGCTGGCGCGCAGCTTCTACTGGAAACCGGAGTCCTGCGCGGCCTTGCTGGATGAGCCGAAGCCGCCGGCGCCCGCACCCGTGGCGCCGGCAGCGAGCAAGCCGCGCGTGCTTTCCGCCGATGCGCTGTTCGCGTTCGACAAGTCCGAGCTGTCGCCGGCAGGACGCCGCACGGTGGGCGACCTCGCCGCGGAACTGAGCGGGCAGGGCGACAAACTGCGCTCGGTACGCATCGACGGCTACACCGACCGCCTGGGCAGCGATGCCTACAACCAGCAGCTATCGCAGCGCCGCGCCGAATCGGTAAAAGCCGAACTGGTACGCGCCGGCGTGCCGGCACAGCGGATCAGCGCCGAAGGACATGGCAAGGCCGATCAGGTGAAGGACTGCCCGGACGGCAAGCGCGCGGAACTGATCGCCTGCCTGGCACCGAACCGGCGAGTGGAAGTGAAGGTCGATAGCGCGGAGTAGTGCGCTGCATAGGGCGTCTCTTCTCTTCGCGGTGAGCGAAGGGAAGAGACGCATTGCATCGGGATTCATCGCCCCGCTCCGCCCGGCCCCTCACCCCGACCCTCTCCCCGGAGGGGAGAGGGAGAAGTGTGGTGGCGTCGCATACAGGAGCGAAAAGCAGAAGCCGCCTCAGTCGCTGAACTTCCTCTTCGCCACGGCACGTTGAAGCACCCGCTACGTAAACGCACTGATGTTTCGTGTAGACCCAGGTTAATCAGGCTACCGCAGCCGCCCACCGCTCCTTCTAGTCGCGTCGCGAGCCGTTGCTCTTAGGCCATTCTCTCTTTGGTTACTTTCTCTTTGGGCCAGCAAAGAGAAAGTGACTCGGGCGCCGGCAGGCGTCCGAAATGCCCGCTGCATAAG
>Ga0065165_1003620_pt1 | contig 10601 bp, 12 predicted proteins | sample AraplaMF_Cvi_mMF_FD_63813 | JGI IMG/M metagenome (GOLD analysis project Ga0065165, IMG submission 63813) | Arabidopsis root microbial communities from the University of North Carolina, USA - plate scrape MF_Cvi_mMF (version 2) (version 3) | ecosystem: Host-associated > Plants > Roots >... | reverse complement strand
CGGGCAATATACCGACGGCACCACCGACGTGACCCGCGTCTTGCCCGTCGGCGAGCCGACCGCGGAGATGAAGGACCGTTTCACCCGCGTGCTCAAGGGCCATATCGGCGTGGCGACGGCGGTCTTCCCCGAGGGCACCACCGGCGCGCAGATCGACAGTTTCGCGCGGCGGCCTTTGTGGGAGGTCGGGCTCGATTTCGCGCACGGCACCGGGCACGGCGTCGGCGCCTATCTCTCGGTGCACGAGGGACCGCAGCGTATCGCCCAGCCCTTTTATCCGGGCGGACAGAGCCTCGAGCCGCTCCGTGCCGGCATGTTCCTGTCGAACGAGCCTGGTTACTACAAGGCCGGCGAATACGGCATCCGCATCGAGAATCTCGTGCTGGTGGTCGAGAAGGCGATTGCGGGGGCCGAGCAGACAATGCTCGGCTTCGAGACGCTGACCTTCGCGCCGATTGAGCGCGACCTGATCGTGCCGGAACTGCTGACCGCCGAAGAGCGCGCCTGGGTCGACACCTATCACGCCGAGGTGCTGAAAATTCTCGGGCCTCAGCTCTCCGGTGAGGACTTGTCTTGGCTCGAATCCAAATGCGCGCCGCTCTGATCGGCGGCGGCCTGCTCGCGCGCCTGGGCCTTGCGTCGCCTGAGATTGGCACGCAGCGCCTCGGCGAGCCGGGCCTTTTTCTCGCTGTCGTTCATCGCAGCGAGCGATAAACGTCGAAACCCCGGGTTGACAATCGGGGCTTCGCCTGCACATAGGCCGCTCCCGCTCGCGGACGACGCAAGCGAGTGCTGCCGTAGCTCAGTGGTAGAGCGCATCCTTGGTAAGGCTGAGGTCGTGAGTTCAATCCTCACCGGCAGCACCATTTCTTTTTCAGATTCGGAACTGACCGCCCTTCGGGGCCCCCGTGCGGCTAGCGGCGGACGACTTCGCCGTCTTCCTTGACGAAGCTTTCGGGCCTGCGCTCGAGCAGATCCAGCACCACCTCCGACGGACGGCACAGTCTCGTCCCTTTCGGGGTGACGACGATGGGACGATTCACAAGGATCGGATGTGCGACCATCGCATCGAGGATCGATTCGTCGGACACGCCCGGTTCGAGCAATCCGAGTTCGGCCGCCGGCGTGCCCTTCTCGCGCAGGATATCGCGTGGCCTGGCGCCCATTGCGGCAAACAGCTTCTCCAGCTGCGCGGGCGCCCAGCCCGCGATTCGGTACTCTACGATGACGGGGACGTAGCCGGCGGCCTCGATCATCGCCAATGCGTTGCGCGACGTGCCGCAATCGGGGTTGTGATAGATGGTGACGGGAAAGCCGATCATCGCTCAGGTTGCTCTCTGAACAGCCAGGTGAAGAAGGCGACCGCTGCAGCCGCGCCGGCCAGTTGCCCGATGAGGAATGCGGGGACCGAGGTCGGCGCGATTCCCGCGAAGCTGTTCGACAGGCTACGCGCCAGGGTGACGGCCGGATTGGCGAACGAGGTGGAGGCGGTGAACCAGTAAGCGGCGGTGATGTAGAGCCCCACCGCGGCAGGTGTGAATTCAGGGCGCGTCCGCTGTGTCGTGTAGATCGTGCCGACCAATCCGAAAGCGGCAACTGCTTCCGACAGGGCTTGCGCCGGACCGTCGCGAAGTTTGCCCGAAAGCTGCAACAGGGGTTCGGCGAACATCGCATGCGCGAGCCAGACACCCATGATCGCCCCGGAGAATTGCGCGGCCATATAAGCGATTGCGCTGCGTCGGTCGGCCCCGCCGCCCAGCGCGACCGCCAGTGTCACGGCCGGATTGAAATGCGCACCGGACACTGGGCCGAACATATGGATCAGCACGACCAGCCCCGCGCCGGTCGCGATACTGTTGGCGAGCAACGCGATCGCCACGTTCCCGCCGGCCAGCCGCTCGCCCATGATGCCCGAGCCGATGACGATCGCCAGCAGCAACGCCGTCCCGGCGAATTCGGCAACGACCCGTCGCGATGGCGTCACTTGCGGCACTGCACGCTCTCGGTCAGCGCGCCGCATATCTCCGGGCGGCCGGCGCAGCAGTCGGCGACGAGGAAGCTTAAAAGGTCGCGCATCCCGTCATAGTTCGCGGCGTAAATGACCGAGCGGCCCTCCCGACGCGACCGGACCAGCCCGGCATGGCCAAGAAGGGTGAGATGCGTGGATAGGGTGTTGGGCAGCACCCCGATCTCGCGCGCGATTTCGCCTGCCGGCAGCCCGTCCGCGCCGGCCCGTACCAGCAACCGGAAGACAGCAAGCCGATTCCCGTGGGCAAGCGCGGAGAGCGCTTCGACGGCTGTGGGCAGTTGCATCAGCAACACGCCGACTTTGGCGGACAGCAGGTGCTTCCCGCCGGCTCGGGGAATTCGGCGTCCTCGCCATAACTGGTCGCCTCACCGTGCGTGTAGAAACTTTCCCAGCGAAGCCCCGCCGTATCGGTGACCCAGCTCTTGTCGGACCTCGCGTAGCAGCACATCGTCGCCTCCTGGTCGAAGGTCCGATTGCCCGCCGCCTTCAGCCGTGCGGAAAGCACCGCCAACTCGGCCGGCTCATCGACCTGAATGCCCAGATGATCGACGCCGGCCGCCGCGGCGCGCGTGGAGATGGCAAGATTAACCCTCGGGTCTTCCAGCATCCACTTCGCGTAATCCTCCTTCACGACGATCGGCGCCGCGTCGAACAAGGTGCTATAGAAGCCGATCGCTGCTTCGAGATCGGGGACACTGACATGCAGATGCAGACGCTTCATGGGCCATCTCCCTTCGTTTCGATAATTCGATTATTCCCGAATAATCGATTCGGCAAGCAATTAAGCGACGGCCCAAAAACAAGCCGCGCGCCTGCACAGGCAGACGCGCGGGAAAATTGCCTTGCGATAAGGGATGGGAAGCTCAGCGCAGCCCGATCGGCGGGCGCTTGCCCGTCAGATCCGGGCGGTAGCGGTCCATCACCACGAACCTGGCGTCGCGGTCATAGCCTGGGCGGGTGACGCGATCGGGATCGATCTCGTCGTCGAAGCACAGGCCGAAGCGCCGGTCCTCGGTCCACACGACCGCGCCGGCGACCGAACCGAGATTGGGCAGCTCGGCGACGATCCGCTCGCCGACCTTGAGCACCTGATCGGTGGTGCCGCCGAGCCCGCCAGGCGAGACGTTGCGCACCATCATCGCGCGCGAACCGAAGCGGCGCGAGCTGAGCTCGGCGCGCAGCATCCGCTGCGTGCGCTGGCGGTTGTCGGGCGCCGGCTGCGCCTCATCCCAGAACTTGCCGCTATACGCCATCGCCTCAATCCCCAGCTTAGAACTTGTCACGACTTTATAGGATGGAGCCGCTCTGCCCGGGTCGCTTTAACCGCTTGTTGATTCGACTTTACGTGGAATCCCGGGCCCGCAATCGCGCTTAAGCGTACAGCTTTCCGCTTTTGTGATCGCCCGCGCGCACTTCGGGGCCGCCCCGGGTTGCAACCGCGCCGCGATTCTCCGATCAGGCGGCAACAGCTGCAGGGAGAATGGCATGAAGACGCGCGCCGCAGTCGCCTTCGAGGCGAAGAAGCCGCTCGAGATCGTCGAGCTCGATCTGGAGGGTCCCAAGGCGGGCGAGGTGCTGGTCGAGATCATGGCGACCGGCATCTGCCATACCGACGCCTATACGCTCGACGGCTTCGATTCGGAGGGCATCTTCCCTTCGGTGCTCGGCCATGAGGGCGCGGGTATCGTGCGCGAGGTCGGCGCGGGGGTGACCAGCGTGAAGCCGGGCGATCACGTGATCCCGCTCTACACCCCCGAGTGCCGCCAGTGTAAGTCGTGCCTCAGCGGCAAGACCAACCTCTGCACCGCGATCCGCGCCACGCAAGGCAAGGGCCTGATGCCCGACGGCACCACGCGGTTCAGCTACAAAGGCCAGCCGATCTACCATTATATGGGCTGCTCGACCTTCTCGAACTTCACCGTGCTGCCCGAGATCGCCGTGGCGAAGATCCGCGAGGACGCGCCCTTCCAGACCAGCTGCTATATCGGCTGCGGCGTCACCACCGGCGTCGGCGCGGTGGTCAACACCGCCAAGGTGCAGGTGGGCGAGAAGGTCGTGGTGTTCGGACTCGGTGGGATCGGGCTCAACGTGATCCAGGGCGCGCGGATGGTCGGCGCGGACGTGATCGTCGGCGTCGACATCAATCCCGACCGCGAGGAATGGGGCCGCAAGTTCGGCATGACCCATTTCATCGACGGCCGCGGCAAGGACCGTGCGGCAGTCATCGCCGAAGTGCTCGCGCTCACTGATGGTGGTGCGGACTATAGCTTCGACGCCACCGGCAATACCGAGGTGATGCGCACCGCGCTCGAATGCTGCCATCGCGGCTGGGGCGAATCGATCATCATCGGCGTGGCCGAAGCGGGCAAGGAGATCGCCACCCGCCCCTTCCAATTGGTCACCGGCCGCGTCTGGAAGGGCACCGCGTTCGGCGGCGCCAAGGGCCGGACCGATGTGCCGAAGATCGTCGACTGGTATATGAACGGCAAGATCGCGATCGACCCGATGATCACCCATGTCCTCAGCCTCGAGGAGATCAACAAGGGCTTCGACCTGATGCATGCCGGCGAGAGCATCCGTTCGGTGGTGGTGTACTGAGGAGAGCGCGGCGATGTTCACGCATGTGACGGTCGGCGCCGACGATCTCGACGCTTCGCGCAACTTCTACGACGCGACCTTCGCCGCATTGGGCGTCGCCGCGGGCGAGGTCGATTTCAAGGGGCGTGTGGTCTATCAGAGCCGGTTCGGGCGCTTCCTCGTCACGCGCCCGATCGACGGCGGCCCGGCCAGCCACGCCAATGGCGGCACGATCGGCTTCGCGGCGGACTCGCCCGAGGCAGCCTCGGCCTGGCACGACGCCGGCATGGCGCATGGCGGCACCAGCTGCGAGGATCCGCCCGGCGTCCGCCGCCTTGCCGATGGGCGCGAGCTTTACCTGGCCTATCTGCGCGATCCCGCGGGCAACAAACTCTGCGCCGTGCATCGGGTGCAAGCATGAACACGCAGTTCGACGTACTCATCGTCGGCGCCGGCCATGGCGGGGCGCAGGCGGCGATCGCGCTCCGGCAGGCGAAGTTCGAAGGCTCGATCGCGTTGCTCGGCGACGAGCCCGACCTGCCCTATGAACGCCCGCCGCTCAGCAAGGAATATCTCGCGGGCGACAAGCCGTTCGAGCGCATTCTGATCCGCCCCGAGCATTTCTGGGCGGAGCGCGACGTGACCTTGCTGCTCAGCCGGCATGTGGTCTCGGTCGATCCCGATGCCCACACCGTCACCACCGTCGGCGAGGGCGAGAGCATCGGTTATGGCAAGCTTATCTGGGCAGCAGGCGGCTCGCCGCGCCGCCTGCCTTGCGCAGGTCACGACCTCGTCGGCGTGCACACGGTGCGCACCCGCGAGGATGCCGACCGCATGGGTGCCGAACTGCCCGGGGTGACCACCGTGGTGGTGATCGGCGGCGGCTATATCGGGCTCGAGGCGGCGGCGGTGCTCGCCAAGCTCGGCAAGAAGGTGGTGCTGCTCGAGGCCCTCGACCGGGTGCTCGCGCGCGTCGCCGGCGAGCCGCTGTCGCGCTTCTTCGAGGCCGAGCATCGCGCGCACGGCGTCGAGATCCGGCTGGGTACGGTGGTGACCGAGATCGAGGGCCAGGACGGCCAGGTCTCGGGCGTGAAGCTCGTCGATGGCGAAATCATTCCGTGCGAGATGGTCGTGGTCGGCATCGGCATCGTGCCTGCGGTCGAGCCGCTGATCGCGGCCGGCGCGATCGGCGGCAACGGCGTGGCGGTCGACGCGCAGGGCCGTACCAGCCTGCCCGACATCTTCGCGATCGGCGACTGCGCGCGCCACGCCAACGGCTATGCCGGCGGCGACGAGATCCGCCTCGAATCGGTCCAGAACGCGCACGACCAGGCGAGCGTGGTGGCGAAGACCATCGCCGGACAGGAGGCATCCTATGACGCGGTGCCGTGGTTCTGGTCGAACCAGTACGACCTGAAGCTCCAGACCGTCGGCCTGTCGACCGGCTTCGACCAGGTGGTGACGCGCGGCGATCCGGCGACGCGCAGCTTCTCGATCGTCTACCTCAAGGGCGGACGGGTGATCGCGCTCGACTGCGTCAACGCAACGCGGGACTATGTGCAAGGCCGGAAACTGGTGCTCGATGGGGCGATGATCGCCCCGGAGAAACTGGCCGATGCGAGCGTGCCGCTGAAGGAAATGCTGGATTGATCGTCGTCCCGGCAGCGAAAGCCGGGACGATTATTGACTACAGTCCCCCGGGCATGACCGAGCTTCGACAGTCGAAAGGTTAGTAAAGGTTAGGCGAACGCCCATTTGTGCGCGTCTTGCCGGCGCACGCTTTGGCTTGCTGGAATGGGCATCGGACGGTCTCAAAAAAGCGGCCGGGCACTAGTCCGACCGGCTGAGCCAAGCAGAGGAAATCCAACATTTCAACGGCTTCGCACGTGAAGCCCACGGCGCTCCACATGTGCGACGCACCCTCGGTTCCGACGCCCCCTGCAATCCGCCACCTTGCTCCAATGCATGCCTGTTCGGCGAGCGCTTGCCGACCGCGGAAGCGGATTCGGCCTTCCATTTTCGTCAGACCAATATGCGCGAAATAGCGCGAATCAGGTCAGGCAAAAGTAGAAAAACCCCGAGAATCCTCAGCGTGCATCGCGTTAATAGTATGATATACAGAGATAATATCTCTCTATTGTGTCAGGCCAATTTCTCGATAGACCAGCGCACGCGCCCTCGCTTCGGGCGGGGCCGCGAGGCGGGGGCGCACGACCGGCACGCGTCGGCGGATAACAGGCACGACGGGATCCTCGCCGTGCGAACATGGAGGGAATGTCCTGATGATCACGCGATCTACATTTCGACGCGCCTGGAGCAGCGCGTTCGCACGGGCGGTACTGGTGGTGGCGATGGCCTTCATGGGTTTCACCAGCGTCGCGGCAGACGCCCAGACCCTGCTCCAGGCAAATTCCCGATACCCGCGCGTGCGCCTGCTCCCGAGCGGCGAGCTGATCGCCACGGTATTGCTGTTTCCCAACGATTATCGCGTCAAGGTCTTCTCCAGCACCGACAATGGCGCATCCTGGACCGCGGTCGGCATGGTCAGCGAAACGGATTGGGCGACGGTCCATACGAGCAGCCCCGACTTCATCATCCTGCCCAATGGCGACCTGATCCTCGGGATCGACGTCGATACGTCGAAATGCGCGACGTGCCGGAGCAAGATCAGGATCTTCCGGAGCACCGACAACGGCCGCAACTGGAGCTACCTGTCCACCGCGGCCACCGCGTCGAACAGCGAGGGCTTCTGGGAGCCCAATTTCTCGATCGCCGCCGACGGCGCGCTGGTGCTGACCTATGCGGACGAGACGAGCACCTGCTGCAGCCAGAAACTCGTGCGGACCCGCAGCTATGACAATGGCGCCACGTGGCAGGATCGCTCCAACCTGGTCGCACTCGGCACGTCCGCCACGCTGGAGGATCAGGATCCCCGGCGGCCGGGCATGCCGGTCGTGACCAAGCTCACCGACGGCACCGGGCGGTGGTTCATGACCTATGAGGTCTGCGGCCTGGCGGACCCGAACAATTGCCGGAGCCACTACAAGACGTCGACCGACGGCTGGAACTACGGTGCCACCGACAATATCGGGACGCCGATGACCGGGCATCTCGGGCGCTATTTCAACGGGACCCCGGTGAACAAGACCGTGCCCAACGGGATGCTGCTGTGGATGGGCCATTTCCTGCGGCTGGCCGACGGGACCTTCTCCGCAGCCAACGGCTATCTCATCTTCAAGAGCCCCAGCGGCAGTCCGGACGGTCCGTGGGAATCGATGAACGCGCCGGTCAGCGTGAACAACCCGCAGTCGCCGGGCTGCGAAGGCTATTCGCCGGGGCTGCAATGGGTGAACACCGCATCGGGCTATATTCTGATTCAGCTCACCTCGCGGCTCAACGCCACGACCAATGCTTGCGACATGTATTACGGGTCGGCGCCGCTCAACTGAGACGATGCCGATAATGTGCAGCTCGGCGGCGCGAGCCGCGTCGCCGAGCCTGTATTTCCGGAGGGGAGCATCGATCTTGCGGGGACGTGTGAGCAGCGCGACGGGCCACTGGCTCCTGGGCAGCGCGGTTGTCATCCTGACAATATTGGCGTTCGGCGCGTTCGTCCTCCCGGGCGATGGCGGATCGGATCAAGCCGGAGAGGTGCGGATTACGGATGCGCCGCCGGCGGCGCCGCCGGGCGGGTCCGCGATTTCGGTCGAAGCCGGGATGGCGCCGATCCCGATCGCGCCGACACGCGAAAACGGAAAGCGGGCCGAGGCCGGCACCCTGCTCGTGGCCTATGAAAAGCGGGATCGTAGCTGGGCGGCGCGTAGCGAGACGGCGATCCAGACGCTCATGCGCGGCATCCCCTATGTCGGAGGCAGCCACTATTTGAAGATCAAGTGCGCGGCCAGCGCATGCGAGGTTAGCGGCGTCGCCGACGCGGACACGGCGACCGGCTCGATGAAGCCGGTCTGGGAAGCGCTCGAACATGATACCGCCGGCGCCCAGCTCCGCGCACAAGGTCTGGAGCGGACTGCCGCGATATTCGACACCGGCAGAAGCGGCGACGAATTCAGAATCTACTATCGCCGCGCCGTTCCCGGGTCGCGCGAGTGATCCCGACATCATGTTCGGGCCGCCAGCTACGGCGCCTCGCTCGTATGCACGTGCAGATGGCCCGTGAGCGTACGATGCACCGGGCATTTGTCGGCGATCGCCATCAGCCGGGCGTGCTGCTCGGGCGTGAGGTCCCCGCTCAGCGCGATGGTGCGGAAGATCGCCTCGATCTTCGCGCCGGCTTCGGTGCAATGGTCGCAGTCCGCAGCATGGTTGCGGTCGTGCGTCAGGCGGATCGCAACGTCCTTGAGCGGAATCCCCTCGCGCTCGGCATAGATCTTCAGCGTCATCGAGGTGCAGGCGCCGAGCGCGCCGAGCAGCAGGTCATAGGGATTGGGCCCGCCATCCTCGCCGCCGACGCTCCGAGGCTCGTCGGCGATGATGCTGTGGCCCGGCGTACGGATGATCGTGCCGTATTTGCCGCCGGCATTGCCGACATAGACCTCGCCCTCGGCGACATGCGGCCGCTCGGCCTCGGGCGGCAGATAGCGCGACGCCCAGGCCGCGATCAGCCCCGCCACATAGGTCGAATCCTCGGGGCGGGTGAGCAAATGATCGGCGTCGTCGAGCGAGATGTAGCTCTTGGGATGGTGCGCCGCTTCATAGATGGCGCGCGCATTCTCGATCCCCACGATCGTGTCGCCCGGGGCATGGAGTACGAGCAAGGCGCGCTTGAGCCCGGCGATCCGCGCCTTGGCATCGCCCGCACGCACGGCCGCGAGAAAGGGCGCGCCGATGCGGAAGCTGCGTCCGCCGATCGTCACCTCGCCGTCGCCGTCGCGCTCGATCGCGGCGAGGTCGCCCTTGATGTTGTGGAGGACATGCGCGGGATCGAACGGCGCGCCGATCGTCACCACTGCCTTGGCTTCGGGAATCTCGTTCGCCGCGCACAACACGGCGGCACCGCCGAGGCTGTGGCCGATCAGGACGCAAGGCGCGCCGATCGTGCTGCGCAGATGGTCCGCCGCGGCGATCACATCGGCGATGTCGGCGACGAAGCCGGCATTGGCGAAGTCGCCGCCGCTGCCACCCAGCCCGGTGAAGTCGAAGCGCATCGTCGCGATGCCGGCGGCGGCGAGCGCCATGGTGATCCGGCTCGCGGCATGGCTCTGCATCGTGCAAGTGAAGCAATGCGCGAACAGGGCCACCGCGCGCACCGGTCCCACCGGCATCTCGATCCGCGCCGCGAGCTGCTGCCCGCCCGCCCCGGAAAATTTAACCGCCTGGCTCGCCATCGCATCCTCCGCACGCTCGTCGTCCGCGACTAGCAGATGACACGCGTGACAACACATATACCTTCGTAAGCGCTTCTTGACTTTTCCCCGCGAAACCGCGCCTCTGGGCCGGAAATTGGAGGGTTCCCCGCATGCTCAAGAAACTGCTCGGCGCGGCGGCGGCGTTCGCGCTTCTGGCGCCTGCCATGGCACCGGCCCAGACCGCCCCGGCACCTGCGAAGAGCGCGCCGGCGGTCGCGACGAAGGACGCCGATCCCGCTTTGTGGGTGATCAAGGACAAGGACACGACCATCTATCTGTTCGGCACGGTCCATGTGCTGAAGCCGGGCCTGAGCTGGTTCGACGAGGCGGTGAAGACCGCGTTTGACAAGAGCGACGAGCTGGTGCTGGAGATGGTCGAGCCCGACCAGGCGACGATGCAGGGGCTGATCCTCAAGACTGCGGTCAACCCGAAGGGTCCGACGATCACCGAACAACTGCCCGAGGACAAGCGCGCCGCCTATGCTGCGGAGATGGCCGATGCCGGCGCACCGAGCGCGGCGATGTTCGACCATTTCGATCCATGGTTCGTCGCGCTGACGCTGAGCCTCGCGCCCTTGCCCAAGCTTGGCTACGACCCCAATAGCGGCGCCGAGCGCACGCTTGCCGCG
>Ga0065165_1003619_pt1 | contig 10607 bp, 11 predicted proteins | sample AraplaMF_Cvi_mMF_FD_63813 | JGI IMG/M metagenome (GOLD analysis project Ga0065165, IMG submission 63813) | Arabidopsis root microbial communities from the University of North Carolina, USA - plate scrape MF_Cvi_mMF (version 2) (version 3) | ecosystem: Host-associated > Plants > Roots >... | reverse complement strand
GTCGACGCGATGTTCAGCGACAGCCGCAGCAGCGTGGTCAGCAGGATCACCGTCGGGAAGGCCGAGAAATCGAGCGGCCGCACCATGTAGGCCGCGACCATCATCACCATCAGCGCCATCGCGATGTTGAAGGTGAACAGCAGGTCGAGCGCGAAGGCCGGCAACGGCAGCACCATCATGGACAGCACCATGATGATGAAGACCGGCGCCATCAGCGCCTTGATCGCCTTGGCATGCGGGCCGAGCCAGCCCTGGATCTGTCGGATCAGCGGGTTCATTCAGTGTCCTCGGTGGCCTTCAGGCCGTGCTTGCCGCTCTTCGGGTTGTGCGGATCCAGCTCGTCCGGCACGTTCAGTTCGGGCAGCGCGCCCGGCAGCGCCACGCGGCCGCTGAGCGCGGCACGCAGCTGGTAGACGTAGGCGAGCACCTGGGCGACGGCGGCGAACAGCGCGGCCGGGATTTCGCGGTCGACCTCGGCATGGGCATACAGCGCGCGCGCCAGCACCGGGGCCTGCAGCACCGGCACCTTGGACTCCTTCGCGGTGTCGCGGATGCGCATCGCCATCAGGTCGGCCCCCTTGGCGACCACGCGCGGGGCGCCCATCTTGCCTTCGTCGTACTTCAGCGCGACGGCGTAGTGGGTCGGGTTCATCACGACCAGGTCGGCGGTGGGCACCGCGGCCAGCATGCGGCGATTGGCCATCTCGCGCATGCGGGCGCGGATCTTGGCCTTGATCTCCATGTTGCCTTCGACTTCCTTGTGCTCCTGCTTGACTTCCTGGTGGCTCATCTTCAGGCGCATCGCGTGCAGCTGGCGCTGCAGCGGCACGTCGACCGCGGCGAAGAGCGCCAGCGCCACCAGCACCAGCAGCATGCCGCCGACGAGGGTGGCGCCGACATGCGACAGCGCCTGCGGAAGCGGCATCGACAGCGCGCCAGCGAACATCTCGACGTGCGAGCGCAGGTACATCGCGCCGATGCTGCCGAGGATCAGCGCCAGCACGGCGCCCTTGATCGCCTCGATCAGCTGCTGCTTCGAGAACAGCTTGCCCATGCCGGTGATCGGGTTGAACTTGTCGAACTTGGGCGACAGCGGCTTGAGGGTCCAGACCCAGCCGCCGGCCGCGACGGCCACCGCGATGCCGACGACCATCATCAGCAGGCCCATCGGCAGCACGACCCACAGCAGCTTGTGCGTGAGTTCGGCCAGGCGCTCGCCCATCGCCTCGGGGTTCTTCGCGATCACCGCGTTGAACTGCAGGCCGGACGCGAGCAGCTGCTGCAGCCAGCGCGACAGCATCGGCGCCACCGCCACCAGCGCCGCGCCACCGACCGCGACCGCCGCGAAGTGCGACAGGTCGCGCGACCGCGCGACCTGGCCCTCGGAGCGGGCCTTGTCGAGTCGGCGCTGTGTTGCGGGTAGGTTGCGGTCTTGGTCGGACATGGCGGGGGCGGTGATGCGCTCCCGCGATTGTTCCGGGGTGTGGGCGGAACTTGAGGCGGATCAGAGGGGGGAAAGCGGCGCTGTTCTTGTCTTGATGCTGCGTCCTAATTGGAACCTGTAGCCCGCCTTCGTTACAAAGCCGTGGCGCTTCGGAGGAATCCGAAAGCTGACCCGATTTGAAGATCAAACCTTCTCAATGCAGAAAGAGACCATGACCGACAGAATCAAACCTTTACCCAGATCAGCCAGCTGTGGTTCCTTGCCGAGGCACGACACGACGCCCTGGAACGCACATCCAATCAACAAAGCCAAAACCGGGGCGAGGACTCAGTTGAATGACGCGTCGCTTGCGCCCATTCCAGAGCATCTCGCAGCTTCTCGCCCCGAAGCGGAAAAGCTGATACGCATCCTGCAAACAATCAACGCCGAGAGCGTGCACATCCGGTCATACCTTTACCCCTCGGCGGAAAGTGATATATCGACCCTCGAAACAAGTGCCCCGCAAGTGGTTTCGAGCAGCTTGAAGAAGGTGGCTGCTTCGGTGAAGGCGCTTGAATCTTCTTCCACCGCAGCAGATGTCTGCGACATCGTGAAACAGTGGAAAGAAATCGAGACCGCCGGAACCAGATTTCAGATGTCCGAAGTGATGGTTGGCCTGTCCAACTTGGTTCAAGCCATTGCGAACTGCCTGGGTTGGGACAAGCCCTGGGCCGGATCATTCAGCTGGCCCCCCACGCGCCAATGAGAACGTGCAACGGTTCTTCCTGCCTCACTGAAACCGGCTCAGCATCTGCTCCAGCGCCATCGTGAACGGCGCCTGCATCATCGGCAGGGTCAGCAGCACGCCCACCAGGCCAACGCCCAGCGTGATCGGGAAACCGACCGCGAAGATGTTCATCTGCTGGGCGATGCGCGAGATCACGCCCATCACCAGGTTCACGAACAGCAGCATCGTGATCATCGGCAGCGCGATCCACAGCCCGAGCTTGAACACCTCGCTGCCCCACAGCTGAGGCTGCAGCACATGCAGGAAGCTGAACGGCTCGGCCGTCACCGGGAAGGCCTGGAAGCTCTGCACCATCGCGGCGATCATCAGCAGGTGGCCGTTGATGATGATGAACAGCCAGCCGACGACGATGCCGAAGAAGCGCCCCACCGCGTTGCCTTCGGCGCCGCTCATCGGGTCGAAGAAGCCGGCGAAGTTCAGCCCCATCTGCAGCCCGACCAGTTCGCCGGCGAACTCGATCGCGGCGAACACGATGCGCGCCGAAAACCCGAGCGTGATGCCGATCAGCACCTGCTGCAGCACCACCGCATAGAGCAGCGGCGAATCGAGCGGGATCACCGGCATCGCCGGCAGCGAGGCCTGCGCGCTGATCGTGATCAGGAAGGCCAGGCCGACCCGCACCCGCACCGGCACGTTCTTCTGCGACAGCAGCGGCGCGCTGCTGAACAAGGCCAGCACGCGGATGAACGGCCACAGCAGCGGCGTCAGCCACGCGGCGAGTTGGCCGTCGGTGAAGGTCAGCATGATTTCTTCGGCACCAACCCTTCGACACGGGCCCTCGACAGGCTCGGTCCCTGCTCAGGGCGAACGGGTTTTTTCAACCGACCACCGTCGGGATCGAGGTCAGCGTGCGCTGCACGTACTCGACCAGCGTGTTCAGCATCCACGGCCCGGCGACCATCAGCACCGCGACCGCGGCGACGATCTTCGGCACGAACGACAGCGTCTGCTCGTGGATCTGCGTGGCCGCTTGGAAGATGCTGACCAGCAGGCCGACGCCCAGCACCACCAGCAGCACCGGGGCCGAGACCATCAGCAGCAGGTAGAGCCCTTGCTGGCCCAGCGTGAAGACTTGTTGCGAATCCATCGTCGTCGTCTCTTCAGGTGGCGAAGCTGGCGGCCAGCGACCCCAGCAGCAGGTTCCAGCCATCGGCCAGCACGAACAGCATCAGCTTGAACGGCAGTGCGACCAGCACCGGGCTCAGCATCATCATCCCGAGGCTCATCAGCACGCTGGCGACGATCATGTCGATCACCAGGAACGGGATGAAGATCAGGAAGCCGATCTGGAACGCGCTCTTCAGCTCGCTGGTCACGAAGGCCGGCACCAGCACCTTGAAGGGCACGTCGGCCGCCTTCACCGCGGGGTCGACCTTGGCCAGCTTCGAGAACAGCATCAGGTCGGCCTGACGCGTCTGCTTCAGCATGAAGGCGCGCATCGGCACCTCGCCGCGCTTCAGCGCTTCGTCGAACGCGATCTTGTTTTCCGAATACGGCTGGTAGGCGTCGGTGTAGACCTTGTCGAGCGTCGGGCTCATCACGAAGAAGGTCAGGAACAGGCTCAGCCCGATCACCACCTGGTTCGGCGGCGCCGACTGCGTGCCCATCGCCTGGCGCAGCAGGCTCAGCACGATCACGATGCGGGTGAAGCCCGTCATCATCAGCAGCACGGCCGGCAGGAACGACAGCGCGGTGAAGAACAGCAGCGTCTGGATCGGCACCGAGTAGCTGGTGCCGCCCGCGCCCTGCCCCACCAGCAGCGGCAGCGCACCGTTGCCGGCCGGTGCAGCCTGGGCTAAAGCCACTGCAGGAACGGCCGACAACACCGTCAAGGCAGCGATCGTGCCGATGCGGCGCACGCGGGCTGAAGAAAAAAAGCGCTCAGCGTTCACCGGTCGATCCTTGGTCGCGGCGCAGGCGGGAAAGAATCTGCGCGAAGGCCGGATGGACCGCCGGCATCTGCGGCGGCGCCGCTTCGGCCTGCGGCGCCATGTTGTGCAGCACCGTGATGTTCTGCGGCGTGACGCCGAGCACCAGCCAGCGGCGCTCGTCGCCCTGGCCCACTTCGACGGCCACCAGCCGCTGGCTCGACGACAGCGGCAGCGCGGCCACGCTGCGCATCACGCCCAGCCCCCCGGCGCCGCCCATCGGCGTGCGCTTCAGCAGCCACAGGGCCACCGGGATCATCGCGATGATCGCGACGAACCACATGAACGACGTGATCGCAGGCGACATCGCTCAGGCACCCTTGCTCAGGCGGCGCATGCGCTCGCTGGGGGTCACGATGTCGGTCAGCCGGATGCCGAACTTGTCGTTCACCACCACGACCTCGCCCTGCGCGATCAGGTAGCCGTTGACCAGCACGTCCATCGGCTCGCCGGCCAGCGCGTCGAGCTCGACCACCGAGCCCTGCGCCAGCTGCAGGATGTGCTTGATCGGGATGCGGGTGCGACCCAGTTCCACGGTGAGCTGCACCGGGATGTCCAGGATCATGTTGATGTCGTTCGGCGCCGACGGTCCCGCGCCGGACGCGAAGTTCGTGAACGCCACCGGCGACACCTGCTCGGCGGCGTTCTGCACCTCGGAGGCAGTCTCGGGCTTGGTTTCGGCGAGTGCGGCGGCCCACTCGGCGGCCATCGCGTCCTCTTCGGACGGCGCTGCGTTGTCAGCTGACATTGTTTTCCCCCAACCAGCTCATCGACGAGCCGGTCAACAGTTGATCGATCTTCAAGGCGTACTTGCCGTTGGAGGTTCCGTAGTGGCAGTCGAACACCGGCACGCCCGACACCTTGGCCTGGATGCCGGCCTGCAGGTCGAGCTCGATGAAATCGCCGGGCTTGAACGACAGCAGCTGCTCCACGGTGGCCGGCGCCTGCGCAAGCTCGGCCACCAGCTCGACCTCGGCCGACTGGATCTGCTGCTTCAGCAGGTTGACCCAGCGCTTGTCCGGCTCGTTGCTGTCGCCCTGGATGGTCGAATACAGCACGTCGCGGATCGGCTCCAGCGTCGAGTACGGGATGCAGAAATGGATCGTGCCGGTGGTGTCGCCGATCTCCAGCGTGAAGCTGGTGGCCACGACGATCTCGCTCGGCGTCGCGATGTTGGCGAACTGCGGCTGCATCTCCGAGCGCTGGTATTCGAGCTCGAGCGGGTAGATGCCATGCCAGGCCTTCTTGTATTCCTCGGTCACCACGTCGACCAGGCGCGTGATGATGCGCTGCTCGGTCGGCGAGAAATCGCGGCCCTCGATGCGGGTGTGGAACTTGCCGGCACCGCCGAACAGCGAATCGATGACGGCGAACACCAGCGTCGGGTCGCACACCACCAGGCCGCTGCCGCGCAGCGGGCGCACCGAGACGATGTTGAAGTTGGTCGGCACGACGATCTCGCGCAGGAAGGCGCTGTACTTCTGCACCTTGATGCCGCCGATCGAGATCTCCGGGCTCTTGCGGATGAAGTTGAACAGCCCGATGCGGATGTTGCGGGCGAAGCGCTCGTTGATGATCTCCATCGTGGGCATGCGCCCCCGAACGATCCGCTCCTGGCTGGCAATGTCGTAATTGCGGATGCTGCCGTGCTGGACCTCTTCCTCTTCCAGCTTCTGGCTCTCTCCGGTGATGCCTTGCAACAGCGCATCGACTTCGTCTTGCGAAAGGATCTGCTGGTTCATGGCGTGGGCCCGGTCGTGACGACGGTGGCCTGCATCACTGGATGATGAAGGTGGAGTAGTGCACGTGCGTGACCGGGTTGTGCACCGCGGCCTTGCGCTTCTTCTTGCCCTTCTTCGACTTCGGGGCGTCGTCGCCGTCGGCGTCATCGGCATCGACTTCGATGCCCAGCGGCAGCACGGCTTCGCGCATCACTTCCTTCGCGAGCTGGATCTTGCCGTCGCCGTCGAGCAGCTGCTGCGAGGTCTTGTGCGACATCACCATCAGGATGCCGCTGCGGATCGCCGGCATGTACACCTTCAGCTGCTCGGCGAATTTCGGGTCGTCGACTTCCAGCGTGACGCCGATCTGCGCGAAGCGCTCGGCGTCCTTGTCGGCCAGGTTGACGACGAACACATCCAGCGGCACGAAGGTGGGGACGCCCTTGTGCTCGTCCTTGGCATGCTTCTCGGGCGTGGCGGCGGCAGCGTCCTCGCCGTCTTCCTCCTCGGCCGCGGCGGCGGCCGCGGCGGCCTTCTTCTTCATGACCACGACGGCGCCGCCACCGCCGACCACCAGCGCGAGCACGGCGGCCACGATGATGATCAGCTTCTTCTTGCCCTTCGGGGCTGCACCGGCGGGGGCGTCGGCGACGGCAGTGGACATGGAATTTCCCTCGATGGCCTCCCGTTCGACAGCGCCACGACGGCGCCGCACTCGCGGGTTGCAATGGGGAAATTATGGAAAGCCGGGGAAATTCCTAAAGCGCGAAAAGCGGGGGAAAACCGCGCCGTTCGGCAACTCAGGCGTAGAGGTCGACGCCACCGGCCGACACGCGGGTCGTGATGCGCCGGGGCGCTGCCTCGGCCGCCTCGGCGCCGCCGGTCGCACGCGAACGCGAACCGCCGCGCTCGCCCGAATCGCCACGGCCATCCGACGCGCCCTGGCGCGCCTGTTGCGACACACCGCCACCGGTCAGCGTGAAGCCGGCATCGCGCAGCGCGGACGCCAATTCGGGCAGCCCACTCTCGATCAGCTGGCGGGTGCTCGCCATGTCGGCACCGAAATCGACCTGCGCCTGGCTGCCGTCGATCGCGATCTGCACCGAGATCGGCCCCATCTCGGCCGGGTTCAGGTGCAGTTCGGCCTGCTGCACGCCGTCGGCGGCCAGCAGGCTGACCTGCACGCCCAGCGCTTGCGTGAAATCCGGCGCATCCACCGGCGTCGGCAGCGCGACGACGGTCGGCGCCTCGGCCGGCGCGCTCGGCGCGGTCGCGGCCAGCCCGGCGGCCAGCAGCGCGCCACTGGCCGGTGCGGCATCGGTGCGCGCGCTGTCGGCAGCGCCGTGCACCTGGGCCGCCACCTCGCGGAACGACGCGCTCTTGTCGGCCGCCTCGGCAAGCAGCTTGGCCGCCGGTGCGTCGGCGCCCTGCAGTGGCGCCGCGCGATCGGCGCGTGCGCCGGGAGCATCGCCACCGAGCCGGCGCGCGCCACGGGCGCCGCCTTCACCGCCGGGCTTGCCGCCCGGCGCGTCGCCGGATTCCGCCTCGCCAGCCTCCGCCTGGCCGCGGCCCAGCTTGCCGCCGGCCTGCGTGCTCGCGGCCGGCAGGTTCAGCCCGGCCAGCCAGCTGCCGAGAGACGGGTCGAGCCCGGTCGGCGACGCAGCGCTGTCGGACGACGCGGCCTCGGTCGTATCGGCTTCCGGCGCGGTGTCGGCCTCGGTCGTGGCCTCGGCGTCGGCCGGGGCGTCGGTCTTCTGCCCGCGCTGCGCGCGCTCCGCCGCGGCAGTGGCGGGCGCTTGAGCAGCCTTCGGTGCGGCAGGCGCCGGCGACGTGCCGGGCTTCGTCGTCGGCACGCGCGGCGCGGCGGGTGCCGGCGCGGCAGCGGCCGGCGTCGCCTGCGCCTGCTGGCGCTGCTTCAGCATCTGCGAGAACGCGTTGGCATGCGGCGCTTCGGGCGACGGCGCAGGGGCCGGCGCGACCGCCAGCGGGTTGTTCGCGGAAAAGATCGGCAGGGACGACGACACGGCAGCGGACATGAAAGTGCCTGGGCAGTGGATTCAGCGGTGGATCGGAAAAAGAAGCGGATCGGCGCAGCGGCGCTCAGACCACGGGCGACGCGCCCGCCTGGCTCAGCCGGTTCCAGGCGGCCCGCGCAGCGAACTCGTCGGTCTGCTTCTGCTCGCGGCGGTCGGCCAGCAGGCGCATCTCCTGCAGCCGGCGCTCCAGCAGCTTGCGCACCGACGCGACGCGCATCTCCTGCTCGTGCAGCAGCTGCAGCATGCGTTCGACCCTTCCCTGCGCATGGATCACCACGCGCTGCTGCTGGTCGATCGCCAAGGTCAGCCGCTGCATGAAGCCCTGGTAGCACTGCATCAGGTCCATCGAACTGCTGCGGCTGAACTGCTCGCGAAAACGCGCTTCGTACTCGCCGCGATAAGTCACCAGCTGCTCGGCCTGGGCCGAGGCCGCGGCCTGCGCATCGGTCGCGCGGCGCGATTCGGCCATCGCCGCATCGCGCTCGCGCTCGGCCTGACCCAGCAGCGCCATCAACGGTTCAATCGAACGATCATTGTTCATCGGGATACTCCTTCAATCGCCGTGATCAGGTGCCGAACAACTTGCGCAGGTCGCGCACGCTGTTGTTCAAGCTGGCCGGTTTGTTCATGCCCTGCTGCAGCAGCTCGACCATCGGGCCGTGCAGCTTGACGGCGGCATCGAGCTCGCCGTCGTGGCCGGGCGAATACGCGCCCAGCTGGATCAGGTCGCGCGCCTTCGTGTACTTCGCGCTCAGCTGGCGGAAGCGCCGCGCCGCGTCGATGTGCTCCTGCGGGCTGACGTTGTTCATCACCCGCGAGATCGAGCGCTCGATGTCGATCGCCGGGTAGTGCCCGGCCTCGGCCAGCTCGCGCGACAGCACGATGTGGCCGTCGAGGATGCCGCGCGCCGCATCGGCGATCGGATCCTGCTGGTCGTCGCCTTCGCTCAGCACGGTGTAGAACGCGGTGATCGAGCCGACGCCGTGGATGCCGTTGCCGCTGCGCTCCACCAGCTGCGGCAGCTTCGCGAAGCAGCTCGGCGGGTAGCCCTTGGTGGCCGGCGGCTCGCCGATCGCCAGCGCGATCTCGCGCTGCGCCATCGCGAAGCGGGTCAGCGAATCCATCAGCAGCAGCACGTGCTGGCCGCGGTCGCGGAAGTGCTCGGCGATCGCGGTCGCATAGCTCGCGCCCTGCAGCCGCGTCAGCGGCGGCGCATCGGCCGGCGCGGCCACCACCACCGAGCGGCGCAGGCCTTCTTCGCCGAGGATGTCCTCGATGAACTCCTTGACTTCACGGCCGCGTTCGCCGATCAGGCCGACCACGATCACGTCGGCCGCGGTGTAGCGCGCCATCATGCCGAGCAGCACCGACTTGCCGACGCCGGTGCCGGCGAACAGCCCGATGCGCTGGCCGCGGCCGACGGTCAGCATCGCGTTGATCGCGCGCACCCCGGTGTCCAACGGCTGGCGGATCGGGTCGCGGTCCATCGCGTTGATCGGGCGGCGCACCAGCGGCTCGTTGTGCACGCTGCCGAGCGGCCCCTTGCGGTCCATCGGCATGCCCTGCGAATCGACGACGCGGCCGAGCAGCCCGTCGCCCATCGGCAGGTGCAGCGTGCGGTCTTCGCTGCGCCGCCATTGGTGCTGGACCGCACCGAGCAGCAGCGGCACGATCGGCGACGGCCGCGGCACGACGCGCGCGCCGCTTGCCAGCCCGTGGATCTCGCCGGTGGGCATCAGGTAGGCACGGTCGCCCGAGAAGCCGACCACCTCGGCCAGCACCGGCGGCTGGCCGTCCATGCGCACCTCGCAGACCGAGCCGACCGGCACGCGCAGGCCGGCGGCCTCGAGCACGAGCCCGGCCACGCGCACCAGCGTGCCCTGGGTCTCCAGCGGCATCGCATCGGCCGAGAAGCTCTTCAGGTCGCCGAGGTAGCGCTGCCACTTCTCGTTCGCGGATCTGTCGGCGGTGGCGACCGCGCTGGATTCCTGTTTCGACGTGATCATGCGGGCTCACCGTTCTCGTCGATCTCGGGCAACGGTGCTTCGTCGCCTTCCCATTCCTGTTCGCAGCCGAGCGACGCGGCGACCCGGCGCCAGCGCGCCTCGAGCGTCGCGTCGATCACGCCGATGTCGGACTCGACCAGGCAGCCGCCGCGCAGCACCTCGGCATCGGACAGCAGCCGCGCGCCGCGCGCGGCCAGCACGTCGGCCGCGCCCTGCGCGACCAGCGCATGGTCGTCCGGGTGCACGCGCACGGTGATGTGGCGGGCACTCAGCAGCAGCGTGTCGATCGCCTCGGTCGCGACCACTGCCACCAGCTCGGGCCGCACGCTCAGCTCGCTGCGCACCATCTGCTTGGCGAGTTGCGTCGCGGTGACGGCCAGCGCGCGGGCCATGTCCTGCTGCAGGTCGTCGAGCTGCTGGCCGAAACCCTGCACGAGCGCGCCGACCTGCGCGGTGACCTGCGCCGCGTAGCTCTGCTTGAAGCCGTCGAGCGCGACCAGGCCGTCGCGGTAGCCGTCCTGGTAGCCGGTCTGGCGCACCTGCTTGAGCTGCGCCATCAGTTCGTCGACCGGGTTCGGCGCCGGCGGGGCCGGCGGCTCGGGCCGGTGCACGCCGGGGTTCGGCGCCTCGTTGCCGCCGGACAGCGAGCCGGGCGTCCAGGCAGCGAACGAGTTCAGTTCCTCGC
>Ga0065165_1003615_pt1 | contig 10615 bp, 11 predicted proteins | sample AraplaMF_Cvi_mMF_FD_63813 | JGI IMG/M metagenome (GOLD analysis project Ga0065165, IMG submission 63813) | Arabidopsis root microbial communities from the University of North Carolina, USA - plate scrape MF_Cvi_mMF (version 2) (version 3) | ecosystem: Host-associated > Plants > Roots >... | reverse complement strand
GATGCAGGCTTTCCTGGTGCTCCACGCGGATGTGGAAATCGCTCAAGGCCGCGTCGGCGTCCAGCGCCTTCTGGATGCGGCGCGCCGCGTCCTCGCAGAACATCAGGTTGCCGCCGTTGGCCAGCGCGAAGGCCTGTTCGTCCTCGCGCTTAACCGCGGTCTGCACCGGCGTGCCCAGCGCCTGCTCGGCGCGGTCGATCAGCTGGATCAGGTCGAAGCTGCTGCCTTCGGCGATGCGCACGCGCAGCCGCGCCACGCTGCGCTGCGCATGCGGCGTGGCGACGATGCCGCGCTCCGAACCGAGCCAGGCCAGCACGGTGGCATGGTCGAGCGGTGCGGTGGCTTCGAAGTCCCTGGCGAACTGGTCCTGGATCAGCTGCCGCGACAGCGCGGCCGAGGCCGGGCAGGTGGACGAATAGACCACCTCGGTGCCGTACTCCAGCAGGAACTCCTCGCCCACCATGCTCGCTTCGATGCACACCGGATACGCGCGCCAGCCGCTGTTGCCGCTGCGCAGTGCCGGGCGGCGCACCAGTTGCTCGAAGCGGATGCTGAGGCAGGCGCGGTCGGATAGATCCTTGTGCGATTCCAGGAAGGCCCGCAGCAGTTCGCGCAGCGACTGGGCCGTCACCGCCTGCGTGCTCAGCGCATGCTCCACCAGCAGATACAGCCGCGACATATGGATGCCGCGCTGGTCCGGCCGATGCAGGTTGACGAAGGCGCCGACCCGCGCGCTGGCGCGCTGCGGCTCGCCGTCGCCGGCGTCGAAGCGCACCGGCACCTCGATGCCGTCCATGCCGACCCAGTCCAGCGCGCCGGCCAGGTGCGGCTGCGCGTGATGGGCGACGTCGGGAAGCAGGCGTGCGGTTTGTTCGTGGGTGTACATGGGAAACCCTTCAGACGGGCATCGTAGCCGCGTGCCCTGACCTGCCTATCTTGGGACAGTGCACGCCCGCGGCAATAGCGCGGGCTCGGAAATGCCGCGCCGGCCGGCGCTCAGCCGGCCGCACGCTGCCATTGGCGCGCCGCGCGCCAGGCCTGCCAGGCCGTGCCGAAGCCGCTGCGCGACAGGCCGCTGCGCAGCACGGCCAGCGGGTCGGTGGCCTTGGCGGCGCGGCGGGCCAGCACGCGGCCGGTATCCGATTCCAGCGCGCGGAATACGCTCAGCGGTCCCGGCAGGCGCCCGGCATCGCGCCAGGCGGTGGCGAGGTCGCCGAGCTGGGCGCGGATCGCCTGCTCGCGCGCGGGGTTGTCCTTGCGCAGGTCGCCGCGGCTGAGGCCGAAGCGCGCCATGCGCGCCATCGGCAGCGACAGGCGGTCGCGGTCGGCGTCTTCCTCCACCCGCAGCAGGGCGAACAGCAGGTGCGACAGCGTGGCGACCCGCGCGGCCTGTTCGGCGGACGCGGATTCGCCATACCACCAGGCCGTCTCCAGCGCGGCCAGCGCGCCATGCAATTGGCCGCTGGCGGCCAGCTGCGCATCGAAGTCGGCGGCGGTGCCCTCTTCCAGCTGCGCCATGCCGGCCAGCACCGGCGCCAGCCAGCGCTCGGCCGGCATGCGGCGCGCGCGTTCGTCGTCGAACAGCACCTGGGTCAGCGGATGGCGGCCGCCGCTGGCGGCGGCACCGGCGAGTTCCTCGGCCCACCAGTTGAGCTTGACCGCGGCCACCTGCGGCTCGCGGATGCCGTAGGCGGCGGACAGCAGTTCCTGTTCCAGCGCGGCCAGCGCGATATGCCCGGGATAGCGCGCGCCATCCACGAAGGCCAGCGCGATGCGCTGGCGCGGCTGTACCGCCAGCCACTTGTCGACGTAGCTCTGCAGCGGGCCGCTGGATTCGGCAGCGGTCATGCCGCGACGGCGCCGCGCTGGAGCAGCACGGTGAGCTCGGACGGCGCATCCAGCACCAGGTCGGCGTTCCAGGCGTGCGGATCGCCGCCGTCCAGATAACCCCAGGCCGCGGCCACGGTGCAGCAACCGGCGGCAGCGCCGGCCAGCACGTCGCGGCGGTCGTCGCCGACGAACAGGCAGCGCACCGGGTCCAGCCCCGCGCGCTCGCAGGCCAGCAGCACCGGCGCGGGGTCCGGCTTCTTCACCGGCAAGGTGTCCCCCGACACCACCGCGCAGGCACGCCCGGCCCAGCCCATCTGCCGCACAATCTCGTCGGTGAGGAAGCCGGGCTTGTTGGTGACGATGCCCCAGCGCAGGCCCTGCGCCTCGATCAGGGCGAGCAGGGGTTCCACACCGTCGAAAGCGCGCGTCTGGCGCGACATGACGTCCTGGTAGAGCTCCAGGTAGCGCGGCACCAGCGCCAGCACGCCGGCCTGGTCGAGCGCGGGAAAGCCGACGCCGATCAGCGCGCGCGAACCGCGCGACACCACTTCGCGCACCGGCTCGTAGGCCGGCACCGGAGCGCCCTGCTCCGCGCACAGCGCCACCAGGGCGTCGTACAGGTCGGGGGCGCTGTCGAGCAGGGTGCCGTCGAGGTCGAACAGCACGCCTTGAAGGTCTTGCGGGAGTGGTTTCATCAGGAGCGGGGCTTTAGGCAGGTTTGCGCGCGCACAGCACGTAGTTGACCGAAGTGATGCGGCCCAGCCAGGCCTTGCGGTTCACCGGGTTGTAGCCGAGGCCGGTGACGTCCTCCAGTTCCAGCCCGGTGTGGCGCAGCAGGCGGCCCAGCTCGGACGGCTTGAGGAACTTGCCGTAGTGGTGCGTGCCGCGCGGCAGCATGCGCAGCAGGTATTCGGCGCCCAGGATGGCCGCGCCGAATGCGGCCGGCGTGCGGTTGATGGTGGACATGAAGACCAGGCCGCCGGGGCGCACCAGGTTCGCCAGGTCGGCCACCAGCGCGGCCGGATCCGGCACGTGCTCGATCAGCTCCATGCAGCACACCGCATCGAACGAAGCCGGTTCCGCGGCCGCCAGCGCGGCCGAGGACTGCACGCGGTAATCCACGTTCAAGTTGGATTCGTGCAGATGCAGCCTGGCCACCTCGATAACCTTCTCGCCCAGGTCGATGCCGGTGACCTCGGCGCCGGAGCGCGCCAGCGCCTCGCTGAGCAGGCCGCCACCGCAGCCCACGTCGGCGACGCGGGCGCCGCGCAGGTCCATGCGGGCCGCCACGTAGCCCAGGCGCACCGGGTTGAGGTCGTGCAAGGGACGCGATTCGCCGTCGGGATCCCACCAGCGGGCGGCCAGCTTGCCGAAGCGGGCGATTTCGTCGGGGCTGACGTTAGGCGAGGCTTGCATGGGGGTACCTCTGGGGGTGTTGCTTGCGGGGAGGCCGTAGCTTAACGCGCGTGCCACTCGTGAACGGTGAAATCCCACCCGCCGCTGACATAGGCCGGATCGGCATGGACCATCGCCATGGCCTGGGCCAGGTCGTCGCCGAACAGCAGGTAGGCGCCGCCGCTGCCGTCGGCGAAGCCGCCGGTCAGTTCCAGCCGGCCGCCGGCGCGCAGGCCTTCCAGGTAGTCGCGGTGCGGCTGCACCACGGCCGGGTCGAACCGCGCGTTGCGCATCACCAGCACCAGATAACGCTGCATGGATTCAAACCCCCGCGTCGATGGCGGCGATGCGGTCGCGCCAGGCATGGGTGCGGGCGCGGATGCCGTCCACGTCCATGTCCACCAGCACGCGCCCGGCCAGCTTGCGGCGGCCGGCGATCCACACGTCGGTGACCTGGTGGCGGCCGGTGGCGTAGACCAGCTGCGAGGCCACGTGGAACAGCGGCTGGGTTTCCAGGTCCGACAGCCGCACCGCGGCAAGATCCGCCTGCTTGCCGGCTTCGATCGAACCGATCCGGTCTTCCAGGCCCATCGCCCTGGCGCCGTTGAGCGTGGCCGCGCGCAGCGCGTAGGCCGCGTCGAAGGCGGCGGCATCGTTCGACACCGCCTTGGCCAGCATGGCGGCGGTGCGCATCTCGCCGAACATGTCCAGGTCGTTGTTGGAGGCGCAGCCGTCGGTGCCGATCGCCACGTTGACGCCGGCCCGGCGCAGCTGTTCGGCCGGGCAGAAGCCGGAGGCGAGCTTGAGGTTGGACTCCGGGCAATGCACCACCGACACGCCGGCCTCGGCGCAAGCGGCGATCTCGCCCTCGGTCAGCTGGGTCATGTGCACGGCGATCAGGCGGTCGTTGACCAGCCCCAGCTGCTGCAGGCGCTGGAACGGACGCAGGCCGGACTTCTGCTTCTCTTCCTCCACCTCGTGCGCGGTCTCGTGCGTATGCAGGTGCACCGGGATGTCGAGCTGGTCGGCCAGCACGCGGATGCGCTCGAAGCTCTGGTCCGACACGGTATACGGCGCATGCGGCGCGAACGCGGTGCCGATCAGCGCGTCGCCGCGGAAGCTGTCGTGCACTTCGGCCGCGCGCTCGAAGTATTCGTCCTGGGATTTGGCCCAGGCGGTGGGGAACTCGATCACCGGCAGGCCGACCGTGGCGCGGAAGCCCAGGCGCCGGTAGGTGGCGCCGATCACGTCGGGGAAGAAATAGTTTTCGTTGGCGCAGGTGGTGCCGCCGCGCAGCATCTCAGCCACCGCCAGCTCCACGCCGTCGCGCACGAACTCCGGCCCGATCACCTGGCCTTCCACCGGCCAGATGTGCTGCTGCAGCCACACCATCAGCGGCAGGTCGTCGGCCAGGCCGCGCAGCAGGGTCATGGGGTTGTGCGTATGCGTGTTGACCAGGCCGGGGATCAGCGCGTGCTCGCCCAGCTCGACGCGTTCGCGCGGCGCGTAGGCGGCGCGCGCGTCGGCGATCGGCAGCACGGCGACGATGGCGCCCTGGTTTACCGCGACGGCGTGGTTTTCCAGCACCACGGCGTGCGGCTCGACGGGGACGACCCAGCGCGCTTCGATAACCAGATCAATCACAGTGCTGCCGGGGTTCATGCGCTACCTCGCCGATTCGGTTCCAGAAAACATCTATAAAAAAACGGCACGGCGTCCGTGAGGCTGCCGTGCCGTTCGATGTCGCCGCCGCGATTATTTACCGACGCGGCTGACGTATTCGCCCGTGCGGGTATCGACCTTGATCACTTCGTCGGTGGTGACGAACAGGGGCACGCGCACCACGGCGCCGGTTTCCAGCGTGGCCGGCTTGCCGCCGCCGCCGGAGGTGTCGCCGCGCAGGCCGGGGTCGGTCTCGGTGATCTTCAGCTCGACGAAGTTCGGCGGCTGCACCACGATGATCTCGCCGTTGAACAGGGTGACCACGCACTCTTCCTCGCCCTTCAGCCACTTCGCCGCGTCGCCCACGCCGACCTTGCCGGCCTGGTGCTGCTCGAAGGTTTCCTGCTGCATGAAGTGCCAGTACTCGCCGTCGGAGTACAGGTACTGCATGTCGGTGTCGACCACGTCGGCGACTTCGAAGCTGTCGCTGGACTTCATGGTCTGCTCGGTGGTGCGGCCGTTCTTCAGGTTGCGGATGAAGATGCGGGTGAAGGCCTGGCCCTTGCCGGGCTTGATGAAGTCCGCGTCGGTGATGACCCACGGGTCGTTGTTGTGAAGGATCTTCATACCCTTCTTGACGTCGTTGAGACCGACGGTGGCCATGCGCTTGTGCTCCAGAGGTGACACCGCCCGGGGGCGGCTACAATAGGGGATCGTCCGGGCCCTGGGCCCGATCCAAGGCCCGACATGATAACCGCAAGCCCCGCCGCCCGCCTATTGCCGACCGCCCCCGACTGGCGCGAGCTGTGGCGCGCGTCGATCACCGATGCCGGCGAACTGCTGCGCAGCGTGGGCCTGGAACACCTGGCCGGGCGCCTGCCGCCCGCCGACGCCGGCTTCGCCCTGCGCGTGCCGCGCGGCTTCGCGGCGCGCATGCGGCCCGGCGACGCCAGCGACCCGCTGCTGCTGCAGGTGCTGCCCCAGCTGGCCGAACTGGAGCAGGCCCCGGGCTATCTGATCGACCCGGTCGGCGACCTCGCCGCGCGCGAGGCGCAGGGCCTGCTGCACAAGTACGAAGGCCGCGCCCTGCTGATCGCCAGCGGCAGCTGCGCGGTGAACTGCCGCTACTGCTTCCGCCGCCATTTCCCCTACGGCGAGGAGATGGCCGCGGCCGGGCAGTGGCGCAAGGCGCTGGAGCATCTGCGCCAGGACGCCTCCATCACGGAGCTGATCCTGTCCGGCGGCGACCCGCTGTCGCTGGCCACGCCCAAGCTGGAAGAACTCAGCCGCGGCCTGGCCGGCATCCCCCACGTGACCCGCCTGCGCATCCATACGCGCCTGCCGGTGGTGCTGCCCGAACGCATCGACGACGCCTTCCTGGCTTGGTTCGCCGCGCTGCCGCTGCAGAAAGTGGTGGTGCTGCACGCCAACCACGCCAACGAATTCGATGCCGCCGTGGATGCCGCCTGCCGCCGCCTGCGCGAGGCGGGCGCCACGGTGCTCAATCAATCGGTGCTGCTAAAGCAGATCAACGACGATGCCGATACGCTGGTGAAGCTCTCGGAGCGCCTGTTCGCCGCGGGGGTCCTGCCCTACTACCTGCACCAGCTGGACCGCGTGCAGGGTGCGGCGCACTTCGAGGTGGACGATGCGCGCGCGCTGGCGCTGGTCGAGGCGATGCGCGGCCGGCTGCCGGGGTACCTGGTGCCGAAGCTGGTGCGCGAGGTCGGCGGAGACGCTTCCAAGCGCCCTGTCTGAAACTGAGTGCGCCGCGTCACTCCTAGGACTTTTTCGCTGGCGGATGTCATACGAATCCGTTAAAACCAAGCGCTGCCGGCCGGCGCCTCGCCGGCCAGCCCCATCGACAGCTCGGGCGCCCATGGACCGTACAACGTGCCAATGAAGACAGACCTGGTCATCAAGATTCTTTTCATCGAGAAATCGGTCGAAGACGCGGAACAGATCGTCAGCCTGCTGCGCAACAACGGCATCGCCGTGCGCCCTGCGCGCGCCACCAATGCAGAACAGATCCAGGCCGCGCTGGAGGAACTGGGCCCCGACGTGGTGCTCTACGACCCCTCCGTCGGCACGGTCGCCCTGGCCGACCTGCTCCACCAGCTCGACGCCAACGGCCGCGATCTCTCGGTGATCGCGGTGGTGCCGCAGGTGGACAACACCATCGTCTCGGACTTCTTCGTCAATGGCGTGCGCGCCATCGCACTGCGCCCGCAGCCCAAGCAGCTGCTGGCGGTGGTGCAGCGCGAGTTCGAATCGCTCAACACGCGCCGCCAGCTGCGCCGCCTGGAGACCGCGCTGCGCGAATCCGAGCGCCGCTGCGATGCCTTACTGGATTCCTCCACCGACGCCATCGCCTACGTGCACGAAGGCATGCACGTACGCGCCAACCAGGCCTACCTGGACACCTTCGGCTATGCCGAATTCGACGACCTGCTCGGCCTGCCCGTGCTGGACATGATCGGCTCCACCCATGCCGAGGACTTCAAGGCCACGCTGAAGAGCCTGTCGCGCGGCGAGAAGCCCTCGTCGCCGATGGAGCTGCAGGCGCGCCGCGCCGACGCCAGCAGCTTCAAGGCCATGGTCGAATTCGCGCACGCCACCTTCGAGGGCGAGCCCTGCGTGCAGATCGTGTTCCGCCGCCAGCAGGTGGACCCGTCGGTGCTGGAGCAGTTGCAGCGCGACCCGGTCACCGGCCTGTTCAACCGCGCGCGCATGCTCGAATGCATCGACCAGGCGGTAGCCGCCGCCACCGAAGGCACCAAGGGCCAGTCGCTGCTGCTGATCGAGCCGGACAACTGGCAGGCGATCGTCTCCGGCATCGGCCTGGGCAAGGCGGACGAGCTGCTGGCGGCCTTCGCCGCGCGCGTCAACGCCCTGCTCGGCCTGGAAGACACCGCCGGCCTGCTGGCCGAGCACACCGTCGGCGTGATCCTGCATTCGCGCAACGACGACGGCATCAAGGAATGGATCGCCAGCCTGCAGCAGGCGGTGGCCAGCGAGATCTTCGACGTCGGCTCGCGCTCGCTCACCGTCACCACCAGCATCGGCGGCAGCCTGCTGGGCGAGAAGAACGCCAATACCGAGCTGCTGCTGGAACAGGCCGGGCAGTCGCTGCGCAATGCGCAGAGCCTGGGCGGCAGCCGCTACGACCTGCACGACCCGGCGGCGCGCGAGAAGGCCGACGCCGAGCGCGAACGCTACTGGCTGGGCCAGCTGAAGCAGGCGCTGAGCCAGGACGAGTTCGTGCTGTACCACCAGCACATCATCAGCCTGCAGGACGCCGAGGGCGAGTTCTCTGAGATCCTGCTGCGCCTCAACGGCCCGCAGGGCGAAGTGCTGCCCGGCTTCTTCATGCCGATCGCGGAGAAGTACAACCTCACCCCGGCGATCGACCGCTGGGTGCTGAACCAGGCCATCCAGGCGCTCACCTCGCGCGAGCGGCTGGCCTCGCCGACCACCTTCTTCGTCAAGCTCACGTCCGGCTCGCTGCAGGACGAGCAGCTGATTCCGTGGCTGTCGCAGCGCCTGAAGCAGGCCAATCTGAAGCACGGCAAGATCGTGCTGGAGATGACCGAGAGCAAGGTGGTCACTTCGATGCGTCCGGCCCAGGTGTTCGTGCGGGCGTGGAAGCAGCTCGGCGGCCAGTTCGCGCTGGAGCAGTTCGGCTCGGGCCTCAACTCGTTCCAGCTGCTCAACCATATCGACGCGGACTACGTGAAGATCGACCGCAGCTACATGTCCAACCTGCCGCAGCAGCCGGACAGCCAGAAAAAAGTGGCCGAGCTGTGCCGCCAGGCGCGCGAGATCAAGCGCCTGACCATCGCCGAATGGGTGGAGGACGCGGCCAGCACCTCGCTGCTGTTCGCCTGCGGCGTGGACTTCGTGCAGGGCAACTTCCTGCAGGAGCCGCAGCGGCTGGCGATCACGCCCTGAGCTGAACCTGGCGGGTCCGCCGCATGCGGGCCCGGCCTCTCGGGCAGGCACAAAAACCCGGGCATGAAAAAACCCGCGGATGCCAGGCATCCGCGGGTTTCTTTTGAACGGTAGACCGAAGCCCGATTACTCGGCGCTGGCCTTCGCCTTGGCGGCGGCGGCGACGTCTTCCTTGATGCGGGCAGCCTTGCCTTCCAGGCCGCGCAGGTAATACAGCTTCGCGCCGCGGACCTTGCCCTTGCGCTTCACCTGCACCGACTCGATGGCGGCGCTGTGCGACTGGAACACGCGCTCCACGCCGGTGCCGTGCGAGATCTTGCGCACGGTGAAGGCGGAGTTGAGGCCGCGGCTGCGCTTGGCAATGACCACGCCTTCGAAGGCCTGCACGCGCTCGCGGTTGCCTTCCTTCACCTTGACGTTGACGACCACGGTGTCACCAGGGCCGAACTCCGGCAGCTGGCGGGTGATCTGCTCGGCTTCGAACTGTTCGATGATCTTGTTCATGGCAACACCTATCTGATTTCAATGGCTGCGGTTACTGCTTGGCCGCATCGTTAGCTTGCCGCGTGAGCTCTGCTTGAGCGTGTTCGCGACGGAATTCTTCCAACAACGCACGGGATTCTTTATCCAGCGCGCGTTGCACCAAGAGGTCCGGACGCCGCAACCAGGTCCGTCCCAGGGCCTGCTTCAGGCGCCAGCGGCGGATCGCCGCGTGGTCGCCGGACAGCAATACCTCCGGCACGTCACCCAGTGCGTGGCGCACCGGCTTCGCGTAGTGCGGGCAATCCAGCAATCCGTCCGAGAACGAATCCTGCTGCGCCGACTGCGCGTCGTTGAGCGCCCCTTCCTGCAGGCGGCCGACCGCGTCGATGATCACCGCCGCGCCCAGCTCGCCGCCTGACAGCACATAATCGCCGATAGAAAGCTCTTCGTCGACCTCGTGCGCCAGCAGACGCTCGTCCACACCTTCGTAACGTCCGCAGAGCAGTGCGATGCGCGGCAGCTTCGCCAGCGCCTCCACCCTGCCTTGCGTCAGCCGCGCACCTTGCGGGCTGAGATAAATCACGTGCACCGGTTCCGGTGCGGCCTCGCGCATGGCCTGGAGGGCCGCGCGCAGAGGATCGATCAGCATCACCATCCCGGGTCCGCCGCCACAGGTGCGGCCGTCCACGGTGCGGTAATTATCGGTGGCGTAGTCGCGCGGGTTCCAGGTTTCCACCTGGAGCAGCTCGCGCTGCTGGGCGCGCCCGACGACACCGACGGCAGCGCACTGGCGCACGAAGTCGGGAAACAGCGTGACGACGTCGAAGCGCATGACCCTCAAACTCCAGCTGCGGCGCAACCGCCGTCAGAATTCAGGATCCCAGTCCACCACCATGCGTCCGCCGGACAGGTCCACCGAACGCACGTAAGAACCCTGGACGAAGGGAATCAGCCGCTCGCGCTCGCCGTCCCTCACCACCACGACGTCGTTGGCCCCGGTGGCGAACAGGTGAGTCACCCGTCCCAGGACCACGTTTTCCGTGGTGACGACCTCGAGGCCCTCGAGATCGACCCAGTAATACTCGTCCTTGCCGGGAGGTGGCAGCTGCTCGCGGGGGACGTGGATGTCCTGCCCGATGAGTGCTGCCGCCGCGTCGCGGTCGTCGATGCCGGGAAAATAGGCGACTAAGCCCTTGCCCTGCGGACGACCTTTGACCCCGTGCAGTTCCTTTACCTCACCCGGCGCCGTAGATGGCCGTATCCAGGGTCACCAGCCGCATGACGTCGGCCGAAG
>Ga0065165_1003613_pt1 | contig 10616 bp, 6 predicted proteins | sample AraplaMF_Cvi_mMF_FD_63813 | JGI IMG/M metagenome (GOLD analysis project Ga0065165, IMG submission 63813) | Arabidopsis root microbial communities from the University of North Carolina, USA - plate scrape MF_Cvi_mMF (version 2) (version 3) | ecosystem: Host-associated > Plants > Roots > Endosphere... | reverse complement strand
AGTGAAAGGACGGTTTAAGATACCTCTTGAAGCTGTTGTATAGTTCGTCTTTGAAGTAATATGATTCCCTGCTTATCCAGCGATTATGAAGAATTTCAAAAAACTTTTCTTTAGTTAAATCAGAACCTAAGATGTTTATATTCTTGTCGAGAAATGTGGAATAGTTCTCTTCAGAACGGTCAATATCATCAATTGACTCCTGCGAAGCCTTTTTCCGTCTCAGAAAATCACGTTGTTTTTGAAATGGGGTAAATAGGAAACTACGAACATCCCTACTTGATTCATTAGAAAAATAGACAGCGCAGCTTACAATAAACCAATATTTATAGTCGCGCAGTTTCAATTCTAATAAATTGCCAATATGAAGATTATACATATTCTCCTTGTATTGAAGAACCTGAGAAATTGGAGATTTTATCAGTGAGTTATTGTGCGAAACAAACCATCGCTTTCTGTAATCTAGATGATAGCTATTCAAGTTCCAATCCTTCACTTCAATAATCATTACCCCACCGCCCCGCCTCATCAACACCACATCGGGACAATCACCATTTAAAAAAGGCTGAAAGAAAACCTCATAGTCATTCGAAAGATTATCTCTAAGAAACTCAATTAACTTCAACTCGCCTGGGGTAGGTGGCGGTCTGTTCGTTTGAATCAGTTCATACGGTGGGTAAAGGGCACTCATCTAGACAGAAGATGGAATTTCATCATCGAGGTGATTGACTATCGTTTTCCTTAGGTCCTCAAGCTCTTTCTCAAGGTTGGACAAGGCAACTTTATCAACACCAATTGACGGGAAATTTGTTCACATAAATTGTAACGTACCAACCCTGCCAGCCAGAACCAAGAACGTCTTCTTCGTATCGGATAATTCAAAATCTCTTGTACCTATGGGTTGAGTATCGATCGCAACGACTATCGATATTCGCATCGACAACTTGCATTTCCTCCCCTTCGATTGCTGTATTGAACAAGTCACTGAAAATAAATGCACTTTTTTCTGCAACGACACCTTAAAACGTTTTAGGCATTCCGAATATCTTAAAGATAATAATACCCTGCTTCATACCGTAAAAATGCCCAGTCTTTTTTCCGATTTCGTCATTGTTTTTCTTCACTCAACGCTGAACGTTAACCAGCAAACACCATAGAATGTCTTAACAACTAATAACTGGGCTTTTTTTCAAGGGGTTAACCATTAACCCGTTCTGTTCTCGCTCGCCGGGCAGGTAAAGGGAGGGCGGCCTGACCGGTGAGTAAGCCCAACCCTGTGTCCATTTTTCGTTCGGCGTGAGACCTTTTAACGCACCATGCCGACGATGCGTATTGTACCAGGACATGTACTTTTCAATGTGCTACCAGCAAACAGCTAGGAGACGCCTGCGATGAAAAATTGTTCAGCCTGGCCGTGTAGGGTCGCTTTGTGGGTGTAGATACAACTAACATTCGCGCAGTGGTGAGAATGGCAAAAAAGGCTCTTTTTTTTAATTTTTCTTGGTAAATTATAGTCTGTTCGTTACCATTGTATAAGCCCATCTGTTGGTTGCCGCAGGCGCCGATAGTATGGGCTATTAGTTTTTTATGCGTTTATATCCCTATGAACTTGACACCCGAAGCTTTGCTATTACGTGACGTAGGCGTTAAGATGACCCACGAGGAGGAAGTGGCGAGACTAAAAGGCGAGCAGTTCAATATTTTCTCCATCTTGAAAATGGAGTATCGTGAGAATGAAACGCACTCTGCTTTTATCGGCGAATTATTGAATCCCAAAGGTTCACATTTAATGGGGGCGCTTTTCCTAAAGCATTTTCTTAAAACAATCGGTCATTCGTCGCTGGATGCTGATACGGCCCGGGTCGTGCTGGAGGAGGTCATCGGCAAACGCAACGATGTGCTGTGGGAGGGTGGCCGCGTGGATATTTATATGGCCGATGCCACCGGCAATACCATTTGCATTGAGAACAAGATCGCGGCCATCGATCAGGCGACGCAGATACAACGGTATGTGAATCATAACCGCGGAAACAATACCGTGTATTACCTCACGCTGGATGGCAAACCGGCCAGTGGTGAAAGCGCCGGTGATTACCAGGATCATGAACACTACTACTTCCGAATATCCTACAAGGTTACGATTATCGATTGGCTGCAGCTGTGCCTAAAGGAGGTGGCAGAGTGGCCGCTGCTGCGCGAGTCTATACGCCATTATATTATCCTACTAAAGAAAATAACCAATCAAATGACCGATCATAAAACAGAAAGCGACATTGCCAACCTGATCAGGGCCAATTACAGTGCCGCCAAGGTGATACAGGATAACGTAGAATTGGTGGAGCAGCGCGCGGCACCCTTGTTCCTGGCGGCGGTGAGGGATAAAATTAAAACAGAGTTACCCGAGGCGGAGGGGTGGCATTTTTCCGTTGATGAAAATGTCAATTCAAGCTGGAAGGGCTTACGTGTAGGCAACGACCGTTGGCACGGTTTGCAAATGATATTGATGGGTGCACCAAAATTATTGAACAGTGCCGCGCTTTTTGGGGTGACGTTTGAGCAGTCAAACTGGAGCAAAGAAGAGTTTACGAACCGGCTTTCGCGGGTTTTTCAATCAGGTTATAAAATAAACCGGCACTGGGTCTATTATCAATATTATACCTTGTTTGATACCCCCGAAGCTACCGCCAAATTGTTCGACTCGGCCGGCCGGCAAGAATTGATCGTTAAAGTGACAAAACTATTTGTGAATGTCGGCCGGTCCTGCGATGGCGCATTGTTGGAGCGAACATAGACTACTTCATTTACCTGAACCGAGTATATCACAAAAGTAGGGGTAATTTCCCCTAATCGTTTAAAAATGCCTATTTTGTCATATATTTACAGGGGAAATTACCCCTACTTATATGAGTGAGATCAGCGACAATGATATAAATCAGCTACTTAAGAGGGCATTTGAGAATACTGAAGCAAAATCCTTACAAGCAATCTTCGACAAGAGATTGGAGGAGTACGGAATTACAAAGACGAAAGTCTGCACCATTCTCAACATAGACAAGGACACCCTCAACGACTTGATTACGGGAACAGCAAAGCAACCCAACCTGATTAATGTTTTAAAACTATCTGAGTTCTTAGAGATTGATCTTAAAGAAATCGTTTCCACTATTCTAAGTAACCAAACCGCTGAAAACATTGGAGCAATTGAAAAAGCTAAAAAAGCTTCCTTCATCGCGAAGAACTTTGATCTGAAAAAGTTAAAAAGTCTTGGCTTCTTTAAGGACACCGAAAATATAGACGCAGTCACAGATCGTATTCTAAGTTTCTTCGGCTACGATAATGTCTTTGACTACAAGAGCAGTCTCATGTATCCACTGTTCAGTAAAACAAAGAGAACGTTTACCGACAAGATGAAAGACTTTTGGGTTAAGTCCGCTTATCAGTGTTTTACGGTTATGAGCAATCCCAATGACTATGATAGAGAGGCATTGAAAGACATCCTCGTTAAAATTAAACCCTACTCACAGGATGTTGAAAAAGGATTGGTAACAGTTTGCAAAGCACTTTACAATGTAGGCGTAACGGTTATTGTTCAGACTCAGCTTCCAACAACACAAGTTCGTGGTGGTACATTTATCGTAAATGGTAAGCCTTGTATTGTTCTCACAGACCTAAATAAGAAATACACTACAATTTGGTTAACGCTGATCCACGAAATACATCACGTATTATACGATTTAAAAACAATCGAGAACACAACATTTCATTTAACAGGCGACCCCGATCTTTTCTTAATCGAAGAAAAAGCAGATGACTTTGCAATAGAATATTTCTGTGGCCTGGATCGCTTCCGTTATATATCCCCTCATATTCACAATGAGTACTTGGTTTCAAAATTTGCGAAAGAAATAGAAGTACATCCAAGTTTTATGTATACCTCATTTCAGCATTTTCAAAACAGCCTGAACAATCAAAATTTCTACGGGGCATTTAAACAATACTTCCCCGACTATTATTTGGCAATCGAAAATTTGAATCCTATAACGTGGAAGGAGAATAGTATTTCAGAAATCGCCACAAACCTTAAATCAATCTTTGAATTAAATCAGAAATAATCATGGCTAAAGAAGAAGGCAAAGATCAGAAAAAGAAATCATCGTTATCGCCAGAGGATATAGAAAGACTCGAACTCCTTCAAAAAGCTAACGAAAAGAAAGGCCTGCAACTAACTATTGCTGACACTGGAGATTTAAAAGAGATTAACGAAGTCAAGCAGTTAATTGGTAAGGACTTTGAAAACCCGGAAGAAAAGTATCAGCTTTATTATAAAGGAATAAGAAACCTGTTGATGCAGTATCTTCCCAAAGGAGAAATGTACGAAGACGGACGACAAATCATCTATGATGAGAAAAATATCTTCCTCAATAGAGGTAAAAAGAAATCCGATGGTGACGGAATCAGAGGCAGCGATGGACGAATGACCTATCAGGAAAACATGTCGGAGATACTCGACCTAATTCTGAAGTGGGTTACTGAATCACAAAAACCGATTGAACTTTACAACATGCTCTATGAGCTAAATGAGAAATATGGATATGGACATGAGGCCTACGACAACACAAATATTTCATATGATAATGCTGTAAAGAAAATTAAGGAAAGTTAGTGGAATGAACATCGCCCAAATAGAGTCCAGTCTTCAGAAAATAAGCAAGCCCTTCAATACCGAATCGTTCATATACGATTTGCTGTTAGCTTATGGCCAGCCCAAAGCATCGATTAAACGCTTGCAGCAAGGAGGTCTCAATTTATCGAAAACCGAAGGAGAAATCCTTTGGAAGAAAAAGTTATTCTTCAAATGTGTAAAAGGCGAAGACTTACACTCGCTAATTGACAACATCAAAGTAGACGACAAGGCTACAAAGCAAGACCCGCGCTTTATTATCGTCACCGATTTTGAAACACTGCTGGCCATCGACCGCAAAACGGCTGACAGTCTAGACATACCCATAGTCGATATAGCCAAGAACTTTGATTTCTTTTTGCCGTGGGCCGGCATGGAAAAAGCGCAGCACCAGAACGAGAATCCCGCCGACGTAAAAGCCGCTGAGCGGATGGCCAAGCTGTATGACGAAATAAAGAAAGACAATCCGACCAAAACACCTGAAGAAGTTCACAACCTGAATGTTTTCCTCTCTCGCTTGTTGTTCTGCTTCTTTGCCGAAGACACGGGCATTTTTGATTCCGTCCAATTCACAAATGCTATTAGCAGCCACACACAGGCCGATGGTAGCGACCTACAAGCTTATCTTGATAAACTTTTCATAGTACTCAATACAGAACCCGCAAACAGAAAAAATCTTCCTGCATATTTAGAGGCCTTTCCCTATGTAAATGGTGGCCTATTCCGAAACAAACATTATGCTCCTGCATTTACTCGTAAAAGCAGGCAGGTACTTATTGACAGTGGCCAGTTAGAGTGGAAGGACATTAATCCGGATATCTTTGGTTCCATGATTCAGGCGGTCATTACTCCTGAGCATCGTGGTGGGCTAGGTATGCATTACACAAGCGTACCAAATATTATGAAGGTAATTGAGCCCCTTTTTTTAAACGAACTATATGAACAGTTTGAAGCAGCGAAATCCAACTTCAAGGCTTTAAACCAACTACTGACGAGACTTTGCAATATTAAAATCTTCGATCCTGCATGTGGGAGTGGTAACTTTCTAATCATTGCCTACAAAGAACTTCGAAAGTTAGAGATGAAAATTTTCAAAGAACTTGATGCGCTCAAAGGCAAACTCGGTTCAGGCAAAATTGATTTCAAAGAGGTTACATTTTCTGAAATAAGTCTTGGTAATTTTTATGGCATCGAGATTGATGACTTCGCCCACGAAGTTGCAACCCTTTCTCTGTGGTTAGCGGAACACCAAATGAACCAGGAGTTCTTTAAAGAGTTTGGTAGAACAAAGCCTGCGCTTCCATTAAAGGAAACAGGAAACATAATACAGGGCAATGCTACCAGGCGGAATTGGGATGAAGTATGTCCTAAAAGTGAAAGTGATGAAATTTATATTTTAGGAAATCCACCATATTTGGGTTTTGGAGAAAGAAGCAAAGAACAAAAAGAGGATATGGAGTTTGCTTTAATGGGCACGGGTAACATACAGCGGCTGGACTACATAAGTTGTTGGTTTGTAAAAGCTTCAGAATTTATAAAGGGCTTTAATTCTCGTTTTGCGTTTGTATCAACCAATTCACTTTGTCAAGGAGAACAAGTAAGCTTAATATGGCCACTTGTTTTTTCTAACAATCAAGAAATATTTTTTGCTCACAAGCCGTTCAAATGGTCAAATAACGCAAAGGATAAAGCTGGAGTTACTTGTGTTATACTTGGAGTTCAAAAGGCAAGTACCAGCAATAAGTTATTATTCTCCGAAGGCAGACAAAAGACGGTAGCCCGAATATCTCCTTATTTAATCGAAGGAAATTCTGTAATTGTTTACCAAAGAACCACACCATTATCACTCTTTCCTGAAATGATGATTGGAAGTACTGCGATAGATGGGGGGTTTCTCATACTTAGTCAGCAGGAAAAAGATACGTTCATTAATTCGAACCCACAATCTCAAAAGTTTATTAAACCGTTTATTGGCGGAGGTGATTTCATAGATGGAAAGGAAAGGTTTTGTCTTTGGATTGAGGATGATGAAGTGGAAGAAGCTCTATCTATAAGATTAATACGCGATCGAGTTGAACAGTGTAGGAGGTTTCGACTATCTGCAGGTCGAGATGCAAAAAAGGGTTCAGCGGTGCCGCATCGTTTTTTTTACAGAAAACATCAAGAGATCGATTCAATCATCCTTCCAATGACTAGTTCCGAAAAAAGAGAATATCTCCAAGTCGGATTCTTGACAAATAAAGCTGTTGTGAGTCACGGCGTTTTTGTGATTTATGGAGGATCACCTTACATATTTGGTATTTTATCATCGAAGATGCACATGTGTTGGACTCAGGCGGTTTCCGGCAAACTTGAATCTCGAATTCGATATTCCGTAAATCTTGCCTATAATTCGTTTCCGTTTCCAAGAATTACAATCGAACAGAGTCAACACATCACTCAGGCTGCTTTTAGGGTTTTAGAGACAAGAGAGTATCATTCAGAAAAAACACTAGCTCAGATGTATCACGCAGGCAATATGCCGATGGATTTAAGAGAGGCGCATTTCCAGCTAGATCTGGCTATTGAAAAATGTTATAAGAGCAGATCTTTTGAAAGCGATGAAGAACGCTTAGAATATTTATTTAAGCTATACGAGCAAATGATTGCCGAAGAACAAACCAAAGGAACGTTGTTTGAATTAGAAAAAAAGTCTAAAAAGCAGATGAAAAAGAAATAGTCATGCCAGATATAATTCATGTTACCTACGGCCAAACAGGTCAAAGCTCCAAAACAAATGCTTACGGGATGCGTGAGATGCAGGAAAAAGCATTTCAGTCACGCGATGCACAATACCTTTTATTAAAAGCTCCCCCCGCATCAGGGAAGTCACGTGCATTAATGTTCATCGCATTAGATAAGCTGGTTCATCAGGGCATCAGAAAAGTAATTGTAGCGGTCCCCGAAAAGTCTATTGGTGGATCATTCAGCAAAGCCAACTTAAAAGACTTTGGCTTCTTTGCCAATTGGGAAGTAAACGATGAATACAACCTTTGCACCCCAGGCTTAGACGGCAGCAAAAGCAAAGTACAGGCCTTCAAAAACTTTCTCGACAACACTGAAAAGATTTTGATTTGTACCCATGCAACGCTTCGCTTTGCATTCGAGGAGGTGGATGAAACAAAGTTTAACAACATCTTACTAGCGATTGACGAATTCCATCACGTGTCTGCGGCTGGCGACAGTCGGTTAGGTGAATTACTCCGCTCAATAATGCAAAAGACAACCGCGCATGTTGTGGCCATGACTGGATCATACTTTCGCGGTGATAGTATTCCTGTATTAAATCCCGAGGATGAAGCTCGCTTTACAAAAGTTACCTACAATTATTACGAACAGTTAAATGGCTATACTTATCTGAAATCCTTGGGTATTGGTTATCACTTTTATCAAGGACGTTATACATCGGCAATTCTTGAAATTTTAAACACTGATAAAAAAACTATACTCCATATTCCCCATGTCAATTCGGGCGAGTCAACAAAAGATAAACATAACGAAGTAGATACTATTCTTGACGCAATTGGCGATGTCGTAAGTGTGAACTCTGAAACCGGAATAATAAATGTAAAGAGGCACAGCGATGGCAAACTTCTCAAGATAGCTGATCTGGTTAACGATAATAATCCAAAAGACCGCGAAAAAGTGTTGGCCCATCTTCGCGAAATAAAAGCTGTGGATGACCTTGATTTAATTATAGCGTTGGGCATGGCTAAAGAGGGTTTTGATTGGCCATTTTGTGAGCATGCACTTACTGTAGGTTACCGAGGGTCGTTAACCGAAATAATTCAGATAATTGGTCGTTGCACAAGGGATAGCAATAATAAAACGCATGCACAGTTTACCAATCTCATAGCCCAACCAAATGCAGAAGATGATTTGGTAAAGTTATCGGTAAACAATATGCTCAAGGCAATCACCGCATCGCTGTTGATGGAACAAGTGCTTGCGCCAAACTTCAAATTCAAAACGAAGCTGTCAGATGAAGACAAAGCTGAAGCGGGTGAGATAAAAATCCGTGGCTTTAAGACACCAACATCAAAGCGAGTAAAGGATATTATCGAATCCGACCTCAACGATTTAAAAGCAACCATACTGCAAGACGATACCATGCTCAAGGCCATGCCGGGCAATGTTGATCCTGAAGTAATTAACAAGGTACTAATCCCGAAAATCATTCAGATTAAATATCCCGAGTTGTCTGAGGCCGAAGTAGAAGAACTTCGTCAATATGTAGTTGTTGATTCCGTAGTGAAGAACGGAGAGATAAAAGACGTGGGCGACAAACGCTTTATAAGAATGGCAGGACAGTTTGTAAACATTGACGATCTGCACATTGATTTGATAGACCGCATTAATCCATTTCAAAAAGCGTTCGAGATTTTATCCAAGTCGGTAACAACCAAAGTGCTGAAAGTCATTCAAGATGTAATCGAGTCAACACGCATTCAGATGACTTTGGAAGAGGCCTTGTTGCTATGGCCAAAGATTAACGATTTTGCAAAAACATTCAAGAAAGAACCAAGCCTTCAATCGACCGATCCATTGGAAAGGCGAATGGCGGAAGCAATTATCTTTTTGAAAGAACAAAAGCGCAAGCAGCAAAATGGATAAGGATAAAAAGCTAAAGGAGCTATTCGAAAACGATCCACTCGGATTGTTGAATATCAAACCTTCTAACTCGACCACCAGGAATGAAGACGAAAGGCTTGTGGCTTCCTTTCAGGAGATAAATGATTTCTACGAAAATAATAAACGCGCTCCTGAACAAGGAGGAGGTCTACAGGAGCATCAATTGTATTCAAGACTGAAATCACTCAGGGAAAACCCAACGAAAGTTGAAATCCTGAACGTGTATGACAAATATGGGTTGCTTCGATACGAAAAAAAGGAAATCAACTCTTTGGACGACATTTTGAACGATGATCCTCTTGGTTTATTGGGGGATGATTCACAAGGTCTTTTTGATCTAAAACACGTGACACCTTCTGATATTGAAAGAGCCGAGGCGGATTTTGTCGCAAGACGTAAGCCATGCAAAGGTTTTGATAGATATGAACCTCTATTCAAAGAAGTTCAAAAAGACCTATCGATAGAAAAGCGAAAATTAGTGGCCTTTAAGCAAGAGAACCTCCGCCCTGGTGACTTCTATGTCCACAACGGCGTTTTACTCTTGTTAGAGGATGTTGAGTTTGAGCAGGCTGTTCAGGAATTTAAGAGCGGAAGGAGATTACGAAAAGATGGTAGAACTAGAGTAATATTTGAAAATGGTACAGAATCGAATATGCTCTATCTGTCTTTGTACAAAGCTCTTTTGGCAAATGGCCGTGCAATAACAAAGAGTTCAGAGTTTGTGACCTATGAATTTGCTGAGACATTCAGCACCGTGTCAGACGTGGATGAAGAAGCTGGTTTTATCTACATTCTAAAGTCAAAAAGCAAAAAGCCAGAAATTCAAGCAATACCGAATTTGTTTAAAATCGGCTTTTCAAAAATATCAGTCGAAGAGCGAATAAACGATGCACGTAATGAGCCCACCTATCTCATGGCAGACGTGCGAATTGTAATGGCCTACAAATGCTATAATATGAACCCTCAAAAATTTGAATTATTGATTCATAGTTTCTTTGGAGCTACGTGCTTAAATGTTGATATCTTCGGAAAGGACGGGAGGAGATACACTCCAAGGGAATGGTTCATTGCTCCTTTAGATGTTATTGAACGTGCTATTCATTTAATAATCTCGGGGGAGATTGTAAAATATCGCTATGATCCAATAGGAGCGGAAATAGTAGTTAGATGAGGTGTCACAACTATAAAGAAATAAAAATGAGTTGCTGAATACCAGAGTAAGTTAGAACGAGGATTAAACTGTGTAGGATTCAAGCAAAAAAGTCGC